>JGI11705J14877_10000317_pt1 | contig 30704 bp, 33 predicted proteins | sample Etolaghawater15m_FD_14877 | JGI IMG/M metagenome (IMG submission 14877)
TCAAACTCAGTCCTAAAACCGGCTCGCCTTGTTTTGTGGATGGAATTATAGTGGGTTTTATTTTAATTGTCAAGGGTTTTTAGAAAAATATTTGAAAGATTTTTTGATTTGTTTAGATTTTATAATAATATATTATAAACTATGATATACAGATCCCTATATATCATAGTTTTGAGTTTTTACTTATTCTGTATTGAAGTTGAAAATTTATAGAACACGGCTAATGAGATTATCATTAATGATACACCTATAATCAAATATAGTGCATATTGCATATGAGAATAGTCTTTTAGCGCAATTTTAAATACTACCATTAATGACTCTATAGATAGTGCAATAATAATTGATATTAAAAATTTAGTCAATACCTTATTCTCTCCATGCTCATCTGATGTATTATTTTTATATACCACTGCGTCTTCTAATAAATTAACGGCAAGATCAAATATTGCTAAACCAAGTGTTAGTGCAATAATTGATTTAAATATAGTATCTAGAAATTCGCCTGTACCTATTATAAGAAAGTTACCAAAAGCAAATACTGAATAAGCAATTAAAATTAATGCAAAGAATGCTAAACCGTATCCTATTGCACCATAAGTATATTTAGTCATATTTGTAAATAATACGCTTTTGCTAACATAGTCTAACTCTTCAAGAAGGCTCATTAGATTAAAGTCCATGATAATATAATGATTATTTAACTCTCTTACAATTGTAATGGTTGGTTTTCCTGTATGTGCACATACATATGGATTACTTAAATAGTATCCATCTTCATTAATAACAACCTTATTAAATAATGAAGTTTGATCACTCCATAATTCTAAAGCATCTCTTGAATTTTTTGTATACCTTGGAGTGATTTGTATATGTTTTGAATCAACAACAAATGTAGCTTCTAGTGATTTAAATATTTGGAAAAACTTCTCCATTGTACCATCACTAAATTCCTCGACTCTGTTATTTCTTATGTTTTCTAATATATATGTTTCAATTGAGCTTTTATGTTTTTTAAATGTTTGTATCGCTTGTTTCATACTCTCTCCTGTAGCAACTAGCTTACGAGTCTATTGTGTTAATAATTTTAATTAAAAAATTTGCAGAATTTTTTGCAGAACTTTCTAAAAATTCATCAAAATTAAATCCTGCATCCATATCTGCTGTATCACTAATAGCTCTTAATATTAAACAAGGAATATTTAAAGCATCACATACAACAGCAACACTTGCACCTTCCATCTCTAATGCATCTGCCTTAAAAGTAGATTCTATAAACTCTTTTCTAGCTTCATTTGCAACAAATTGATCACCTGTAGCAATAGTACCTTCGATAATTTTTATATTATTTTCTTTAGCTACATTAAGAGCTATATTTTTTAATTTTTCATCTGTATTTACAAATACAGAACCACCTGGCACAAAACCATTATGGTGTCCAAATGCAGTAATATCCAAGTCATGTTGACATAATTTATTTGCAACTATTAAATCACCTATTTGTAGCTTAGGATTTATACCGCCAGCTACACCACTAAATAGTAAGGTATCACATCCAAATTTTTCAATCATTGTTGTAGCTGTTAAAGTTGAAAATACTTTTCCAATCTTACTGTAGGCAACAACAATATCTAGATTATTATATTTAACTTCATAATATTTATTGTTAGCAAACTCTGTAACTTTTATATCAGAAAAATATGATAAAAGAGGCTCAATCTCTTCCTCCATTGCACCCATAATTGCTAATTTAGTCATTTAATGCCCCTATAGTTGAATCTAATGATTTCATATCTGATACATTTAATGTAGGGATAGATTTAACAATCTTTCTATTGATCCCTTTTAATACTGAACCATTACCAAACTCAATAAAAGTATCAACGTTCTTCGCATTATTAGAAATTGAATGCTTATATTTAACAGGTGATACTAATTGTTTACCAAGAAGTTCAATTGCTTCATCTTTAGTATTATATGCATTTGCTGTAACATTAGAAATAACTGATACATTAAAATCATTAGTTACATATTCTTCTAGTGATGGATTTAACTTTTCTACTGCACTATTTAAAAGCTCACAATGACTTGCCACACTCATGTCTAATACAATTGCTCTTTTTGCACCAGCTTCTTTATAAGTATCAGCCAATGACTCTAAATCAGCTTTTTTACCTGCAACAACTATTTGACCATCCATATTATAATTTGCTGCCCAAATTAATTTACCATCTGCTCTTTGAGATTTAGTCATAGATTCTACTGTTGCATCATCTAAGCCAACTAATGCCATCATACCTGCTCCGGCTCCCGCGCAAGCTTCAGTCATATATAGACCTCTTTTGTATACAAGCTCTACTGCATCAAGATAGTTTATTGCTCCACTTGCAACTAGTGCAGAAAATTCTCCAAGAGAATGTCCTAAGACAAATTCTGGTTTAATATCACATTTAGATTTAAAAATTTCCAAAGCTATACAGCTTACTAATAAAATTGCTGGCTGTGTATATTGTGTTTGCCCCAGCTTATCATTTTCTTTAAATAATAAATTTTCAAAATCTACTCCTAATCTATCACTAGCTTTAGAAATCATATCTTTTGCAATATCACTATTCTCAAAAAAATCTTTACCCATACCTATAGTTTGACTACCCTGACCTGGGAATATAAATGCGACTTTCTTCATATCTATCCTTTTTTTTATATATTATATACTAAAAAACCCCTATTTATTATAAATAGGGGTTTTTTGATATTAGTATTTGATAAACTAATTAGCTACAGTGTCCGCCACCACAACATCCACCTTCATTATGTGAATGAGACTCATCAGTACTACAACAAGAATCTGCTCCACCAACTGCACCTGAAGCTAATTCTTCTGCTGTTGCTTCTCTTAATGATACAACTGCAATACTAAACATTAATGTTCTTCCGGCCATTGGGTGATTATAATCAATAGTTACATCATTTTCACCAATTGATTTTACAATAACTTGTACTGTTTCACCATTTTCACCTGTACCATAAAGAGCCATACCTTCTTGTAGCTCAATACCAGCAAATTGCTCTTTTGGTAATGTTTGAATAGCTTCTTCATTTACTTCACCATAACCATCTGCAGGCGCAACAACAACATCAGTCTTTGCTCCATTCTCTAAACCCATTAACTTAGATTCTAAACCAGGGATAATATGTCCCTTTCCAGATATATACTCTAGTGGAGCTGCTCCAACATTTGTATCTAATTGTTCTTTCGTATTTGCATCTTGTAATGTATATTCAATACCTACAACCATATTATTATCTATTGTCATTTATTTTCCTTTTTTAATTTAAAATATTTTTTTTTGCTGTTTTAGCTTGTTTTGTATCTGGATACATATCAATTAATGTATTGTAAAATGTTGCTGCATTATCTAAATCATTAATTTTTTCAAATGATATAGCACTATGAAGCAATAAATCTGGCATCCATTTCCCTTTATCATAAAGCATTGCACTTGTTTTAAAATATGAAATAGCTTTTTCATACTTTTCTCTAACATACCACATCTCACCTAACATATAATTAGATTCAGCAGGTTTATAATTTAAACTTACTAATTTTTCATAGATTGGTATTGCATCATTAAAATAAAGCTTCTCATAATAAGCTTTTGCCTCTTTCATCATTTGTGCTTTAGACTTAGATACTTTAGCTTTATTAGTTTTTGATTTTTTATCAATTAATGAAACTAATTTATCAAACTCTTGTTTTGTCACAAACTGAGACATATTAGATTTTAACTCTTTTTCTGAAACATATGCTAAATTAATTTTATTAACTGATTTAGTTAAGCTATCTTGAGTTGTTTTTAATTGTTTAATATTTTGCTTAATTACATCTTGATTAGCAATTATATTTAATTGATCCTCAATTAGTTTTTCAATTACAAGTTTTATATTTATATTTGATTGATCTAATTGAGTAATATTTTTTGTATTGAGTTCAATACTATTATTAATCTTAACTAAACTATTTGTAGTTTTATAAAGTTTTTGACTATCTCCCTCTAGAATTGACTCTAAACCATCAATTCTTTCAGAAATCATATCAATATTACTCTTAACACCTTTAACATTTGTATCAAACTTATCAAGCTTCTTTTTATTTGTAAGAATATGTTTTTCTGCTGAAGTTAAACCATATGGATTAGGGGAAGATATATCTCCTGCACCAAAAGCTGAAACCTCACCTGCATCTAGACTAGATGCCAGAACAAATAAAAATGCTACTAAATTATATATCATCAATTATGGAAGAATTTTATTTTCTACTCTTCTGTTTAACTTCCAGCAATCCTTAGTTTTAGCAGTACATAATGGATTACTCTCACCAAAACTTACTAATACGATTCTGTCTGAATTAATACCTTCTATAACCAATGCATCTTTTACACTTTTTGCTCTCTTAAGTCCTAGTGCATAGTTGTACTCATCCGTACCCCACTCATCACAATTACCTTCAAGTTTTATTTTATCACTTACTTTAGTTTTAGAAAAAACCACCCCATTAGACTTAACTCTTTCTAGCATTTCAGATGTTAAATTAAATTTATCAAATCCAAAAAAGATCTGTTTAACTGTACCCTTAGTACCATCTGCTAAACTAATCTCTTCATTATAATAATCAAAATCTGTTGATGACAAAATATTTGCTTTAATTGAATCCTCACCATTGGCTGTTGCTTCATACTCTGTACCAGCAATCACCTTCTCTGTAGCATTTACCTTAATTTCTGTCCCTTTTTGTTGACCTTCAAATCCAACATTTTTCTGACTACATCCAGTAAATAATACTACTGTTGCTAAAAAAGTATATAATCCTAACTTATTAATCATAATCTTTCCTCTATTTTAAAATTTCACTGATTTTAACACAATATTTATAAATTACCAATCAATCGACTGTAGCTTACCACTTTTAAGTGGAAAAATAAAGCTTTTATTGTAGTTTAATCTAGTTAAGCCAAGATAACTTTTACCTTCATATCTCTTAATAAAAAGAACAGTTTCCCCATCTGATGAAAACTTTGGAAATTGATTTAGCCCTGTAGTAGTTAACCTTCTAATAAAATCACTCGTAGTAGATATTAAATATAAATTGAAACTATTGCTACCAAATTCATTATTTGTTTCTCTACTGCTATATACAATATAATTCTTATATGTTGTACAAGCACTATTATTTTTCCCATGATATACTAATCTTTCAATACCACGCTTTCCAATTGTCTTTGCAAAAATATTTGGATACTTTAATCTATCAGATACAAATACAACTTTTGTATCATTTTCAACAAAACTACCACCAACATCTATACCTTTGTATTTTGTTAATCGTGTTTTTATTTTTTCATTGATATTATAAAGATATATATCTGGTTGTGAATTTGGTGCCATTGTTAATAGTAATTTTGTTCCATCACTACTTACATCTGAACATACAATCATACCTTCACTCTTTGTAATTATCTCTTTTTTTCCTGTATATATATTTTGTTTTTTAAGTACTGGTATACCACTTGCATAAGAAGTGAAGTAAAAACTATCTTGATTTGAATTAGCCCATTTTGGGAAGATATTTAAACCACCTTTGATTATGATTTTTTGGTATGTAAGGGTATAGTCGGCAATAATAATTTCACTCTTTTTTGCACCTGTATATTTTGAGAAAATAACAAATTTATCCATCCAATCTATTGATGGCGCGTCAAATATATCATTGATTGATATTGCTATCTTATGTGCTAAAAATGGATATCTTACTTTACTTGTAGTATTAAAAACCTTATTTAAAATTAATTTATTTGCATTAATATCGTATAATTTTATATTTAATAATAGTTTTTCATTAACTGTTATTATATCAATATTTAAAAATAGATCAATGTCGTTTTTTTGTAAAGTAACATAATTAATATTATCATTAAAATCTTGATGATAATCTATATCTTTAGTTAAAAAATGACCACTTACAAGAAGGTCCTGATCAATAACTTTTTTGATTTTTTTTGATAATTTAATATCTGTACTACTTGCAATATCAACATATACCATCGGTAAAGTTTGATTTTTTTTGATAATTTCCATGGTTGCATCAATAGCTAGCATATTTGTTATAAATATTATTGTTAGAAGTATAATTCTCATGTTTTTCCTATCTGTTTTGTGCTTTAAATTCTATTTCTATATCCACTGTATTGCCTTTTGAATGCAGTGGATATGTTATCTCTATTTGCTTATCTAGAAATCTCATTAATTGTTCATCAAAGCTACTGTTCCCAGAGTATTGTATAAAATTATAACTAAAGATACCATCACTTGTAATAGATACTAAAATTTTTGCTTTAAGATTCTCATTTATAGATACTGGTTGCCATCTTGAAGAAAGTATTTGATAGATCTTTGAATAATATTTGTCTTTATTTTTATTTGATTTTAATTGTATATTTCGTTTTTGAATATTTTTTACTTCATTTAAATTATTTGATACTTTAATATTATCAGTCTTTTTTTCTTTCTCAAATTTTGATTTATATCTACTAGATGTCATACTTGATCTAATATTTAACACTTTTTCTTTTTCTACCTTAGCTGCTTTTATGCTTGTGTTACCATATAGCTCTTTCATGCTAGTTGTTTTTTTGATAGACTTAGATGTAGATTTTTTTATAATCTCTTTTGCTTGATCACTAGACTTTTCTTGTATTTTTGGTTTAGTAGTTTTATTTAGATCCTGTTTAGTAGGAGTAGACACTAAATCAAGCTCCATAACTGTAACTTTTGTGTTAGCATCAAAAGATTTTACATTGCTATTACTAATATATATTAGTAATGATACTACAATGACTAAATATAGTGATATAGCCCCTATTGCTGAAGTGTAAAAAAGCTTTTTATCATCCATCTGTAACCAATGCTACTTTCAAGAACCCTGCTTCTTTAATTGATTTTAGTACAAATACAATATTATTATATTTTAAATCTTTATCTGCTCTAATATGTACAGGAATATTTCTATCTTTATCTTTAGCAAACAATACAAAGCTATCTGCAAAGTTAATTAACTTATACGTCTTACTCTTATTTACTAGTATAGAACCATCTTTTGTCATCAGTATATCAATTTTTTTTACTTGAGATACTTTTGAAGACTGACTACCTTTAGGAAGGTTTATTTTTTCTTCATATTCTATTACCGGTGCTGTAACCATTAGAATTGCTAGAAGTACTAGCATTACGTCCACAAGAGGAGTAATATTTAAATCTGGTTTATTGTTATAGTCATACACTATCTAACCCTTAAGAAGCAATATATCTGCTTGGGCCTTTATATATGTATTTAGTTCATAAATTTTTCTAGTAATTATCTGATGAAATGTATAAGCAAATATAGCTACAAATATACCAGCAGCAGTTGCAACTAAAGCTTCACTAATTGCGGGTGCAATTACACTAAAGCTAACCTTGCTTTGATTTGAAAATTTTGCAAATGATTCAAGTATACCAACAACAGTACCAAACAAACCAATAAAAGGTGCAGTTGAAGAAATTATTGAAAGCCAAGATATTCCACTACTAGATTCTCTAATAATAGATATTTCACAGGCACTTAATAATTCTTTCGATGGAGTTGCACTTCCTAAACATTGTGTTAATTTAGATATTGATCTTGATGAGTTACCACCAGATACTAGAATATCTAATGCTTTTTTTTCTGTAGTTGTTGAATCTTGAAGTGTTTTAAACTTATAGATAAAAATCCACATTGTTAGTATAAAGTAAAATGATAGTATAAGCAATACTAAAATTGCTATTGCTCCACTATTTGATATATAATCTAATGTTGAATCTATCATTTTTAACCTTTATATTATGCGAATGAACTAATTTTAGCGTTTACTGCTGCCATAGAAACATTTGCATCTTGAACTGAATTAACAAGTTCTTTTGCTGCTTCAATATTAGCAGCAGTAGTTGATGAATCACTTGGGTTAAGTGAAACAGCACCATCAACTAGAACATCAACAGCATCTTCAGATACATTTACATATCCCCAGTTAATAGCTATTGCTTCTGTTGATGAATCCTCTTTTTCAATCACAATTACACCTACTGTTAATGATGAAACTAAAGATGCATGACCTGCTAAAACCCCAAACTCCCCTTCTTTTCCAGGAAGAGTTAGAGATTTAACATTTTCATTAAAAATTTCACCTGTAGGAGTAACAATTGATAATTTAATCGTACTCATATTTGCACCTTTATTTTTTCATACCTTCGTATTTAGCGATTGCTTCATTCATATCACCAACCATATAGAATGCATTTTCTGGCATATGATCGTAATCACCAGCAATAATACCTTTAAATCCTGCAATTGTATCTTTTAATTCTACGTATTTACCTGGAGCTCCTGTAAAGATCTCTGCAACGTGGAATGGTTGAGATAAGAATTTTTCAATTTTTCTTGCTCTATCAACAGTAACTTTATCAGCTTCTGATAATTCATCCATACCAAGGATAGCAATAATATCTTGAAGATCTTTATACTTTTGAAGAATTGACTGAACACCTCTAGCAACACCATAATGCTCATCACCAAGTACATCTGCACTTAAGATTCTTGAAGTTGAATCTAGTGGATCAATAGCTGGGTAGATACCTTTTTCAGCAATCTTTCTGTTAAGAACTGTAGATGCATCTAAGTGAGCAAATACTGAAGCTGGAGCTGGATCTGTTAAGTCATCCGCTGGAACATATACTGCTTGAACAGAAGTAATTGAACCTTTAGTAGTAGTTGTAATTCTTTCTTGAAGTTTACCCATCTCACTTGATAAAGTTGGTTGGTAACCAACAGCTGATGGAATTCTTCCTAGAAGTGCTGACATCTCAGAACCTGATTGTGCAAATCTAAAGATATTATCAATAAACATAAGTACATCTCTACCTTCTTCATCTCTGAAGTACTCAGCCATAGTAAGACCAGTTAAGGCAATTCTATTTCTTGCACCTGGAGGCTCAGACATTTGACCATAACATAATGCAACTTTATCAAGTACATTTGATTCTTTCATTTCGTAGTAAAGGTCATTTCCTTCTCTTGTTCTTTCACCAACACCAGCAAATACAGAGTAACCACTATGTTTCATTGCAACATTATTGATAAGTTCCATAATATTTACAGTTTTACCAACACCAGCACCACCGAATAGTCCAATCTTTCCACCTTTTGCATATGGTGCAAGTAAATCAACTACTTTAATACCAGTTTCAAACATCTCTGTTGAAGTTGATTGCTCTTCAAATGTAGGAGCATCTCTATGAATTGACCATCTCTCAACATCTGCAGGAATTGCTTCACCTTCATCAACAGGATCTCCAATAACGTTGAAAATTCTTCCAAGAACTTCACTTCCAACTGGAACTTTAATTGGCTCACCAGTAGAGATACATTTTGAACCTCTAACTAAACCTTCTGTCATGTCCATAGCAATAGTTCTAACTCTACTGTCACCTAAGTGAGCAGCAACTTCTAATACTAATCTTTCTTTTGTACCTGGTACTTCGATTGCTTCATTAATTGCAGGCAGGTATCCGTCGAACTCAACGTCTACTACTGGACCCATAATCTGAATAATTTTACCTTCCATATTTATAATCCTTTCTATTTTTGAGCTTCTACACCAGAAATAATTTCAATTAATTCTGTTGTAATTGCAGCTTGTCTTGCTTTATTATATTCTACTGTTAAATCTTTTACTCTATCATTTGCATTACTTGTTGCATTATCCATAGCTTGCATTCTAGCACTATGCTCAGCAGCTAATGAATCAATTAATGAGTAATACATTGCAAAGTTAACATATTTAGCAGTTAATTCATCTAATACTTCTTCACTATCATCTGGTTCGATATCTAGCATAGATCCTGTCTCATCAATAGAAACTGAATCTAAGCTAATTGGTAGCAACGCTTGAGTTTTTAACTCTTGTGTTAACATATTTACAAAACCATTATGAATAACTATAACCTGATCTGTAATTTCATTATTAAAATCTTCAAAAGCACTTTTAATAAATGTAACAGCTTTGTCATAATCTGGCGCAGAAGATAGACCAACCTCTTTTTGTAGAAGTTCAACTCCCTGGAATGTAAAGTAATCAATACCTTTTCTTCCAGCAACTCTTAATCTAACTTGAACACCTTTATCTTGATAATCTGCAAGTAAAGTTCTTACTTCCTTAATAGTAGCCATATTAAAACCACCACAAAGACCTTTATCAGAAGTTACAAATACAATATCTATAACTTTTGGTGATTCTATCTTAGTAAATGCTCTACTTTGATTTTCATCATTTTGAACCATTGCAACTCTTGCTGCAATCTCAGATAGTACACCACTGATTTTATTAGCATAGCTTCTTGACTGCTCAGATAATTGCTGAGCTTTTCTAAGCTTTGCTGAAGACACAAGCTTCATAGCTTTTGTAGTCTTCGCAGTATTTTTAACACTATTAATTTGTCTTGCTATATCTTTTAAATTAGCCATGACTTATCCCTTATTTTGCACTAAAAATAGTTTTAAACTCATTAATAGCATTTTCTAAATCAGCTTTAATATCGTCATCAATTTTAGATTTTGCAGCAATAGCATCTAAAACATTTGAATGTTTTTGCTCCATAAATTCATGGAACTCATTTTCAAATCTAACAACATCAGAAGGATCAACATCATCAATAAATCCATTTACACCAGCATATAATACTGCAACTTGCTTTTGGATTACTAGTGGCTTGTTAACACCTTGCTTAAGAAGTTCAACCATTCTTTGTCCTCTTTCTAGTTGTGCTCTAGTAGCAGCATCTAGATCTGAAGCGAACTGTGCAAATGCTTCAAGCTCTCTAAACTGTGCAAGGTCAAGTTTTAATGTACCAGCAACTTGTTTTGTAGCTTTAATTTGTGCAGCACCACCAACTCTTGATACTGAAAGTCCAACATTAATAGCTGGTCTAATACCAGAGTTAAATAAATCAGTTTCTAAGAAAATTTGTCCATCAGTAATAGAGATTACGTTTGTTGGAATATATGCAGCAACATCACCAGCTTGAGTTTCAATAATTGGTAATGCAGTTAAAGATCCAGCACCTAGCTCATCATTAACTTTTGCAGCTCTTTCTAATAGTCTTGAGTGCAGGTAGAATACATCCCCTGGGTATGCTTCTCTACCTGGTGGTCTTCTTAAAAGAAGAGACATCTCTCTATATGCAACAGCATGCTTAGATAAATCATCATAAACAATTAGAGCATGCTGACCATTATCTCTGTAGTATTCAGCAAGTGTAACACCAGCATATGGTGCTAAGAACTGAAGTGCAGATGAAGCTGATGCTCCAGCAGTAACGATAGTAGTATACTCCATTGCTCCAGCAGCTTCTAGTGCACCAACAATGTTAGCTACAGAAGAATCTTTTTGACCAATTGCAACATAAATACATTTTACATCTTGACCTTTTTGGTTAATAATTGCATCAATTGCAACTGTAGTTTTACCAGTTTGTCTATCACCAATAATAAGCTCTCTTTGACCTCTACCAATTGGCACAAGTGCATCAATAGCTTTAATACCTGTAGTTAATGGCTCATGTACTGACTTTCTAGCCATAATACCAGGAGCTTTTTCTTCTACAAGTCTTGTTTCTGCAGCTGCAATTACACCTTTACCATCAACTGGCTCACCAAGTGCATTCACAACTCTACCAAGAGAAGCAGGACCAACTGGAATATCAAGAAGTTTACCTAATCTCTTACAAGATGTACCTTCTCTAAGACCTTCACTAGAACCTAAAACAACAATACCTACTGAAGTTTCCTCAAGGTTTTGTGCTAGACCTTGTGCACCGTTTTCAAACTCTACCATTTCACCGGCCATAACATTTTTTAGACCGTGAACACTTGCAATACCATCTGCAAATGAAACAATTTTACCTGTTTCATTTACATCTACATTTAATTCAAAATTATCAATTCTTTCTTTGATAATAGAACTAATTTCATCCGCATGAATTTTTGTACTCATTCAATTTCTCCTTAATTTTCTAAACTGCTTTTAAAATATGATTAATCATCTGTGATTTTAATCTATCTTTTGAGAATCCAATCTCAACACCAAGTCCATCTATATCAACTTTGATACCATCATAATCACAAACATTTTGTGTTAACGTTAAGTTTGTATCAAATTTTTTAGAAAAACTAGCTTCCATCTCAGATAATTTATCACTTAACAATTCACTATTTGTATAAACAATACCAGTATAAGTATTATTAATAATAGATAGTTCTTGTGATAATTCATCTACAATATTAGGTATGATATTTAATCTTTTATTGTCATCTAGTAAATTTACTAAATTTTTTGTAACTGTACTACAGTTCTCAACAAAAGATAAAATTAATCCTACCTTAGCAGATGACTTAATATCAGATGATTCTATGATTGACATAAACTTTTCATCTGAATATGCACTTGCAATTTGTGCTAACTCATTATAAGTGTTATTAATATTATCTGAAGCAACTAATGCTTTTACATATCTTTTTGCTACTAAGTTACTCATCTATGCAACCTTGTTTAAGATAATAGATGTAAGAGAGTCTTGAGTTACATTGATGTTTTCATCTTTTAATAACTCTTCTAAAATCTCTTCTACTACTTCTCTTTTAATCTTTTTAGACTCTACATCAAGTTTTTCATCTAAATTTTTCATAAGCTGTGCAATCTCTTGATCCATATCAGCTTCAATTTTATTTTTAATTGAATCTACATTTGCTTGTGCATCTTTTACAATCTCATCAGCAATTTGCTTAGCTTTTTCTAGCTGGGCTTGTGCATTTTCAACTTTAGCTTCAGTCTCTTTTTTAAGATCTTGAACTTTTTCTAGCTCTGCTTGTATAGCAGCTGATCTATCACCAAAAAATGCTCTAGCCTTATCAGCTAAAATATAATAAATAATAGCAGCAAAAATGATAAAGTTTACAGTTCTTTGGAAGATATCAGTTTCTACACCTTCACTAGCAAATAAAACCATAGGAGATAGTGTAATTAAAGTAAATAATAATTTTTTCACAACATCCCCTTATATTGAATTAACTTTAGCATTCAAGCTATCTTTAAATTGAGGCATAGCAGCAGATAAACCTTGCTTTAATGACTCTCTTTCAACCTTCATAGTTTCTACAAAAGAATTATACTTCTCTTCTGCTTCACTTTTGGCAACATTTAATTTTGACTGAGCAATCTCATTTGCACTAGCTACAGCTGCTTCTCTAATTTGAGCAGCTTGAGCTTTTGCAGCAGAGATTACATCATTCGCTTCACATATATACGCTTCTATATCAGCACCACCAGATTGAACAGATTCTAAATCTTTTTTAAGACCCTCATCTCTATCATCCATGTGCTTCATAAGAGGTGCATATAAGTAACTATTTAATCCAGCTAATACAAGTAAAAATACTATAGCTGAACTAAGCAGTAAGACAGGACTTATGTCTAACATTGACTCCTCCGAAAATTACAGTTTAGTTTATAAAACTAGCTACATTTTATCGAAATCTTTTATAAAGTTAGATTAAAAAAGTTATTATTATATGAAATATTTTGAAAGTGTTTCTATATCATCATTTGAAGAAATGTGAATTTTGATATAGTCATTTTTGATTGTAGTTTTTAAGTTTTTAGATTTTAATTCTTTGATAGCATTATCAAAAAGTTTTAAATCATTTTTCATATTCTGTGATTTTTTAGACTCTGAAGATTTATCTTTTATATTTTTAATAAGCTGTTCAGTTTCCCTTACACTTAGTTTTTGACCAATAATAGAATCTACAATTTGTTTTTGTTTAGCATCTGTTAAACCAATCATAACTTTTGCATGACCAAGCGTTATATTACTACTTGCCAATTTATTTTGTACATATTCACTTAAATTTAATAATCGTAGTGTATTAGTAATTGAGCTTCTACTCTTACATACTTTTTTAGCTAATTCATCATGAGTTAAATTGTATTCAGTTAATAATGTTGAATAAGATTTTGCTAAATCTACTACATTTAAATCATCACGTTGTATATTTTCTATTAATGCTAATTCACTTAGTTTATTATTTTCTATATTTAAAATCGTAGCTTTAATTGTAGGTAAATTAGCTTTCTTTGTAGCTCTAAGTCTTCTTTCACCAGCGATAAGAATATATTTATCACCATCTCTAGTTACGTTGATTGGCTGAAGTTGACCATGCTCTACTATAGACCGAGAAAGTTCATCAATCTTTTCTTCATCAAATATAGTTCTTGGCTGATTTGGATTAGGTACAATTAAATTTACATCAATATCGAGTACTTGATCATTGGAGATGTCATTTTCATTACCATAAGCAGTTGCTACTTCACCTAATAACTCACCTAAACCCCTACCTAATACTGATTTCATATCTATCCTATTATTGCTTTTGCTAAATTTGTATATGCTTTTGATCCTGTTGCATTTGGATCATAAAGCATAATTGGTTTTCCAAAGCTTGGAGATTCTGCAAGCTTAATATTTCTTGGTACTACAATATAATTACTATCATCCATTTTAAATAGTTTACTATCAAAATGTTGTGTCAAGTCTGCTAAAACTTGTTTTGCTAAATTATTTTGTCCACTATACATAGTAGGTAAGAAACCTTTTATAGTAAGTTGTCTATTAACTGTCTGATTTACTAATTTAATTGTATTTAAAAGTTGGGCAACACCTTCTAGTGCAAAAAATTCACACTGTATTGGTATTAGTACTGAAGTAGCCGCACTAAGTGTATTGATTGTGACTGGTCCAAGAGCTGGAGGGGAATCTATTAAAATATAATCATAATTATCTTTTATAGGATCTATTTTTCTTTTTAATATTAACTCTCTATCTTTACTATTAGAATAAAAGTCTTTTTCAAATCCAACAAAACCAATATTAGATGGAGCAATTTTTAATGTACTAATATCTGTGCCTAATATAATATCATCAAGATTTTTTGTCCCTATCATCACATGATAAATATTATACTCATATTGGTCTCTGCTATATCCTAGGCTAGTAGTAGCATTTGCTTGAGAATCAGCATCTATTAGCAACACCTTTTTACCTTGCAATGCAAGTGCTGCACTTAGGTTCACAGCAGTTGTCGTTTTACCCACTCCACCTTTTTGATTTGCAATTGTAATTATCTCTGTCATCGTAAGCTATATGCCTTTTCACCATCTATTAACAATGATCCATCATCTAATAATTGTGATTTATCAAGTGTTATTTTTTTACCATTTATATTGGTAGTAAATTTATTATTCTTGTGGAATTCTATCTTAAATTTACTAAAAACCATCTTCCATGACAAAGGTTTTGCTAGTAATAAAAAATATTCTTTTAAGACTTTTTCATGGTCGATATTAATATCTAAGTATCCAAATTTTTCATCTACTTTTACTAAATTCAAACCAATACCACACAACATAAGGTCTCCACTTACATTAGTAATTGTACCACCAATCTTTTTATCTACATTATAAAAATCATTAGGCCACTTTAACCAAATTTTAGAACCAAACTGCTCTAAAATTATTTTCAATAAAAAGCTAAAATATATTGATGCTGATTGCAATGGTAAATCATTTGGTAAAAGGTCTTTATGTAACACAAAAGAAAAAAATAAATTCCCATTCATCCCTTTCCAACTATTATCCCTACTTCCTATACCATTTGTTTGATTTTGTGTTACTATTGCCAGTGGCTTAGTATAGCCATTAATCTTAATATAGTTTTTTAAATATGTATGTGTTGAATCTACATTCTTAAGATAAATAATTTCCAATTTCTAATCTTTTTCCTCTAATATAATCTACTGCATTCATTTCTTTTTTTGAAGGTGGCTGTAAAGTTAAAATTTTTATCTTACCCTTTAAACATCCAACGACAATATAGTCTTTCGAGACTTCTAAAATTTCTGCTTCATTATTAGTAGAATTTAGATCAAATAATTCACACTCTTTAATTTTTAGTCCAGATTCTATAAATATACCTGGCCAATATTTATATGCTTTAAATTTTTGATATATTTCTTTAGAACTTATAAAAGAAATTAATCCATCATCTTTTTGAATCTTACCACAATGACTTACTTGTGATAAATTTTGTTTTTTTACTTGTATATTATCATATCTATTTAATGTATCTATCGTTAATTTAGCAGCCTCATTGGACAATTCCTCAAATAACTGTCCAACATCCATATCATCAGTGACTTTTACATAACTTAAACCTAGTACCTCACCACTATCTAATCCCTCTTCCATCATCATAGATGATACACCACTAAACTTATCATCATTTAAAATAGATTGTTGAATTGGACTTGCACCTCTATATTTTGGTAGTAATGAAGCATGAAGATTAATACATGGTGCTATAGCTAGGATAGATTTTGGTAATATCTGACCATATGCAGCAACAATGATAAAGTCAGGCTTCATATTTTCAATAGTTTGAACTAGTGAATCATCTTTTAATGTTGTAGGTTGATATATAGGAATTGATAATTCATTATCAATACAATATTGTTTAATATGTGGTGGTGTAATGATTTGTTTTCTACCAACCTTTTTATCAGGTTGAGTAAATAATGCTACAATATCATACTTATATTCCAACATCTCTTTCAGAATCCTTGTAGCATAATCAGGGGTACCCATAAAAATTATTCTTTTAGACATTGTATTCCTTAATTAAACTATTTTGATCTAAATAATGTACCACCATTATGTACATTATAAAGTAAGTATTGAGATATATTATCTAAGTTAAATCCACTACCTAAAAACATTTGACTATTGTGATCTAGTAGAAATTTTGCCGCTTTTAATTTAGTTACTATTCCACCAGTAGCAAATTCACTATTTGGAGTATGAGAATCTTTCAACATATCATCACTAATATAATCTACATATTTACATAATTTTGCATCTTTATTTTCATGTGGATTATAGTCATAATATCCATCAATATCAGTTAAAATAACCAATAGTTTAGCATCAAAATAATGTGTAGTATAAGCTGCTAATTGATCATTATCACCGAATACTAGTTCATCAACTGCCGTAACATCATTTTCATTGATAATAGGAACAACACCATTTTCTAATAAGTTATTAATAGCATCTTGTGCATGACCTAGTCTTCTTGTATCTTTAAATACTGATGCTTCCATCAATACTTGTGAACATATTATATTATATCTTCCAAACTTTTTTCTATAAGTATCCATAAGAAGAGGCTGCCCAATAGATGCTAAAGACTGTTTGTTTGCTAAAATAGACTTATCAAGCTGAAGCACAGTAAATCCTGCAGCAACTGCTCCAGAACTTACAAGTATAACTTGATAGTTTTTTTGTTTTAATTTGTCTATTAAATCAACTAAATTTCTTAATCTTTCAAGTGCAAGTTTACCATCTTGAGTTAATACTGCACTACCAACTTTTAATACTATTCTCATATTAGGCCTTTGTCGTTACAACTATTTTTGTAGGTTTAAATAGTTCTTTTGCATTATTAAACATCTGACTTTGTTCAATATCTTCTACTGTATATTCATGTTGAGCATCTGTCATAGTATCACCACTAGTTGCTATTGTATTTTGCATACAACTTGATCCATCATTAGATTGTTCTTCAATATCTTCTTCTTTTTGTTCAATTTTTTCAAATTTAATATCTGTATCTTCACCAAATATCTCTTCTACCATAGTTCTTATATGTGCAAAATTTTTCCATAATAACTTTTTACATTCACCATTGGCACTACTTGCTATTAATAGAGTATTTTTCACAAAAGTTATAAATTTAAAGTTATTCTCAAAACACTCACCAAGCTCAAAATTTCTATCATAAATATTGTCATTTAATTTTTTATATAAAGCAGCATAATCAATTTTTACTGATATTACCTCTTGTTCTTCTTCATCTTTTTTTGTATCTATATCAACATCTTTAACTTCCACAACACTAGATTCTTGTGCCACATGAACCGATTCAACTTTATCAATAATTTCATCAATAGTTTTAAGATTTGATGCTTCTATTAATTTTGATATAGTTAAAAGTATTACAAACTCATTATCACTATTTAAAAACAATAAATGCTTGGCATCAGCTAGTATCCTAAAGTATCTATCATATAATAAAATATTAAATCTAGAGTCTCTTCTTAACATTCTATCTTTAAGATATATTACCATTTCATCAATAATTAATGATGCTTCATAATTAGCTAAAAGCTCTACAATCTCTAATCGGTCTGCATTATCTAAAATAATATCAAAAATATGCTCTAATACCTTTGGGTCAAGAAGACCAAGCATATCAACTACTGCTGTTGTTGTTATATTTCCTTTAGAAAAGATAATAGCTTGATCAAGCATAGTTAATGTATCTCTTAAACTACCTTGTCCTCCTCGGGCAAGAATATCTAATGCATCTTCCTCAAATGTAATATTTTCAAGATTTAAAATATGTATAAGATGGTGTATTACATCTTTATGTGGTATTTTATTAAATCTAAAATGTTGTGTACGACTAAGAATAGTTGCAGGTAATTTTAAAGGATCTGTAGTGGCTAATATAAACTTTACAAACTCTGGTGGTTCCTCTAGTGTCTTAAGTAAAGCATTAAATGCTTGCGGAGTAAGCATATGAATCTCATCAATAATAAATACTTTAAACTTAGCACTTGTTGGCTTATATTTGATATGTTCAATTAAATCTTTAATATCATCAATACCACGGTTAGATGCAGCATCCATCTCAATGATATCTAAATGTTGTCCACTATTTGCACTCTTACAATTATCACATACTTCACAAGGTTTTGATGTAGGGCCTTTATCACATAAAAAAGATTTAGCTAAAATTCTAGCTGTCGAAGTTTTTCCACTTCCTCTAAGACCACTTAAAAGATATGCATGAGATAATCTTCCACTATCTAGGGCAAGAGAAAGTGTCTGTGAAATTGTTGATTGACCAATAAGGTCCTCAAATCTTTTTGGACGATATTTTAATGCTAAAACTTGACTCATATTATATATCCCTTAACCATTTATCTGCTACATCTTTTAATCCATCTGGATTAGAAGATGCAAAAAATTGTATATCTGTTTTATCAAAACTATTATCACATTGATAATTTGACTCCAGATATTGAACTATAGCCTCTCCACTATGAATTGTCAATACCCCATCCAAATAGTTTGATATTTGATTCTGTATAAGAGGGAAGTGTGTACATCCAAGAATTACACCATCTACATCTTTTAAGTCTTTAAAATAATGATCAAATGTATGCTCTAGTATTGATGTATTTTGAAGTTGTTCTTCAACAATAGGGACAAATAATCCAGTTGCTATTGATGTGATATTTTTATACCCTTTTTCATTCAATGCATCTTGATATTTATTACTATTTATTGTAGCTTGAGTGCCTAAGATTAGTATATTTGATTCTTTATTTGGTAAACTTTTCTCCATAGACAATATACCAGATTCTATTACACCAACTATTGGTATATCAGTATTAGCTCTTAGTTCATCTAAAGCATAAGCACTCGCTGTATTACATGCTACTATTAACATATCTATGTCAAAGTTTTTAAAGAATTCTAATACCTCTAAAGAGTATCTAATAATAGTATTTTTATCTTTTGTACCATATGGTACTCTAGCTGTATCACCATAATAGATAATCTCTTTAAAAAGTTTATGTGTAAGTAGTGACTTTACAACGGTAAGACCACCAACTCCACTATCAAAAACTCCAACCCTCACTAAGATACCTCTAAACTATAGTACTATTCATTCATAGATGCAAAAAATGCATCATTAGTGTCTGTTTTTCTCATTTTAGAATATAAGAATTTAAGTGCTTCAACCTCATCCATAGATGCAACAGCATTTCTAAGAATCCAAATTTTCTGAAGCTGGGCTGCATCAAGAAGGAGTTCCTCTTTTCTTGTACCAGATTTAATGATATTAACAGCTGGATAGACTCTTCTATCTGCAGCTTTTCTACTTAATACAACTTCCGAGTTACCAGTACCTTTAAATTCTTCAAAGATAACCTCATCCATTTTTGAACCAGTCTCCACTAAAGCTGTCGCAATAATAGTTAAAGAACCACCCTCTTCTATATTTCTAGCAGCTCCAAAGAATCTTTTTGGCTTATGTAATGCGTTCGCGTCTACACCACCTGAAAGTACTTTACCAGATGAAGGTGTCACCGTATTGTATGCACGTGCTAATCTAGTAATAGAATCTAATAAGATTACTACATCCTTACCTCTTTCTACCATTCTTTTAGCTCGTTCAATTACCATATTTGCAACTCTTACATGATTTTGAGCAGGAAGATCAAATGTAGAACTATATACTTCACCTTTTACTGATCTTTGCATATCAGTAACCTCTTCAGGTCTTTCATCGACAAGTAGTACAATAAGTTCTGCTTCAGGATGATTTGCAGTAATACCATGAGCAAGCTCTTTCATTAATTCTGTTTTACCAGACTTTGGAGAAGCTACAATTAGTCCTCTTTGACCTTTACCCATAGGTGCAAATATATCTAGTATTCGACCAGTTAATTTTGTTTGATCATATTCAAATTTAAATGGATCTAAAGAATAAAGTGGTGTAAGATTATCAAACAACGGTCTATTTCTTGATTCATTTACCGGTAAATAATTAATTGCTTCAATTTTTAGAAGAGCATTATATTTTTCTTTATCATTACTTGGAGGTCTAACCTGTCCAGATACTATATCACCAGTTCTTAGTGCAAATTTTCTAATTTGTGTAGCACTAACATATGCATCATTCGAAGTATCAGAGAAGTTACCATCAATAGCTCTTAAGAATCCAAATCCACCTTGAAGAATTTCTAATATCCCAGTGAATAATATAAATCCACCTTCACTTGTTTGTGATTTTAAAATCTCAAAAATAAGATCTTGTCTTTTTAACTCTTGAGGATTTTCTACCCCTTTTTCATTTCCAATATTAATAAGTTCATCAGTTGAAAGCGATCGTAGCTGATCAACTGTCATACCATTTACAGGAGTATGAGTTCTACTATTCTTTTTAGTATTTGTTTTTCTTTTTGCTGGCTGTGTTTCTTGTTCTGACATTAAAATATGACCTCTATATGATTTTTGCTACAATTGTAGCGAAGTAGTATTTGCTTTAAGTTTCTAATTATAGTTAAATATTGTTTATTTTAAGTTTAAGAAAAGTTATAAAATCCTATAACTTTTCCCACATAGTGCCGTTTACAGTATCCATAAGTGAGATACCAAGCTCAGATATCTCATCTCTTATTTGGTCTGATAGCTCAAAATCCTTAGCCTTTTTAGCATCTTTTCTTTTTTCAATTAGCTCTTCAATAGATTTTTTTTCATCTTCACTAATACCAAATTGAAAATAATGATAAGGATCGGCATATGCAATACCAAGAATATCATTTAAAAATTCAAAGTTTGCTATTATCTCTTTTTTTAGAGCTTTATTTTTTGGTTCTTTATCTAATGTATCATTTGCGCTAGATACAAATTCATCTATAAATGCCAATGCTTTAGATGTATTCAAATCATCATTAAGTGATTCTAATATATCCTTTTTAAATTGTTCATTAATATTACCAGATCCCACACCATAAAGTCTTTTCTTTAGTCTATAAAGTTTATCTAGTCGTTTTTTTGATGCGATTAAATCATCTTCACTAAATCCAAAGTCTGCTCTATATGACACACTTAACATATAAAATCTAATGACTTCTCCAGAATAATGCTGTAGTGAATCTTTTAAGAAGAAGCTATTTCCTAATGACTTAGACATTTTTTCACCATTGATATTTACAAATCCATTGTGTACCCAATAATGTGCTAACTCTTGTCCACATCCTAGTCTAGTTTGAGCAGCTTCATTTTCATGATGAGGGAAAAGCAAATCTGCTCCACCACCATGTATGTCAACTGCATATTTATTGGCTTTTTTAGATAAATGTTTATCTATCATAGCACTACACTCACAGTGCCATCCAGGTCGACCATCTCCAAATGGAGCATCAAATTTTACACCATTATCAAAAAATTTCCAAAGTGCAAAATCTTTTTGATCTTTCTTTGCATTATTTGTATCTACTCTAGCTTGTGAATTTTCATCACTTGCTCTATGTGATATTGATCCATATTGTTTATCTTTTGATGTATCAAAATATACACCATCGTCTAGCTTATATGCATTTCCATCTTTAAGTAATTTTGATACCAGTTCTTTCATAGCATCTAAATTTTGTGTAGCTTTTGGCTCTATTGTATTTGGTAGAATATTTAAAGCATCCATATCAGATAAATAGCTTTGAATATATGTCGTTGTAACTTGCTCTAAAGACTGACCAGTTTCATCCATTTTCTTAATAATTTTATCATCTACATCAGTAAAGTTTTTTACCATTGTCACATCATAATTATTAGCTTTTAAAACCCTATGTAATAGATCAAATACTATTGCACTTCTAGCATGTCCTAAATGTGAATCATCATATACTGTTGGACCACATACATATACACTAGCTTTATTTGCCTCTTGAGATTCAAATAAAACTTTTTCCTTTTTTACAGAATCATAAAGATATAAACTCATAATATTCCTATTTAAATAATGCTTCTAGGTCTGTTGTATCTTTTGTAGGCTCTTGTGCTGCACTTGCATCTTGATTAGCTTGTGCTGGAGTATCAACATGAACTTCATTAATTTGAATATCAGATTTTGTAAGCATACCAGCAAGTCTAATATTTAAACCAGCTCTACCAATAGCTCTACTTTTTTGATCACTACCTATTGTAACAGTAGCTTTTGTTATAATCTTTTTATATCCATCTTCTTGAATATGTTCTTCCTCTTCTACTTGTACACTATTTATAATAGCTGGAGATAAAGCACGGCTTATAAACATCTCTTTTAGTTCTGAATATTCAATACAGTCAATAGATTCATTATTTAACTCTTCACTTACAGCGTTAATTCTCATACCCTTAACACCTACAATTGCTCCAATTGGATCTATTTGTGGATCTAAAGCAAGTAATGCAATCTTTGCTCTTTCTCCTGGGATTCTAGCACTTGCCATAATCTCTATTTTTTTATCTTTTAGCTCAGGAACTTCTAGTTCAAGTAGTGCTTCTAAAAATTTTGGAGATGTTCTTGATATCTCTACAATAAGTCCATGTTGTTTATCAATTGTTACATTTTTTACAACAGCTTTTACAACATCACCAACCTTAAATTTTTCACCTTTAATTCGGTTTTTTCTTGGCATAATTCCACGAACTTCACCTATTTCAACAAAAGTATTATCCGAAGCATCAATACTTGTTACACTACTAGATATAATAGTTCCTACTTTTGCTTGATATTTTTTAAATAAGTTATCTGAGATATATCTTTGTAATTGAAATTCAAGATTTCCAAATAACACTGTAGCTGCATTTCGACCCATATGTTCAAATTCCATATCATACTGAACAAAGTCACCTACATCTAGGTCAGCATCTAATTCTTTTGCATCATCTAATGATATAAAATTTTCAGTATTATTTGGAATATCGGCTTCAACCTCTTTTCTTGTCTCTTTATCAAACCTAGTGCCTTTGACCGTTTCTGCTGTTAGTCTATGATCATCATTAGCAAGTACTTCTATTTTTTGATATAGGTTTAGCTTCTTATTTACCTTATCAATATCAGCTCCATATGTAAGGCTAAAGTCACCTAATTTTTTTGCAGTTCTAATTAGTGCTTCTATTAATGATTCTTCAACGTCTTGTAATTTTAAGCCTTTTTCATGTGCAATTGAGTCAATGATATCTAATATTTTTTCCATTATTTTTCCTATATTTGGATTTTCTTAACATTGAATTTGAATGTGATAATTATTGTGAGTCCAATGTGTAGTTGATGGTGATTCTACCACAATGATACTTTATCATTTATTAAGTAATTTTTAGCTAGAATGAAAAATATTATATAAGGATTTAAGATGGATATTTTATTAGCAAGAACAGAATTAAAGAGCAAACCAAAGAAAGTAAATGTATCAAAACTCAAAGATGAATTAAAAGATATTAATGATAAATTATTTTACTTTGATAAAGATAATTCACACAAAGATATGATGAGCTTAATAGATACATTTGAAGATGATGGTCACACTGTACACTTTAGAGAAGTTAAGTATGGTTTAGAGGACGATGCATATATGTATGAAGTTCATGTATTATAAGAAACTTTCACAGTGGAAGCAAAAAAACTTTTCATAGAAACTCTTGGGTGTGCAATGAACACCCGAGACACTGAGCATATAATTGCTGAATTAAATGCCAAAGACAACTACACTCAAATCACAAATATAGAAGATGCAGATCTTATTATTATCAATACCTGTTCTGTAAGAGAAAAACCTGTACAAAAATTATTTTCAGAATTAGGACAATTTAAAAAGAAAAAAAAGAAAAATGCTAAAGTTGGTGTATGTGGATGTACAGCTAGTCATTTAGGATCTGATATTATAAAAAAAGCACCTTTTGTTGATTTTGTAGTGGGTGCTAGAAATGTCTCTAAAATTCATGATGCTGTAAACAACAAAGGTACAGTTGAGATTGATATTAATCATGATGAAACTAATTTTGAATTTGCTCCATATAGAAATACCCTATATAAAGCTAGTGTAAATATATCACTAGGTTGCGATAAAAAATGTACATTTTGTATAGTACCTGCTACTAGAGGTGAAGAGATATCTATCCCACCAGAATTAATTATATCTGAAATCCAAAAAGCTGTAGATAACGGTGTGAAAGAAGTATTACTTCTTGGACAAAATGTAAATAACTATGGTAAAAACTTTAGTGACAATAGAGATAAATTTAACTTCACTAAACTTCTTCAAGCAGTAAGTAATATTGATAAGCTTGAGCGAATTAGATTTACATCACCACATCCATTACATATGGATGATGAGTTTATTAATGAATTTGCCTCAAATCCAAAAATATGTAAATCTATCCATATCCCATTGCAAGCTGGAAATACAAAAGTATTAAAAGATATGAAAAGAGGATATACAAAAGAATGGTTTTTAAATAGATGTGAAAAAATCAAAAGTATCGTTCCTAATGTAAGAATAAGCACAGATATAATAGTAGGATTTCCAGGGGAAAGTGATGAAGAGTTTGAAGATACAATTGATGTAATTAATCAAGTTAAATTTGATCAAATTTTTAATTTCAAATACTCACCACGACCCGAAACACCTGCACAACATATGGATAATCAAATAGATGATGCAACTGCCTCAAAAAGGCTTGATCAAGTTATAGAACTGCATAAACAACATCAAGTTGAACATATGGATGCAAATATAGGTAAGACTATGGATGTATTTTTTGAAGACCTGAAACCAAATGGTGAAATTATGGGCTTTAGTGATAATAACTGCCAAGTATTTGTAAAAGGTAGTGATGAACTATTAGGTAAAATAGCCAAAGTTAAAATTATTAATGCAAGTAGAACATCATTAAAAGGCGAGGTTCTTTAATTTGTCTAGAGGGTTAAAAAAATACTTTACGGTTACAATTGTACCTTATTTGTTATATTTAATTACAAAGATTATATATTTAACAAATAAAAAAGTATTTAATTTTCCTAAACAAAAACCAACAAAACCAATAATCGCAGCATTTTGGCATGGAAATCTTCTTATGCAGCCATATCTATTTAAAAAATTTCAAGCAAATATGACATACAAAGCTATGATAAGTAATCATAGTGATGGAGAAGGTATTGCTAAAATGGTAAATCATCTAGGTGTGCAATCTATAAGAGGGTCAAGTAGCAAAGGTGGAGTTAAAGCACTAATTGGTGCAATTAAAGAACTAAAGGCTGGTAATAATGTAGCTATAACTCCAGATGGTCCACGAGGTCCGATTTATAGTGTAGCTGATGGTATTATAGCATTAGCACAAAAAACAAATTCAGATATATATTATTTTTCATATAAGCCATCAAAATATTGGCAACTAAAATCATGGGATAAATTTATAATACCAAAACCATTTGGAACTATAGAATTTAATATAAGTGAACCTTTTAATATTGATGGCTTGTCTAAAGATGAAGCAAAAAATATAATTAAACAGCAAATGGTAATCTAATGGAAGACTTTATATCTATATCTATTCAAGATAATCAATTTAAATATACATACAACGATATATATAGCTCATTTTTAATTCAAAAAAATATAATGCCTATAGATTTAATATCTAAAATAAATTCTGATAAGTCTAAACATAAACAAACACATATATCACTATTACACAATATCACATCAGAAAAAATAAATCTTTATAATGATATTGGATACAAAACAGTACGACTCAATAGTAATAATACAATATCAATGAAGACTGATCTCTATAATGCTCTATTAAAAACATATTCACAAATAGACTGTGATACAATATTTTCTCCATATCATATTCTAATTAATAATATTCAAGAAGATCATCTACATTCACAATTAAATATATTATTACTTGATAATAAACTTTATATATTAATCACAGACGAAACTTATAAAGTTACCTACAATAAGATAATCAGCCTTACTACAATAAAAGAGATTGAACAATCAAAATTTTTCATAGACTCTATTGGAGAACAGCAACTATTTCAAGAGATACATCAACTAGAAATAGAACAATACATTAATCAATCTTTAGAAGAGTATAGCTTGCTTAATAATAGTATCAATATTGAAAATGTAAATCTTTTTTATAGTTTAAAAACCGTATCTACTCAAGCTGAACATCACAAAATAAATATTGCTCACTCTTTAAAAAAGTTAGCTCTAAATGAGTTAGTTCAAGGAAGCAAAAGCTATAAAGATATTAAAAATAAAAAATCTACTAACATCTTATTTACACTATTCATTGTAGTTGTATTTCTACTAATAGGCTATAGTTTTATACAAGATAATCTATCAAGTGCTCCTTCCAATATTAAGGAGAAGTCAAAGATAATTATAAAAAAAGATATCACCTTTGAAACACAGAATCATATTGAAATAAATAATAATATAATTTCAACGATTAAACAAATTCTCAATACTATAACATATGATGCAATTATTAATGAAGCTCATCTTAATCATGACAACTCAACTATAAAAATGACTAATTTATACTCTGATACATTTATTAAAAATATAGAACCAAATCTCAAAACAGTATATGAAAATTCTAAGTTATTATCTCAAGTCCAAGCAGGTGATATATATAATAGTACAATTGAAAATAGTGAACTAATAGATAATAAACACAGGATAAAAGAAAAGCTAACAAACTATACAAAACAAGCAAAGACAAAGAAAGAAATTGAAACATTAATACTTTCTTTATTGCCTCAAGAAAGTAAAATTGAACTAATAAATAAAGATAACAATATATATAACTTTAAGATTTTATTACAAGCACAAAACCCAAATCACTTTTATAACCTTATAGAAAAACTATCTCTTCAAAATCACCACTTAAGTGTAGCATACCCTATAAATATTGTAAATCATCAAAAATATCTTGATGTTACACTTAATCTAAAATATCAGCAATAAGGTCTTTTATACCAAAAATATACCCTCTTAAATTTGATGGTATTTTTTTAATTCTACAATACTCTTTAAACTCTTTTGTCATACTAGATTTAATATATGGTGCAATCCAAATCTTATTATTATCCAAAGCTATAGCAATCTTATGTGAAACTACAGTTTGCTTCTGTAATAGTATCTCATCTCTAGTAGCTTTACTAATAATTACACCTCGTTTTTTTAACTCTTTATCAATAACTCTTATAGTTTGATTATCATCTAATGTAGATCTTTCAAATATAGTTAATTGAGCTATCTCTTTTTTTGATATATTAGGAGCAATTAATTGAAGATCATCATTTAAATATTTAAAGCTATTTTTTACTCCATTACTATACTCTTGTATAAATTTATCTGTAAAATTAGCTCTAATAAAATTTCTTTTATATTTTTGATCAGTATTGGTGTGGTCAATAAAGTATTTAATATTTTGATTATCAAGATAGTCTTGTAACTCTTGTTTTGAGTACGATAATAATGGCTTAGATGCAATATAGTTATCTCTAATACTATGCTCTTCCATTCCCATTAACTCAACTAAACCTGCACCTTTAGATAACTGCATCATAAACCATTCAAGCTTATCATTTAATTGATGTGCAGTAAATAGAGTTTCATAAGAATAGGCTTCAATCAACTCTTTAAAAAAGTCATATCTAAAGTCCCTAGCTGACTTCTCACTAAATTTAATATCTTTGGGAAACTCTTTTAAGTATATTTGTTTATTGTACTTATGTGCAAGTTGATGAGCGTATATAACTTCATCTTTAGATTGTTCTCTTTGCCCATAATCAACAATAGCAATATCAAAGGGGATATTATTTTCTAAAAGAATAAAAAATAATGCAGTAGAATCAATACCAGCAGAGAAAGCTAAAAGATTTTTCTTTGTGCTTATCTCTAAAGGGATCATAATCTTATTGTTCAGTTTGTCTAACTCTAATACTCAGTTCTTTTAACTGATCATTTTCAATTTTACTTGGAGCATTTGCTAATAAACATTGAGCTTTTTGTGTTTTTGGGAAGGCAATAACATCTCTAATAGAATCTGTACCAGCTAAAATCATAATAAGTCTATCTAGACCCATCGCAAATCCTCCATGTGGAGGCGCACCAAATTCTAATGCATCAAGTAAGAATCCAAACTTCTCTTGAGCTTCCTCATCAGAGATACCCATAAGCTGGAAAACTTTTGATTGAAGATCACTTTTATGAATTCTAATTGATCCACCACCAAGCTCTGTACCATTTAATACAATATCATATGCAATAGATTCAATATCTTCAAGATCATCAATATTATCTAGGTCTGATTTTTCTAAGTTTGGCATTGTAAATGGATGGTGAAGTGCTTTAGTCTTTCCATCTTCTGTTTCAAACATTGGGAAATCTACAACCCATAGGAACTCAAATGTATCTTTAGGGATGATGTCCATTTGATTTGCTAATTCAATTCTTAGTCTACCCATGTAATCCCATACTAGTTTTTTAGCACCTGCTCCAAAGAAGATTATATCTCCAACTTCCATTTCACATCTTTTTACAAGTTCATCTAGTTGCTCAGGAGTATCTTCAAAGAATTTATTTAATGGACCTTTTAATCCATCTTCTTTCATTTGGAAATATCCAAGTCCACTAGCTCCAAATTTTCTTACAAAGTCTTCAAAACCTTTCATCTGTCTTTTTGAGAAAATATTATCACCATTTGGTACTTTTAGTGCTTTAATTCTATTGTTTTTCTTATCTTTTGCAATATTAGAGAAGATATCTAACGTACAGTGGTCAAAGATATCACTAACTTCTACCATAGCCATATCGTATCTCATATCTGGTTTATCAGATCCATACTTTTCCATAGCATCTGCATATGTCATTCTAGCAAATGAAGTAGGTATATCATGTCCTAGTTTTGAGAATACATCATATATAACTTTCTCTGCTACTTTTATCACATCTTCTTGATTGCAAAAACTCATCTCAACATCTATTTGAGTAAATTCAGGTTGTCTATCTGCTCTTAAATCTTCATCTCTAAAACATTTTGCAATTTGGTAATATTTATCAAATCCAGATACCATTAGAAGCTGTTTAAAAAGCTGTGGTGATTGAGGAAGTGCATAAAACTCTCCACTATGAACTCTAGATGGCACTAAATAATCTCTTGCACCTTCCGGAGTTGATTTAGTTAAAATAGGAGTTTCAACATCTAAAAATCCTAATTCATCAAGTGTATTTCTAACTGTAATACCAACTTTAGATCTTAATTGGAAGATTTTTGTAGACTTCTCACTTCTAAGTTCTAAAAATCTATTTTTTAATTTAATCTCTTCATTTACTTTTGGATCATTTAAGTCAAATGGCATAGGCTTTGATCTGTTTTCAATAATTAAGTTATCTACGACTATTTCAATCTTACCAGTGATGAGTTTTGGATTTTCTAAACCTTCACCTCTAGCTCTAACTATACCAGATGCAATTAGTACAAATTCATCTCTAACTTTATTTGCAGTTTCCCATGCAGCTTTATCATCTGCTGGATCACATACAAGCTGAACAATTCCACCTTTGTCTCTTAAGTCAATGAAAATTAATCCACCATGATCTCTTCTACTATTTACCCAACCAGCAACTTCAACTCTTTGGCCAATATTTTCTTCTGTAACTTCTGTACAATAATGTGTTCTCATGAATTCTCCATAATAGTATGTTTATTATATTTTTTTGGATTATAGCTAAAAGTAGCTGTATATAAGTTATTTTTGGTATAATTCCACCAATGTCGCGACCGTGGTGGAATTGGTAGACACGCTACCTTGAGGGG
>JGI11705J14877_10000318_pt1 | contig 30663 bp, 37 predicted proteins | sample Etolaghawater15m_FD_14877 | JGI IMG/M metagenome (IMG submission 14877)
AAGGCTATAGATAAAAGTATAGCACCAGCTATTAAAAGGTATTTTTGTGAATATATAAAACCTCCACTTAAACAAAGAGTTCCAAGTGTTAGTGATGTATGGATAATATTTGCAAATAGTAATGGTTTTTTAATTACTGCACTAGCTAGGACTGGAAGCATTTGTTGAAGTGCACCTATAATTATCATAGATAATACCCCAAGAGTAAATAGATGCACTAAACCAATAGTTGTATGTGAATATTGATTTAGTATAGTTTGGGGTGAGGAAGTAAAGACTAACAATCCAATTAAGATACCAAAAATTGGAGCAGTTAGAAAAAATCTAAATGGTACAGATATTGGTGGTGCTTGATTGGTGGATAAGCCTTGATACATAGATTATTTATGATCTTTTCTTGGGTAAGCTTTCATTTCATCTAAAAGCATTTGTCCTTCATGGGCTAATGATTCATCAATCATTGGATACATCATTTGCTCTTCTTTCATATTATGCTGTTGAATTGTCATCATTAAAGTTTCACTAAGACCAAAAAAATGATCTTTGTTTTGAGATTTAATATCCTCTCGCATTTGTTTTAATACATTTCTCATTTGAGTATGTTCCATTATCATAACTGGTGTAGGGTTACAGTGTCCCGCTCCTCTTGCTTCAAATGCTGGGAACATTACATCCTCTTCCATATCAAAATGATGATTCAGATCAGATGCAAAGTTTTCAAAAACCTCTGATGCTTTATCCCAGTTACCTTCAGCTACTACATTTTCCATATTTGCAAATTCGTCATCACAAGCTCTATGGTCTGCTCTCATATGTGAACTTAATACTGTCATTTTTTATCCCTTTTAAATAAGTTTTTAATTTTTGTTAATCCAAGTTGAAAACCACTATATCTCATTAGCTTAGCTAGTTTTCTCCATTCACTTTTTTCATAGCATGGACTTGGGCATCTTCTACATCTTGGTTTAATCTCATGTGGACATTCATTTAGTCTATCAAAAGAGTATTTTAGTAAAGAATAACACTCATCACATAGATCTAAATCAATATCATAATTGATTTCATTGTAAGTAAGCCTATGATACTTTATAGAATGCTCATGATTTTTATCATGGCAGTATCTAGTGAAAAATTTCTCTAAAGTTTGAACTTCTGCTATAAATTTTTCATTTGTCATAAAGTGCTACTTAATTGTAATTACTTTATTTGTATTGGCAAAAATATTTTCTACTCTTTGTTGCCAAAGTTTACCAAATGATATTTTCTCTTCAGGTGTTGCAATTTGTTGCATAATCTTTTGCATAAGCTCTTGCTGCATAGGATTACCAGGTACACTACTTGGATTGTAAACGACTTCTACACTTTTGCCAGTATCTAGTCTTTGTAGTTTGATACTTGAAGATATATCATCATTGAATTTCATAAGACCATGTCGTTGAAAATTACCACCTATCCCTTTGAAGCCCATAGTTTCGGTAGCTCCTGTGATTTGTGTAATTACATTTGCTATCACACCTGCTACACCTTCATTTGAATCTTCTTTAAAAGATACAAATATATTACCTCTTTGTGGCATCTCATCACCATATAGTGCTTTGATACCTTCTTGTGCCATAAGGTATGCACCTGCAACTGTTGGACAAGAGTGACCAGCACTTTTAACTATATCAATATAGTTAAATTCTACTATACCATTTTCGCAAGATCCTAAAAAACCTGCAAGTTGATCTTGAAGTGTTATAGTTTCAGTTTTATCAAAAAACTTTGGATAGTTCATCATTTTTTATTTTTTCCTTTGTTACAATTTGTTGGTTTGGTATGAGGAAATATCCAATCTTTAATAATTAATATTAAAGATATCCCCCATAATATATTCATAATCCAATTACTTGGATAATCTAAATAAATATAACTAATAGGTATAAATATAATTACTGGATATTTTATAAAATAAAAGAAAAATATCAGTGACCCATATATTACTTTCAAAGTAGTTTTAGTTACCTGCTAGTTTTGTCATAACTTCTGGTGTAGCCATCGTAATATCCCATGCTGGTTCCCATACAACTTCAACCTCAACAACTTCAACTTCTTCACACTCTCTCATTACAGCTTCTTCTACCCATTGTACAATCATTTGATGAAGTGGACAAGCCTTTGTAGATAGTGTCATAGTGATTTTTGCATTTCCTTGTTCATTACAAGTTGCATCATATATTAAACCCATCTCTACAAGATTAAATCCTACTTCTGGATCATTTACAGTTGATACTGCTTTGAATAATTCATCTTTTGTTACCATTTTTTTCCTTTTTAAAATTCTTTTGATTATTTATAGTTGATCATGTACATTACATCTTTGAGCATAAATATTGATCCCACAAATAAAAAACTCACACCAGCATAAAATATACTGTTTATAGCTAGTAATATTCCTATTGCAGATATTAATAAACCAATTAGATTAAAACCAAGCTGTATCTTTGCACTTTTATTGGGCACCATATCTGCAAGCATTGGTACCTTCTGCTTCCCTACTAATGGTGAAAATCTTTCATACCATACTAAAAATGGAATTATTTTATAAAGATGACCATTTATTAATAAAGATAAAATACCAAAAAACATAATCCATCCAATAGTAAGAAGTAAATTATTACTTGGAAAGATAAGATATCCTATTCCTAAAATAATTGAAAGTAATAAAAACCCATATCCAATAAGCATTGCGTTTAAATAAATATCTTTGTGTTTTCTTGCTCTATTTTTATAGATTATATGAATTTGATAGAAGTACAAACACATAGATAGTAGTGTCAAAATATAACCAATTTGTTCTAGTATACTGCTATTGAATATTGATGCTAGTGTAACTAATGTAACACCAATAGAGATAATCCAAAGTGCCAATTTGATTGGTTTATCACTATAGTGGTGTGACAACCAAAACATCGGTAACAATACTAAACTCATACCCATAAGCGTAATACCTACATATCCAATTAAGACAAGATACACATGTGCATTAAGTAATGAAACTATATCAACTGTAATAGTACCTGCATAGCCTAAGGCCATAATAATACCAAATATAAGTCCTAAGAAAAGAAAAGTATTTGCTAATAATACTGATACCATTACGGTGTTAAATTTTTCAACTTTTTTTATTGTTGCAAATGTTTCAGCAACAAATATAAGTAATGATATAAGTACAATAATACCACCATATGGTAATAGTGCAGGTGTTGAAAAAAATCCAAGCCCCATGAGTAGTGTACCTACTAAAAGTAGGGGATATATCACATAGTATAGTTCAACAGCTGCATGCCCAACCTCTAAGACTACGGGTACTAGTTGTGCCATTGCACCAAATATAATCATCATGACAAAGCCAAGTAAAAATATATGAACCCATGATAGTATTTGATTATCCATACTATTTAAATTTGAAATATCAAATCCAAATAGCAAAGCAACACTTACTACAAAAAAGATTGCACCTAATAGAAAATATGGTGCTATAAGTTTAAATGGTGGAGCAAAATCTGTTGAAACAGCCATATTAAATTATCATCCACCACACTTATTTGCAGCAAAATTTGTAGTTGATTCTACACCAGACTTTCTAGTAAAGACTACTTTTGCCATACCATCATCAGTTTTACCAATTTCATAATTAAATTCTGCCTCTACTCTTGGAAATAATCCACCAGGAGCTTTATGATTTATCATAATTAATTGTGAATTGTCATCTAGCAATTGAAGTCCAGCCATTGCATTTACCATTGGATCTGGTGGTCCACACATGCTTGTGTCAAATTGGTATGTAGTTAGTCCATTTTGGATAAATTTAAAAAAGTCAACAGTTGCTCCATCGACCTCTATTTTTTCAGCTTCTTGTGGAATAGTTCCCATCGTATCTCCTAATATAAATTATATTAGAATAGTAGCTAAAGATATCTCCTGCTAGATTGATATATGTCAATCTAGGTATTTAGTGTGTCCTTATTTGGTAGGTTATATCTCCTGCCCCTACACCTAATACCATTCCTCTATCTATTGTAGATATGATATCACCATTTTTAATTAGATTTATTGAATGTTCTTGTGTTTGAAGTGAGTCTGCAAATACGATATTATAATCTTTGAATTCTTCTTTAAAATCAATATCAAGTATTGGTTCTGCTACTGTCCATACTGGAAGTATCACAAGAGTATCACACCCTTGAAAACATTGTTTAAATGCATTTAAGTTGTCTCGTGTTCGACTATATTTGTGTGGCTGCCATATTATTGTAGTATGATCTATCTTATGAAGTTTATTATATAGTTTTACAGAGCTTAATGTAGCTTCAACTTCTGTTGGATGGTGTGCATAATCATCTATAACTATAAAATTATCGTGATGCTGCACAATATCAAATCTTTTTTTGATACCTCTATATTTGGATAAATTTTCCCTAATTGTTGCTAATCCGATCTCTTCAAGTGCTGCTAATATGGCTAAAGAAGCATCAAGTGCTATATGTTCACCAAATCCCCATACTTCAAATGAACCTAAATCTTTCAGAGTGAATGATGTGTAAGGTTGCCCATCCTTTAAAAAGAATTTTATATTTGTAATATCTTTAGATGGATATAGTTTAACGGCATTGTTAAGCTCAGACATCTCAGGAAGGAACTTATCTTCGGCATTTACAACTTTAATGGTAGCTATTTCTAAAAATTGTCTATATGCATCATAAAACTTGTCATAATCATAGTTGTAGTATTCCATATGTTCTGGTTCAGCATTTGTAACTATTGCACAGTATGGATTTGATAATAAAAAGCTTCCATCACTTTCATCTGCCTCAAATGCTACAGTATCATTTATATATCTGAAGTTAGAATTGAATTCTTTACTAATAGCTCCAATAATAGCGGAACTTTGTAAAATAGATGCAATCATAGCTGTAGTTGTGCTTTTACCATGTGCCCCACATACACAATAATTTTTCTTATCACCTAGTATAGTTGGAAGTGCTTCTTTTCTAGACATAATTTTGATATTTTGTTTTTTTGCTTCTTTTAATTCACAATTATCACTAGTCACTGCTGCACTATATATTATTAAATCCTGTCCATCAATTGCTTCATTTGAATGAGGAATAGTAATTTTTATATTGGCATTTGATAGTTGTTCTGTAATTATAGTTGATTTTATATCACTACCAGAGATAATATGACCACTATTGTTTAAGAATTTTGCTAATGCAGATAGCCCAATACCACCAATACCAATAAAATGAATTTTCAACGCGAAACCTTAATCAAGCAAATGTTGCAGTGTTTTGTATTCACTAATTAATAGTGAACTATTTTGTTCTAAAAATTGTTTTGTATCAAACTTATATCTCATAATAAAGTAGCCATGATCTTCATCATCTACTTCTGAATTTAATCTAACTTTTGTATCATAAAATTCATCTAAAGTTAAATTTTTCGCACAAGCAATAATATGAACTTCAATAGAGTCTTTTAGTCTTTCATCATCAATAATATTACTTAGTACAAATAGTAACTCTTTGGCACCTTGTATATTTCCACGACTCCATTTTTCAATACTATGTTCATAAAATGATCTAATATAGTAAATATCATCACTATGTAATGATAGTTGTTTATTTTCTTTTAGTCTACCTTCAATTTGATCAAATGATATTGTTAATATCTTTTCATATATTTTATTTATTCTAGCTTCCTGAAGATCAAGTATAAGTAATGAATCTAACACTTCATATAAAATAGAAATATTTTCTTTTTCAAATGCTTCTTTTTCCCTTTCATCTAAAAAACTAAGAAACTCAGGATTTGTTCTTGCTTCATTTAATTCATTTTGATCCATTAGTTTACTTCCTTGTATTTTAATATAAATTCTTTTAGTCTTGTTAGAACTTCTTTGGTCTTTTCTGGATTCTCTACTAGTGCAATTCTTACATAGTTTTTACCTTGAGATTCTCTTCCTAAAAAACTACCTGGTAAAACTTTAATATGTTCTTCTTTGTATAGTTCTTGTGTGAATTTTAGTTCATTATTAACTTCTAGCCATATATAAAATGTCGCTTTTGGTATATTAATATCTAATATATTGTTTGCAATATCAAAGTTTTGTTTATATATATCTCTAAAAACTTGAACATGATCTTCATCATTCCAAGCTATTGCAGCTGCTTTTTGTAAAGGTATTGGTGAGGCACATCCTACATAAGTACGGTATTGCATATATGATTTTAAAATATCACTATCCCCAGCTATAAATCCACTTCTTAATCCTGGTGCAGAACTTCGTTTTGATATAGAGTTTAGAATTAAACAATTTTTAAAACTATCGTTTCCAATCAGTTTACAAGCTTCTAGAAGTGATGCAGGTTTTTGTGTATCATCAAAATACAATTCACTATAACATTCATCATTGATTAAAATACAATCAAATTCTATAGCTTTTTTAACCCAAAGTGATAATTCTTCACTAGTCATATCTCCTGCTGTTGGATTATTTGGAAAGTTTAATATAATAAGATCACATTTTTTAAACTCTTCATCACTTAAAAGCTTAGCTTTAAAGTCATTCTCTTTTTCTAAATTAATATATATAACTTCTGAGTTTGTAGCAATTGCTGCACCTTCATATATTTGATAAAAAGGGTTTGTAAATGCCATTACAGAATTTTCTTTTTGTGTTAATAGATATTGTGGAAAATTAAATAGCACTTCTCTTGTTCCAAATGTTGGAATTATTTGATCCATAGATATTTGTGTATCGAATCTTTTAGATACAAAGTTAATCATTGATTGTTTTAGATAATCTTCCCCTACACTGCTTGGATATTTATTTAGAAGAGTAGCATTATTAGATAATTCATCTTGAATAAATTGTGGTGTAGGAAATTGAGGTTCACCAATGGTAAGGCTACTTAATGTGTATTTTGAATTTGGTATAATATCTTTTAAAAGAGTATTTAACTTTTCAAATGGATATGGTTGGAATGTCATTGTTATAATCCTTGATTTTAATTTTCAATAATTGGTATTAGTATTTGGTTATGCAGTTCTATATCAAATGATAGTATATCTGTATCTAAGCTTGCAAATCGGAAAAATTGATGCTCAAACATAGTCTTTTTGATTGGTAAGATTTGTAATATATTTTCTTCTTGTTTAAGTTCTCTAATTGGATTTCTATGTGCTTGATTGATATTTATCTCTTTGTTAAATACATCACCTAAACTTTCAAAATATTCAATTAAATCTTTATCGTGATCATCACCCAAAGGATTCATATCATAGATTTTTATTTTAGTTTTTAGCTGTGTAGATATATCAAAAATAATTGGTGATATTTGCTCATAACTTTTTGAATCATTTAATATGATTAGTGTTTCTTTGATATTCTTAATATCTTCATACCCTGATTTAAAAATAGGTAATTTAAGAGATAGTAATGGCATGGTAATTGCTTGGTATTTCAATAATGAGTTACCAATTACTAATAATCCAATCTCATATCTATTTTTATCAGATGTAATTAACATTGATACAGGTTTATTGTAGTAGTCAATCTCTATATCAACATTATTACTATCATTAAACTGCTCTTCGATCTTATTTAATAAACTGAATGTTGATGGCTTTGTAATTCTAATGATTAATTTAGAATTAGATAGTGATTGAGTTAATATTTTAGCATTTTTAACTAATACCATAATCTCATATTCTGGTTGCTTTAATAGATCTAGGAATAGATATATGTTTTTTCCAAATGGCATAGGAAATTGTCCATGATTTCTTGATATTCTATTGTAGACATTGTTTAAAACTTTTGGTTGTCCTATCATTAGTATAATATCATTAGGTTTTAGTACTAAAGAAGGTCTTACATCAATAAGCTGTCCATTTCTATAGATAGCTGATATCTTCCAATCTTTTTGCTTTATACTTCCAATGTATCTATATGCATATGAACTACCAAATGGAATTCTAACTTCCATAATTTCACCTTGCTTAAGTCCAACATTCTGTGCGACTACTGGTATATTTGGTAGTGTTTCAAATAATCCATTTGAAAGAATTTCTGTAGCCCTATAGTATTGAATGTTTGAATCATTTAAATCAATGTCCCATTTGTCATAGACTGTAATATTTAATTTTGCATTAATAGATCTAATGTTTTCTACTACATTAATAGTTTCAGCTTTATTTTGAAGTATTAATAATACTTCTGTATAAAAGTTATTTTTAATCAGAGGTGATAATTTAAATTTACTTGTTGGATCAAAGTTATAGAAAGTAAAATTTGATGGTTTTTCTAACGGTAAAATAGTTTTATCTAGATAAATAATATCATAATGGTTATCTTTTGTATTGGCACTTATCATTCTATCTAATAGTTTTTTAGCTACAATTCCATCAAGAATTATTAAAATTTTTTTTATATTCATAATGGGGATTATATCTAAATGGAATTTAAATTAGACAATATTGATGGTAATGCAAGAGCAACTACTATCAAAACAGCACATAGTACTATACAAACACCAGTATTTATGCCAGTTGGAACACAAGCTAGTGTAAAAGCACTTGATCATAATGATATGCTAAATCTAGGAGCTCAAATTATTTTGGGTAATACTTATCACTTATATTTAAGACCTACTTCAAAAGTAGTTAAAAAAATGGGAGGCTTACATGGATTTAGTAAATTTCCTAATAGCTTTTTAACAGATTCAGGTGGATTTCAAGCATTTAGTCTAGGAAAACTTGATAAAAAAAATACAAAGCAAGATGAAAATGGGATAATGTTTAAATCTCATATTGATGGTAGTAAGCATTATTTTACACCAAAATCTGTACTTGATACTCAATATGAATTGGGTAGTGATATTATGATGATCTTAGATGATCTTGTAGCATTACCAAATACAAAAGAGAGAATACAGCTTAGTATTGAAAGAACTACAGCTTGGGCAAAAGAAGCAATTGAATATCATATGGAACAAAAGTCTAAGGGTATTGGAGTTGATCAAAATATTTTTGCAATAATTCAAGGTGGAATTGACAAAGAGTTTAGAAAAATGTCTGCCCAGCAACTTTGCGCAATGGAAGATTATGATGGTTTTGCAATTGGTGGACTTAGTGTTGGTGAACTCAATAATGAGATGTATGATACTGTAGAATATACTACACAATTTATGCCTGAAAATAAACCTAGATATCTTATGGGTGTAGGGACTCCTGAAGATTTAATAGAAAATATTGATCGTGGTATTGATATGTTTGATTGTGTTATGCCTACAAGAAATGCAAGAAATGGTACACTTTTTACAACATTTGGTAGAATAAATATTAGAAAAGCTTGTTTTATCGAAGATGAAAAACCAATTGATGAAGCTTGTGAATGTTATACCTGTCAAAACTATAGCAGGGGGTATTTAAATCACCTATATAAAAGTGGTGAGATGTCATATTTTAGGCTGGCATCTATGCATAATCTACACTATTATTTAAATCTTATGAGAGAGTGTAGAGAAGCTATATTAAACAATAATTGGATAGAATTCAAAAAAGATTTCTATACAAAAAGGGAAATAAAAAATGACAATTGATGATAAAACACTTGATAAATTAGCAAAACTTTCAAGCCTTGAATTAGAAGAGAGTAGAAGAGAAAGTTTAAAATCTGAGCTAGAAGATATTGTAAACTTTGTTGAAAATTTAGATGAGGTTGATGTAAGTTCTATAGATGCAACATTTACTACTATCGAAGGTGGTACACCATTAAGGGAAGATATTTCACATGATAATAGTGAACTTTCAAGTCATATCATTAAACATGCTCCAAAAACTGAAGATGGGTATTTTATTGTTCCAAAGATTATAGAATAATTATGACTATTTATGGTATTAAAACTTGTGGAAGTGTAAGAAAAGCTATTAAATTTTGTAATGAAAATGGTTTGGAATTTAATTTTCATGATATTAGAAAAGAGCCTTTGGAAGATGAAAAAATTAAATATTTTGCATCTAAAGTGGATGTGAATTTACTATTTAATAATAAAGGTACAAAATATAGAGATTTAAAATTAAAAGAATTAAATCTTGAAGATGCTGGAAAATTAGAATGGCTTTGTAAAGAAAATATGCTTTTAAAAAGACCAGTTATTGAATATGGGAACGATCAAGTTCTTTGTGCTTTTGATGAGGAAGTTTATAAAAAAGAGTTTTTATAAACTCTTTTAATTTTTGGAGGTGCCCTTAAGTTAAATCTTTAAGTGTGGCAATATTTGCTGCAAGTTTATTTGTAACTTCTAGATATTCAAGCTCTGGAATACTATCTGCTACTACTCCAGCACCTGCTTGGAAAATAATTGTGTTATCTTTGATAAGTGTAGTTCTAATTGTAATAGCACTATCCATATTGCCATCAAATCCAAAATATGCAATTGACCCACTATAAAAACTTCTTTTTAGTTGTTCAAAATCTGCGATTAATTCCATAGCTCGAATTTTTGGAGCACCTGTCATAGTACCTGCTGTAAATGTAGCGGCAAAAAGATCAAACATATCATATTTTGCTTCATCTAGAGTAGCTTCTACATCTGTTACAATATGCATTACATGTGAATATCTCTCAATTCTCATAAGATCAGTCACTTCAACTGTGCCTTTTTTAGCAACTCTACCTACATCGTTTCTCCCTAAATCAATTAGCATAATATGTTCTGCTCTCTCTTTAGGATCATTGATAAGCTCTTTTTCCATCTGTTGATCTTTTTGAAGCGTTTTACCTCTTTTCCTAGTACCTGCAATAGGTCTTAAAAGAATTCTTCCATCAGTTAATCTTACCATTACTTCAGGAGAGCTACCTGCAATACAGAAATCTTCATATTCTAATAAAAAGAGATATGGAGATGGATTTTTAGATCTTAATCCTCTATAAAAACTCAAGTTATCAATCTCAACTTTTTGAGTAAATCTATTTGTCATAAGTATTTGGAAAACATCACCAGAGCGGATCATCTCTTTTGATTTTGCAACCATATCAAAGAATTTTTCTTTAGAGTGTGTAAAAGAACCTTCATTAAGAAGTTTAGCTTTTTTTAATGGAGTATATTCAAAACTTTTATGAAGTTCATCTTCTATAGTTTGTAGATGATTTTTCTGTGAGTCCATTGATGTTACGATTGTTAATTTAGATGTTTTGTGTGAGAAACCTAATATAATCTTTGGACGAATAAGATCAAAATCAGCAATACCTATAGTATCTTCTAAATTTGACATACTCTTTTTTAATTTTGGCTCAAATTCACATACCATATCGTATCCAACATTTCCAATAAATCCATCAACTAATCCAAGTCCTAGTTCTAAAGCTTTGTTTTTATAAACTTGTTTGTCTAGTGCATTGTAGTATGTTTTCAAAAAATCAAATGGATTAGAATCTACTTCTACGATTTGTTTGTCTTCATCTTTATGGTAGCTTTTCCCATCTTTATGCCATACTCGTTCTCTATCGCCTATAATGATATATGAGAAGTTTCCATCACTTCCATTTAATACAGATTCAAAAAGAAATGTAATCTCACTACTAAAAAGTGCCTGAATTTTTTGATATATTGATACTGGTGTAAACTGGTCTAAAATTAAACTCTTACTATAAAACATTTGTATATGACCTTATTGATAAATAAAAGCTTTTGGGCTTTTTAATTCTTTTCTAATAGTATTTAATTTGGATCTTGACTCTTTTTGAGTTTTATAAGGCCCAATTAAAACTTTATGGTAAGACTTACCATTAACTTCAACTTGATATACCTTTACAGAATAATTTTTTGATTCTATATTAGATATAAATTTTTTGCTAGGATATTTTGAAAATGCCCCAAGTTGGATATAGCTACCTATTAACTGATTTTGTTCTACAAGATTTGTAGGCTTAGCACTTACTATTGGAGATTGTTTTTTAGGCTTAGTTTCAACTTTTACAGGCTTTGGATTTTCTTGGATATCAGATACAATAGGAGCTTCCATCTTAATATCTTTAGTAGTCTCTAACGATTTAAGTTCCTCTTCTTTTTTAAGAGTTTCAACTCTTTTTTCAATAATTTCTTGGTATCGTTGTTGGGCATCTATGTTTTCTAAGATATTATCTTGTGCTATACTTGACTTCTCATCTATAATTAATGGATCTTCATTTACATTTGATATAAATTTAACTATAAGAATTGTAACTACAAATAGTGTTACTAAAGCTGTACCTAATAATAAATACTTTTTTTTATTTGTATTTTCATTAGTGTCGGAGTCTGATAGTGAAATATTAGTTAATGGATCATCATGCGTATTATTCTCTGCTTGGTTATCATTGTCTTGATTAAACATTTGTTTATTAAATTCCATTATAAACTCCTTTTATTAAGTTTTAGTAAGTTGATTGAGTATAAATTACAAACTTCTGTGCTAACTCTTTTAGTTCAGATTTTACTTGTGCTTGAAGATCAGTATTGTTAATATCATCTAGAACATCTGCTATCTTATTACCAATTAATTCAAATTCAGCTTCTTTCATACCTCTAGCAGTAAGAGCTGGTGATCCTACTCTAATACCAGAAGTTACAAATGGTGATCTTGTCTCACCTGGAACAGTGTTTTTATTTACAGTAATACCCGCATTACCTAAAGCTGCATCAGCATCTTTACCAGAAATTTCAGTTCCTACAAACGATACTAATAGTAGGTGATTATCTGTACCACCAGAAACGATATCATATCCTCTTTGAACTAGTACTTCACCTAATACTTTAGCATTCGCTTTTACTTGCTTAGCGTACTCTTTCCATTCTGGTTTTAATATTTCACCAAATGCTACAGCTTTTGCTGCAATTACATGCACAAGTGGTCCACCTTGAAGTCCTGGGAAGATTGCTGAATTTAATTTTTTTGCAATATCTTCATCATTACACATAATCATACCACCTCTTGGACCTCTTAAAGTCTTATGAGTAGTAGTTGTTACAACATCTGCGTATGGGAATGGAGACATATGCTCACCAGCAGCAACTAAACCAGCGATATGTGCAATATCAGCAAATAAAATAGCACCAACTGCATCAGCAATCTCTCTAAACTTAGCAAAATCAATCTCTCTAGCATAAGCAGAAGCACCACAAACGATAATTTTTGGTTGTACAATTTTTGCAATATCCATAACTCTATCGTAGTTAATTCTTCCATCCATCTCAACACCATAAGTAAATGAATGGTAGTTTTTACCAGAGAAGCTTGGTTTAGAACCATGAGTTAGGTGTCCACCATGAGATAGATCCATACCAAGAAGTTTATCACCAGCTTTTAAAAGTGCTGCGTAAACTGCACCATTTGCTTGTGAACCTGAATGTGCTTGTACATTTGCATAGTTACAGTTAAATATTTCACATGCTCTATCAATTGCTAATTGTTCAACTTGATCTGCAAATTCACATCCACCATAGTATCTTTTGTATGGATAACCTTCTGCATATTTATTTGTAAATACAGAGCCCATAGCTTCCATAACAGCTGGAGATGTAAAGTTCTCACTTGCAATCATCTCTAGGTGGTCAGTTTGTCGCTCACGTTCAGATTCAATCATTCCAAAAACTTCTGCATCTGCAGTTTTTAAATTATCACTTTTTATAAAATTACTCATATTTTTTCCTTTATTATTTATATTTATTTTTCTTCAGATTCATCAGCATGAAGATCAACTTCTTGTGCAATTGGTTTCATTGCAGGGAAAAGAAGTACATCTCTAATACTATGTTCATTTGTAAGCATCATTACAAGTCTATCGATTCCAATACCTTGACCAGCTGTTGGTGCCATACCATAAGATAAAGCATTTACAAAATCTGCATCCATCTCATGCGCTTCATCATCTCCGTGCTCTTTTGCATTCATTTGACCTTCAAATCTTTCAAGTTGATCTAGTGGATCATTAAGCTCAGAGAATGCATTTGCAATCTCTTTACCAGCCATAAATAATTCAAACCTCTCTGTAATAGCTGAATTTTCATCACTTCTTCTTGCTAATGGAGAAATTTCAACTGGGTAGTCTGTGATAAATGTAGGGTCAATTAATTTTGCTTCTACATATTCATCAAATAGTTCACCTTGAAGTTGTCCAAGATTTAAATTTGGTTTTACAGATACACCTTGGCTCTTAAAGTATGCATAAATTGATTCAATATCATTACAAGATTCTGCAGGTACACCACCAATTTTTGTAAGAGATTCTACTAATCCTATCTCTGTAAAGTTTGCAAAGTTTATCTCAACATCACCATACGGTAATGTAGTAGGTAAATTTAGATGATCAAAAAGGTACTCAAAATATTCTTTTGTAATATTGATTAAATCTCTATATGTTTTATAAGCCCAATAAAATTCAATAGAGGTAAACTCAGGATTATGTGTAGCGTCCATACCTTCATTTCTAAAGTTTCTATTGATTTCAAATACTGCTTCAAATCCACCAACTATAAGTCTTTTTAGATACAACTCTGGTGCAATTCTAAGGTATCTATCAACACCAAGTGCATTGTGATGAGTTACGAATGGTTTTGCATTTGCTCCACCTGCAATTGGATGCATCATTGGAGTTTCAACTTCTAGAAAACCTTTGTCTTCAAAGAATCTTCTCGTAAGAGAAATAACTTTTGATCTAATTTGAAATGTTTTTTTAACATCTGAGTTCATAATTAAGTCTAAGTATCTTTGTCTGTATCTTAATTCTTTATCTTGAATACCATGATATTTCTCAGGTAGTGGAGATATTGCTTTTGTAAGAATTTTTAGATCATCTACATGTAGTGAAAGCTCACCTTTACCTGTAACAAATGGATATCCTTTTACTTCAATGATATCTCCAACTTCCATAAGCTTTTTAATCTCATTATAAAATCCTTCAGGAAGATTATCTCTAGCTACATAAATTTGAAGCATTCCAGATTCATCTTCTATTTTAAGAAAACTAGCTTTCCCCATAAGTCTAAAAAATTTAATTCTACCAGCAACTGTGTAGTGTCTATTTTGGGCTCTTTGATCCTCTAAATTAAATACATCTTCATTAACATTGATATATTTTGAAATTGTAGTGTCTCTTTTTGAGTCATTTCTATATGGGTTGTGCCCAAGTTCTCTAAGCTTTTGCGCTTTTTCTATTCTTTGTTGTATATATTTATTTTCAAACAATATTTAATTCCTCTTATTTTTTTAAATTTTCTAGTTTTTCTTCAATTGTTTCTTTTGTAATATCTTCAATTGTCTCTTTTGTGGCTTCTATCGCACCATTTACATGTGATGTAATTCCGTCTTGATATTTTGCAGTATCTAGCTTAATAATATATGATCCAGTCTCTTTTAATATAGGGAACATAATACTATCTTTGGTTTTTTCTTCTAGTTTTTTAGAAATAGCATCAACTTGTGTGATGGCGTATATCGTAATAGAAAATATGAAAAATACTTTAGCAGCACCAAATATAAAGCCAAATAACCTATCAAAAATACCAAGACCACTTAATGATGATATTTTACTAATCACTATACCTACAGCATATGCTATAGCCCAAAATCCAACTATAGCTATAACAAAACCTAACAGTAGTCTCGTAGATTCGTTATCTATAGGGATAATTGAATTGAGCAATTCCCCAACTGGTTTTGATATTCTCGATGATATATATACCCCACCTACAATACCAATAAGACCAAATATCTCTTTAATAAAACCTCTAAAAAGACCTTTTAATCCAAGAAGTGTAATAAGTGTTAAAATAATAATATCAAATAAACTTAAATCAGCCAAATGAAAACCTTCTTTTTAGAGTTCAACTCTTTTAATTATGGGATATTATATCTTTATTTAGATAATATAACTCTTATGATAAAAAGATACCCAACGAAAAAAATATATGTCGGTGATGTAGCCATTGGTGGTGACTCCCCAATATCAGTACAATCAATGACATACACAAAGACAAGTGATGTGGAAGCCACACTAAATCAGATTAAATTACTTCATTTTGCAGGTGCGGATATAGTAAGAGTAGCAGTTCCTGATATGGCTGCGGCAAATGCATTAAAAGCTATTAAAGAGCAATCAAGTCTACCAATTGTAGCCGATATACATTTTAATTATAAGCTAGCATTGATTGCAGCTGAAGTTGTTGATTGTATTCGATTTAACCCTGGTAATATTAATGATAAAACCAAAATTAAAGAGATTGTAAAAGCTTGTGGGCAAAGAAAAATTCCTGTCCGTATTGGCGTAAATTGTGGTTCATTAGAATCTCAATTTGAAGATAAATATGGACAAACAGCCAAAGGCATGGTTGAAAGTGCTCAATATAATATCAAGTATCTTGAGGATTTGGGTTTTGATGATATTAAAATATCCTTAAAAGCTAGTGATGTTCAGCGTACAGTTGAAGCATATAGAATGTTACGACCACTTAATAATTATCCATTTCATTTAGGTGTAACAGAAGCTGGTACACAATTTCATAGTACAATTAAATCTTCTATTGCTTTAGGGTCTTTACTGCTTGATGGTATTGGTGATACTTTAAGAGTATCTATGACAGGTGAATTAGAAAAAGAGATAGAAGTAGGGCGTGCAATTTTAAAAGATGCAGGTATAATTAAAGAGGGACTTAATATAATCTCTTGTCCAACCTGTGGTAGAATTGAAGCTGATTTAGTATCTGCAGTTGCAGAAGTTGAAGAAGCAACTAAACATATTAAAAAGCCATTGAATGTATCAGTGATGGGTTGTGTAGTAAATGCAATTGGTGAAGCAAAATCAGCCGATGTAGCAATAGCATATGGTAACGGTAGTGGACTTATTATAAAAAAAGGTGAAGTGATTGAAAAGCTTCCTACGGATAAGCTATTAGCTAGATTTTTACAAGAAGTAGAGATAGAAGCTAATAAAGAATAAAAGAGGTTGAAAATGACAAATGAAGAGTATGAAAAATTAACAATAGAAGATAAAGTTAAATTAGCAAATGATAAAAATACATCAAAAGTGTTAGTAGAAAAAATTATTAATGAAGATGATATGCAATTAAAAATGCAACTTATGATGAGTAGTCAAGCAATTACAGACTATATGAATGCAAATAAGTAATCAGCCACTATCAAAGCAGTTTAGTCAATTTGTAAAAAATAATAATTTTACAAATATGATAGATGCATTAGAATATTTTGCAGTATTTGGTGGGACAGATTTTAAAATAAATCCAAAATATTCCCTTGAAACAACTATTGAAAACTATATATTAAATAAATATAAATATCTTAGAAATGATATTAATCAAATAGTAAATGGTAATGAACAATATCCAAGTATATTAGCAGCACTAGTATTAGGTGATAGAAGAACTAATTCTGCTTTTAGAAGAATAAATATCTCATTTGATGATGGTATAGACTTAGTGGATGAATTATGTAAATTAAATATATTAAAACTAGAAAAATCATTACAAAATATGTCTAATATTGAAGATCAATATGTAGTATCGGAAAGATTATTATTTGTAAATCCATTTGTAAGATTTTGGTTTGCTTTTGTATCTCCAATTTTTCAAGGTATTAGAGATGGAAAATATGAAGAGTTTTGGACTAATTTTAATAATAGAAAACAAGAATTTATCCATATGATTTTTGAGCAGTTATCTCATGAATTAATAAAAGAAGAGCTAGGTATTAAAAATATTTATCAAATTGGACGATATTGGGATGATGATATTTCTATAGATCTTTTAGTAAAAACCAAAGACAATAAACATATTGCAGGTGCAATATCATATGCTAATGGTAAATGTAAGAAAAGTTTATTAACTGCTTTAAAACAATCTTGTAAAGATGCAAAAATAGATATTGATCAATTTATATTATTTGGAAAAAATGGATTTTCAAGTGAATTAAAATCACAAAAAGGTGATGAATTAAAACTGTTTACTGTGAAAAGTTTAAAAGGATTAGTTTAAAAATGGCAGAGAGCAGCGGATTCGAACCGCTGGAGGTGTGACCCTCGCCGGTTTTCAAAACCGGTACATTCGACCAACTCTGTCAGCTCTCTACAAAGAAAAAAAAAGATGCTTTCGCATCAGTTTTAAAATAGTGGTGCGAATGGTCGGAATTGAACCGACACTCCGAAACCGGAATTGGATTTTAAGTCCAACGCGTCTACCTATTCCGCCACACTCGCATGTATTAATAATGATTTCTCATTAAAGGTATTATTTATAAATCAAGGACTAAAAGTCCGTGTGTATCTTCTAAATTTGGAGCGGGAGACCGGACTCGAACCGGCGACAATCTGCTTGGAAGGCAGAGGCTCTAGCCAACTGAGCTACTCCCGCATTCAAATTAGGATGGAATTATAGCAACAATAGTTTAAATATTTGCTTAAGGCCAATCCTAGTATAATCTTAATATTAAAATATTTATAAGATAAAGGGCAAATCATGATGAGAAGTGATGAGGTAAAAAAAGGACACAATCGTGCTCCACATAGGTCTCTTTTAAGAGCGACAGGATTAAAAGATGAGGATTTTGATAAACCATTTATTGGTGTAGCAAACTCATTTATTGAAGTAATTCCAGGTCATTTTTTCTTAGATAAAGTATCTGATATTATTAAAGATGAGATTAAAAAAGCTGGTTGTGTACCATTTGAGTTTAATACTATTGGTGTAGATGATGGTATTGCAATGGGTCATGATGGTATGTTATTTTCGCTTCCAAGTAGAGAGATTATCGCAAATAGTATAGAAACAGTTATGAATGCACATAAATTTGATGCAATGATTGCTATTCCAAATTGTGATAAAATTGTACCTGGTATGATTATGGGTGCAGTTAGAGTAGATGTTCCTACTGTATTTGTATCTGGTGGTCCAATGGCAAAAGGATATACAAAAGATGGTACACCAATTGATTTAGCAACTGCTTTTGAGGCTGTTGGAAAATATGAAGCTGGTGAAATTACTGAAGCCCAACTTACAGATATTGAATGTAATGCTTGTCCATCTGGTGGATCATGTTCTGGTATGTTTACAGCAAATTCTATGAATACACTTATGGAAGCTATGGGTATTGCACTTCCAGGAAATGGAACAATTTTAGCACTTACAAAAGAGCGAGAAGAGCTTTATAGACAAGCTGCTAGAAGAGTTTGTGAGATAGCTAAAATGGAAATGGCAGAAAAACAAAAATTTAATATGACTAATATTTTAAATGAAAATGCTGTACGAAATGCATTTGCTGTGGATATGGCAATGGGTGGTTCATCTAATACTGTGCTTCATATGCTCGCAATTGCTAGAGAAACAGGTGCTAATTTCAACCTTGAAGATATCAACACAATTTCAAAAAGAGTATCTCATATTGCTAAAATTTCTCCATCGTTAACTACAGTACATATGCAAGATATTGACAAAGCTGGTGGTGTAAATGCTGTAATGCATGAGATGGATAAAAGAGGTGGAGAAGCTGGTGTACTTATTGATAACCTTACAATTATGGGTGATACTTTGAAACAAAGAATTGCAAATGCCACTATTAAAGATACAAATATTATTCATACAATAGATAATCCATACTCTGAAGTTGGTGGATTAGCTATACTTTATGGTAACCTTGCCGAAGAGGGTGCTGTAATTAAAACTGCTGGTATTACAGGAGATAGAGTATTTACAGGAACTGCAGTATGTTTTAATTCACAAGATGAAGCAATTGCTGGAATCATTGATGGTAAAGTAACACATGGAAATGTTGTAGTTATTAGATATGAAGGTCCAAAAGGTGGTCCAGGTATGCAAGAGATGCTAGCTCCTACTTCACTTATTATGGGTATGGGTATGGGTGATACTGTTGCGCTTATTACTGATGGAAGATTTTCTGGAGCTACAAGAGGTGCATCAATTGGTCATGTGAGTCCAGAAGCTGCTGAAGGTGGAATGATTGGACTACTTGAAGATGGTGATTCTATCCATATTGATGTTGATAAATATATTTTATCTGTTGATTTGACATTTGAGGAGATAGCAATTAGAAGAGATAACTTTACTCCTATTAAAAAAGAGATTAAATCATCTTGGTTGAAGCAATATAGAGCATTAGTTACAAATGCTTCAAATGGGGCAATGCTTAGAACGGATATGTTCTAATACTGTAAGTTAAAAGGTAATACATTTAGTATTACCTTTTATTTAATATTTATATATCAATATATCTTGATATATAAATATTAATATGATACAATCCTTAAAATTTTAAAAAGGTATCAATAAAAATGGACAGACGATATATTACGGAATTTATAGCGACATTTATACTTATTTTTGCAGGATGTGGTGCTATAGTTGTCGAAACATTGACAGGTAGTTTAGGGCATGCTGGTGTTGCACTTACTTGGGGGTTTATAGTTGTCGCTCTTATTTATACATTTGGACATGTAAGTGGTGCTCATATGAATCCAGCAGTGACTATCAGTTTTACTGCTATGAAAGAGTTTGATAAAAAAGACACTATACCTTATATAGTAGCACAAATTTTAGGTGCAACTTTTGCTTGTGTGGTTTTATATCTTATATTTTTAGAAGAGGCTAAATCTATGCAAGAGTTAGCTTATCTTGGTGCATCACTTCCAAGAGGTTCACAACTACAAACATTTATAATGGAGTTTATTTTAACATTTATACTTATGTTGGTAATTTGTGGAAGTGCTGTACATGGTAAAGCGATTAAATCATTTGCTGGACTTGCCATTGGTCTGACTGTTGGACTTGAAGCGATGTTTGCAGGGCCAATTACAATGGCAAGTATGAACCCTGCACGTTCAATAGGCCCAGCTTTAGTTTCTGGAAATGTAGAAGTTTTATGGGTATATGTAGTTTCAACAATATTAGGTGCTTTGTTAGCAGGGTGGGTATTTATAAAATATATTAGATGTGAAGATGGACAAAATTGTTCAATATAAAAATGGAGAAAATAGATGGATAAAAAAGTTTTAATTTTATGTACAGGAAATTCTTGTAGAAGTATTATCGCAGAAGCACTTATCAATGCAAAACTAGATGGAATCAGTAGTGATAGTAGTGGTGTAAAGGCAAGTGGGAGAGTTAATCCAAATGCTCAAAAACTACTTGAACAAAAAGGTATTTGGAAAGATTCATACCATTCAAAGACAATTGATACTGTCATAGACAATCATTATGATTTAGTTGTAACTGTTTGTGGGCATGCAAATGAAACATGTCCAATGTTCCCACAAGCTGTAAAAGTTATCCATGTAGGTTTTGAAGATCCAGATGGAAAAGATTTTGAAGCATTTATTGATACATATGATGAGATTGAACAGATTTTATTACCCAAAGTAGTAGAGGCATTAGAGTCATAATGTTTGATTGGTGGGATAAGCTAACAGCACTTTTTGTTTATAATATTTTAGGTTTAGAACAAAAGTCAGCTATGGCTGAAGCATTACATTTCTTCCTATATGATACGATAAAAATATGGATATTATTAATTACTATTATTTTTGTCGTTTCGTATCTAAGAACACATTTTAATACAGAATATGTAAGAGCATATCTTCAAGGAAAAAGTGAATTTACAGGAAATGTATTAGCTGCACTTTTTGGGATAGTGACGCCATTTTGTACATGTAGTGCTATCCCATTATTTTTAGGATTTATCCAGGCTAGAATACCTATAGGGGTGACATTTTCATTCCTTATCTCCGCACCACTTAATAATGAAATTGCTATTGCCCTTTTATTTGGAATATTTGGATGGAAAGTAACTGCTATTTATATAGGATTTGGACTTCTTGTAGCCATTCTAGGTGGTTATATCATTGGAAAAATGAAGATGGAAAAGTATATCTTAATGGATGTGAAACCTATGGAAGGTGAACTTGAAGATGTACAGATTAAACTTACTTTTAAAGATAGAGTAAAAGAAGCTTGGGAATATACAATTGATATCTTTAAGAAGATATATATTTATGTATTAATTGGTGTTGGTATTGGAGCATTTATTCATGGATATGTACCAGCAGATTTTATAGCTACTTATACAGGTGGTGATACTTGGTATAGTGTACCTCTTGCAGTAATTATGGGAATACCTATGTATTCAAATGCAGCTGGAGTTATGCCATTAGTTGAAGTACTTACAAGTAAAGGTATGCTTTTAGGAACAGCATTAGCATTTATGATGGCAGTAACAGCTCTAAGTTTACCAGAAGCAATGATATTAAAAAGAATTTTACATACAAAACTAATAGCACTATTTTTTACAATAGTTGGTATTGGAATTATATGTATTGGATATATATTTAATACAATTTTATAAAAAAGGATTAAAAATGAAAATAGAAATCTTAGGAACAGGATGTGCTAAATGTACAGCACTAGAAGAAAATGCAAAAGTAGCAATATCTAAAATTGGTGGATTTCATCAGGTTGTAAAAGTTGATGATATTATGAAAATCATGGAATATGGAGTAGTAAGTACTCCAGGATTAGTAGTAGATGGTGTTGTAAAATCAACTGGTAAGTTATTAAATCCAATTGAAATAGAAGAGCTTCTAAAATAATATTATGGATATTTTCTTAAAAACTATTAGTTCTGTCAATGATGACACAAGAATTCAAATTTTAAACTTTATAAGTTCTAAAGATGAAGTTTGTGTATGTGATATTGAAAAAGAGTTCAATATGATTCAATCTCGTGTTTCTAGGCATTTGAAGATACTTAAAGAAGCAGGATTTTTAAGAGTAGATAGAAGAGGCAGATGGGCATACTATAGTATACGATCTCCTCTTGATGAGTTTAGATTATCGTTACTAAAGGAGATAAGTTATTTAATATGATTAGAGTCTAAAAAATTTATGACACAAACATTAATCATCTCATAAACTTTGTCAAACCCTTCAAACCCATCGTAAAAATATGGATCTGGAACATCATCTCCATTAAACCCAAAATTACCTAATAAAAGTGGCTTTTCACAACCCATATTTTTTAAATTTTGAATATTTGAATTATCTAAACCAATTACAAAATCATAATAGTCAAAATCTTCTTTTTTGACTTGTCTAGAGATTATATTAGTTATATCTATACCATTTTGAGAAGCTACTTTTATGGAGTTGTCACATGGGTGTTCACCAACATGCCAATCACCAGTTCCGGCTGAATCTATTTCAAGATATAAATCATTTATCTTAGAATAATTTTCTGCAATCCCATGAGCTAATGGAGATCTGCAAATATTCCCAAGGCATACAAATAGTATTTTTATTTGATGCTCCAAGCTAAAGTTTGTCCAGCATACATAGGTACAACTGTTTCACCAAATCCATCATATGCTGAAGGTACTGTAAATTCTTTTTTCTCTAAAGTAATATCTTTTGATGTTCGTTTAATTCCATAAATATCACAAGCATTATCACATATGAATTTTTGAAGATTATCTAAGCAATTGTTCTTTTCAAACAGTTCTACAAGTACTTGTAAGGCAATTGGTGATGTAAATACACCAGCAGCACATCCACATGCTTCTTTTGCATGTTTTGGATGAGGGGCAGAATCGCTACCAAACATAATTTTTGGATGACCAGAAAGTGCAATTTGCTGTAATGCATCTCTATCCTCATATCTTTTTGCAATTGGCTTACAGAATAGATGAGGTTGAAGCATACCACCAGCTACATCATCAAGTGTAATAAGAAGATGTTGTAGTGTAATAGTAGCATATAAGTTGTCATATTTTTGCACAAGTTCAACTGCATCTTTTGTAGTGATATGTTCCATAATAATTTTTAATTTTGGAAATGCTTTTGCCAATGCTTCATAAACAGACATAAACTCAGACTCTCTATCCATTACAAAACCATTTGTTTCTCCATGTACACATAGTGGAATATTTAAATCTGCCATTGCATTTAAAGTAGGTGCTAATGCAACTGTATCAATTGTTTCAACTCCACCTTCACTATTTGTAGTAATACCAGCAGGATAAAGTTTTAGTGCTGTGATATTGTCTTTTACATCTTCTAAAAATTCTTTTGTATAAGGCTTAAAAAATAATGTCATCATAGGATTAAAAGTTTTATCACTAACAGCATCCATAATTCTATTTTTGTATGCAATTACTGCCTCTTTTGTATCTACAGGTGGTACAAGGTTTGGCATAATAATAGCACCTGTAAATGTATCAGATGTAAGGGGTGCTACTAGTTTTAGCATATCGTCATCTCTTAGATGTAGATGCATATCATACGGTGATTTTAAAGTTATTGTATCCATTTTATCTCTTTGTGTTTTTTCTAATTATATCGAATTAATCTAACTAAATAGTAAAATATGATAAAATCCCACTATATAATATATAGGATACAGTAATGAAAAAAATATTATTATCTATGTTTTTTACAGTTTCATTAGCTACTGCTGGATTAGTAGATGCTATTGCGTTAAAAGTAAACAATGATATCGTGACACTTGTAGATATAGACAACAAAATGCAAAGTTTAAATATAGATAAGCAAAAGGCCGTAAATCTTATAGTTGATGAGATGCTTTATGATCAAGAGCTTAAGAGACACTATATAGTTGTGTCAGCTAATGAGATAGAACAGCGTATAGCAAATATAGCTAATTCAAACAATATGAATATAGATCAATTTAAACAAGCTGTAAAAGCTCAAACAAATTATGATATTTTTGAAAATGATATTAAAACGAAATTATTAAAAGAAAAGTTATCTAAGAAAGTAGTAGCTGGCAATATTAGATATGCTACTGATGAAGATACTAAAATATACTATGAAAATAATCAAAATCTTTTTAGTGTAGCTGCTAAAATAGATGTAGTAAAATATAGTTCTACTAATCAAAACTTGCTAGTACAAGTTACTAAAAATCCAATGTTTGTCAATGAATCAATAGTAAGAACAAATGAAACTATAGATATGTCAAATATTAATTCAAATATCAGATACTTATTAAATGGTATTGAAAATGGTAAGTTTACAAAAATTTCACAAACTAATAATGGATTTATGATGTATTTTGTAAAAGAAAAAAAAGATATTACAGTTTTAGAATTTGAAAAAGTAAAAGATAAAATTTTCCAAATTATTATGCAAAATAGAGAAAATAAATATTTAAAAGATTATTTTAATAACTTAAGAATAAAATCAGATATAGAAGTACTAAGATAAAGGATAAATATAGATGTTTGAAACGATAATTGGTTTAGAAGTACATGCTCAGTTAAATACAAAGAGTAAATTATGGTGTGATTGTGCTACAAGTTTTGGAGCAGAGGCTAATACAAATGTATGTCCAACTTGTTTAGGATTACCAGGAGCACTACCTGTACTAAATAAAGAAGCAGTTCATAAAGCTATTCAATTAGGAACAGCAATAAATGCACCAATCAATAGAAAATCTATATTTAATAGAAAAAACTATTTTTATCCAGATTTACCAACAGGATATCAAATATCACAGTTTGAAGTAGCGGTTGTTGACAAGGGTGAGGTTGTTATTGATTTTGAAGATGGTTCACATAAAACTATTGGAGTAACTCGTGCACACCTAGAAAATGATGCAGGTAAAAATACACATGCAGGTGACCATTCAAAAGTTGATTTAAATAGAGCAGGGACACCATTATTAGAAATTGTTTCAGAGCCAGATATGAGAAGTGCAGAAGAAGCAATTTTATACCTTAAAAAGCTACACTCTATTGTAAGATATATTGATATTAGTGATGCAAATATGCAAGAGGGATCATTTAGAGCTGATGTAAATATCTCTATTAGACCAAAAGGTGAAGATAAACTTTATACAAGATGTGAAATCAAAAATATGAATAGTTTTAAATTTATTGAAAAAGCTATTAAGTATGAGGTTCAAAGACAAAGAGAAGCTTGGGAAGACGGTGTATATGATGAAGAGGTTGTCCAAGAAACTAGACTTTTTGATGTAAATACTGGTGAAACTAGATCTATGAGAGGTAAAGAAGATGCAGCTGATTATAGATATTTCCCAGATCCAGATTTATTACCATTGGTTGTAACAGATGAGATGATTGAAAAATATTCTAAAATTCCTGAGCTTCCAGATGCTAAAAAAGAGAGATTTGTAAAAGAATTTGGATTAAAAGAATATGATGCAGGTGTAATTTGTGCTAATAAAGAGATGGCATACTTTTTTGAAGATATGATGCATGCTGATATCAGTGGTAAGATGGCTACTACTTGGCTTACAGTTGAACTTCAAGCAAGGATTTCTGAAGCTGGCCTAAATATAACTAATTCTCCTGTAAATGCAAATAAGTTAGCTACATTAGTAAAAGCTATTGAGTCAGGAGATATCTCTGGAAAAGCTGGTAAAGAAGTACTAGATTATCTTATGGAAAATGATGTCCAAGTAGATGAAGTTATTGAAAAACTTGGATTAAAGCAAGTATCTGATGATGGAGCTATTTTAGCAATTATCGATGAGATTATAGCTAACAATGAAGATAAAGTAGAGCAATACAAAAGTGGTAAAGATAAACTATTTGGATTCTTTGTAGGACAAACTATGAAAGCTTCTAAAGGTTCAGCAAATCCTCAAGTTGTAAATAAACTACTTAAGCAGAGACTAGGCTAATCTTATGAGTTCTATTTGTGTAATTGGTGCAGGAAAATGGGGACAAGCTCTTCACTATGCACTAAATAAAGATCAAAAATGTTTAATTACAAGTAGAACAAAAAAAGATATCGAAAACTTTGTATCACTTGATGATGCTTTACAATGTGAATATCTTGTAATTGCAATACCTGCTCAAAGCATAAGAGCTTGGTTAGAAGAAAACTTTAAATACAATGGTCAAAAAGTGTTAGTTGCAGCTAAAGGTATTGAAGCACATACAGGTAAGTTTTTAAAAGAGATATATGAAGGATATGTACCACCTAAAAATTTAGGATTTATATCTGGTCCTTCATTTGCAGCTGAAGTAGTACAAGGTTTACCAACAGCTTTGGTATTAAATTCAGATTCTCAAACTTTTTATAATGAATTCAGTCAACTTTTCCCATCATTTATTAAAACATATTATAGCGATGATGTAATTGGTGCTGAGATTGCAGGAGCATATAAAAATGTACTAGCAATTGCAAGTGGTGTATGTGAAGGTCTTGAACTTGGAAACAATGCCAGAGCTAGTTTAATATCACGAGGTTTAGTTGAGATGGCTAGATTTGGTAAATACTTTGGTGCAAAAGATGAGACATTTATAGGTCTTTCTGGAGCAGGAGATCTATTTTTAACTGCTAGTAGCAAAATGAGTAGAAATTTTAGAGTTGGATTAGGTTTAGCTGCTGGAAAATCATTGGATGTTATTTTAGAAGAATTAGGTGAAGTAGCAGAAGGCGTTAAAACAAGTGAGGCTATATATAAGCTTACAAGAGAACATAATATATATACACCAATTGCTGACGAAGTTAAATTTATCTTAGATGGTAAACACCCAAAAGAATCACTAAAAGATTTATTGTCTAGTTAAAAATATCTAAATAATCTTCAGGTATTTTAGATGGTTTACCATCTTTTAAAAATGCCAATTTGACTGTCATTTCAAATATAGTTTTATTGTTTTGATTTATTATAATATGTTTTAAAACTAGGGATGCTTTTTTTAATTCAACTAATGAAGTACTTACATCTAAAATATCAGCAAAAATAGCAGAACTGATATAGTCAGCTTGAATTGACTTTACTACAAAAAATTGATTATCTAGGTGAGGCGATAAGCCTTTTTGAAAAAACAATTCACTTCTAGCTCTCTCACAAAATTTTAGATAATTTGCATAATAAACTACACCACCGACATCTGTATCTTCGTAATAGACTCGTATTTGCACCTTTTAAACCCCTATATTAAGGCACTTTGACGGCTAAGAGTTAGCCAATGTGTCAAAAATTGTGCCAAATTTCTCTAATTTCTGAAACCTTGTTGCTTCATCTTCTTGAATAAATTTTGTGTATGTTGAAAGTGTTATTGAGACATCTTTATGACCTAAAGTTTTTGATACCCAAACTATATCAACACCTTGACTTATCATCTGTGAAGCAAATGTGTGTCGAAGATTACACAGAACTCTCTCTTTGATTTTGTTTCGAGCAAGCAATCTTTTAAATGAAGCAGCAAGGGTATCGTGTGAAAAATATCTTTTGCCACTTCTAGTATAAAATAGATACTCTTTATCTCCTGTGAGCTTTTGTTGACTTTGTAATACTTCCAAAGTTTGAGGCAATATATCCACATATCGCATAGATGACATCGTTTTTGGTGTGCCATCTTTTCCTGCAACTCTTGTTTGCATTATTTTGATTTGCTTTTTATCAAAAAGTATATCTTGCCATCTAAGAGCAACTGCTTCTCCTGGTCGCATCCCTGTAAAAAGCATCAGTTTATAAAAGTTTTTATTATGCTCAAAAAGTTGTGTATCTTCTAAAATAAGCTTAATCTCTGCATTATTAAATGGCATCACATCCTCTTCCTCATCAAATAAAGTGTTTTGCTTTGATTTTTGTTTTGGTGCTTTTACTAACTGCATTGGATTTTTAACGATTATCTCATTGATAAAGGCATCTTGTAAGATGTTATAAAAGATTGAACGATACTTTTGAGCACTTGATGGTGTGAGAGTTGTAAGCAATCTATTTTGCCAATCCTGAATATCCATAGGTTTTATAGCACTAATTTTGGTTTTTCCAAAATATGGAACCACATAGTTTTTAAAAGCTGCCATTTTTCGCTCATATACATGAGGTTTAATATTTGGTTTATTAGCATTTATGCTTTTTATCCCAAACTCTTCCACTGTCATATCTTTTGGATCATCAAACTCCTCTTCTAAGGCTATATTTGTACCTGTAAGTCCAAGCATCAGTTCTGGAATTATCTCTTTTTTGATGATAAGTAAATTATCTCTACTTGTCTTTTGATACCCGATTTTTTAAATGCAATAATTGATTCAGGGATAAAGCGAAGTTTATTTTTGCCAACTTTTTCATAATGTAATCCCTCCTCTAAAACACCATTTTTTATGTAGTGGTTGAGTGTAGGCTCTGTAATATCTAAAAATGTCAAAACATTTCTTTTGAGCTGTAGATTTGGCATAAACATTTGCAAAGTATCTTGTATATCTTCAAATTTTGCTAGTAATAAATCTAATTTTTGTCCGTCATACATAATCTTCCTCCTATTACTTCAATACATTCATATTTTTTGAGTTATCGTAAGCTATCTTATAAATCTCATTCATTTCAAACTCCTATTTATGGAGTTATCTTGGCTATCTGGGTTATCTAGTAGCTCAAAGACCAATTTATTGTTTTGTCGTGGAATTCTCGTGGCTTTCCAGTATTTATCTTTACCATTTTGGATGATTTTATTTGCTTTATCTTTGTTGTAGCCTGCATCAGTTAAAGTGCTTAAAATATCACTGTATTTTGGCTTTTCATTACTTGAAGCGATAAATCTAATGATTTCCGGCTTAATTAAAAATTTGGGGGTCTGAAAGATTAAGTAAAGTTCGATACTATCGTGGATTAAAAAGGATATTTTACAATGAGTTGTAAAAAAACATAAAATTTGTCCAAAATGTTCATCAAAAAATACAAAAAAAATTGGTATCAGAAGAGGTATTCAAAGATATCAATGTAATGATTGCAAAAAGAAATTTCAATTAAAAAGAAGACCTGAAAAACTGCAGGAAAAAATCTTCAAAGAGTATGTTTATAAAAGACAAACTTTGCAAAATCTATCAGAAGAATACAATCGATCTATTCCATGGATTATAAAGCAAAGAGATAGCTATGAACCTGATTTAAAAATTCACAATCCAAGAGAAGTTATTTTAGTTTGTGATGCAACTTTTTATGGCAAGAGGAAAGATAAATTAGGTACATTAGTTTTCAAAGATGTGATTACAAATGAGATTTTAATTTGGAAACATATAGAGAGTGAAAACAAATTGATTATATTCATTTACGAGATCAACTTTTAGAATTAGGCTATAAGATATTAGGTGTTACAGTAGATGGGAAAAGAGGCTTATATAAGGTATTTAAAGACTATCCCATACAGATGTGTATATTTCATCAGATAAGAATAGTACAGCGATATATCACTTTAAAACCAAGATTAGAAGCTGGAAAAGATTTAAAGAAAATTATTGACAGATTGGTTTACACAAATCAAAAAAACTTTACAAAGAAGTTAAATGAATGGTTTGATAAATATAAAGATTTTATTGAGGAAAAGACTATCAACATTGAGACTGGGAAATCCTTTTATACTCATCAAAAAGTTAGAGCTGCATATAGAAGTTTAAGAGCTAATTTAGAACATTTATTTGTTTATAAAAATCACAAAGATTTATCAATACCAAATACAACAAATATAATACCCCAAGAAAAACAAACAACTTTTTATAAATCTTAATTCCAAATAACAAGAATATTTGATAAGATAAAAAGATAATTTAAGGGGCAGAAAATGAG
>JGI11705J14877_10000319_pt1 | contig 30635 bp, 26 predicted proteins | sample Etolaghawater15m_FD_14877 | JGI IMG/M metagenome (IMG submission 14877)
CGACGGCGAAGCGCTGCTTGAAGGGTTTGAAGCAGAACTGGCACACCTGATGCGGTTGGTTGAATCCGGGGAAATCGAGGAGGCACCGCTGGTTTTGCACGATACCTATCAGGAAATGCGCTGCAAGGGCCTCACCCGTGAAGGGGAGCAGTGCAAGAAACGCGCGGTGCCTGGGTTTGAATACTGCCGCATTCACGAGCAGGTTTCCGAAAAAGATGAGGATTCCCGTAGGGTTCCAGGCGATTCCGGAAAAGGTATTTTCGAAGGTCACGGAGACTCGGATAGGGATCCCGATCGCTGTCAGGCCATCACCAAAAGCGGGCACCAGTGCAAGAAACGGGCAATGGAAAACTCTCAATTTTGCAGTACTCACAGGCCTGAAGCGCCGGANCGGGACACCCGTGACCTGGCCGATATTTTAAAAGAACTGAGTGGGCATTAAGGGTTCGTACCGAACATGAGGAGGTCAAAGTGAAACAGGTCGTCAGCATCAGTCTCGGTCCGAAAGCGGCTGATTTCGAGCTTGATACGGAATTTTTAGGCCATGAGTTTTCTATCAGACGTTTGGGAACGGACGGTGATCTTAATGAAATGCTGGAATTGCTGCTGGAATGGGACGGCAAAGCCGATGCCATCGGGTTGGGCAGCATGCGGTTTCCCAATGCCATAGGCCCAAAACATGTTTTGGAGCGCCGTGCCGAAAAGATCAGGGCGTTGAGTGACCGGGTCAATACGCCGGTCACCATGGGCAGCGCGCTTCGAAATGTGGTTCATGAATGGTCCATCCGTCACGTGGAGTTTGTGTTCGGAAAGTATTTCGACAACGCCAGGGTTTTCTTTTTTTCAGGGCTGGCCAATCATAAAATCGCCCGGGTGTTGAATGAGTTTACGGACAATCTCATGTTTGCGGACCCGGTTCTGGAAAATGGTATCAGCAAATTCATAAAATCAGTAAAGGATCTGGAGCTGTATGCCAGTGGGATCCATGACGTTTTGAAATGGCTGCCCAGCAAGAAGTTTTCAGCCAACTTTATGCCCGCCCGCCTTTGGAATATTCATTTGATGAAAAAGGCGCTTCAGCAGGCCCAGGTCATTGTGGTGCCGCATTATGATTTTTATCGCTATCTGGAGGATGCCAGCCTGGAAGAACTGGGGGGCAAAATTATCATCACCTCCTGCGCCTATGACGATCGGGTCACCTTCCTTCAGGAGCGGGGTGTGGATGTTATCATTGATACCGCCCCCAAGGTGCTCGAAAAAGTTGTGGGGCTCAATGTTCTCGAGGCCATGATGCTGGCGGCCCTGGGGAAGAAGCAGGACCAGATCATCGATGACGATATCCTGGAGATTATCTGTGATCAGAATATGGCCCCCCGAGTGGTCTATCCGTCCGGTACACCCAAACGGGTCAACCGGTTTGCCTTTGTGATTCATCCGCTTTCCCAGGAATTTTTGAAAAAAGAAAAGACCCTTGAGATGGTCAGCGAGTTTGCGCCGCCGCTGTTTATGGATGCCGTTGAAAAAGTCATCGCTTATGCGCCGCCCTTTATCTATTCAAAGGTTACCGGCATCAAGTCTCCCACCGGTGTGGAAGCGGAAGGGTGGCTCATTACCGTGGGTGGAACGCCAAAGCAGATGCTGGCCCACAAACCGGAGTTTACCTACGACCGTCTTTTGCAGGCCGCAAAAATGGCCAAGCGGCTGGGCGCTCAGATCATGGGGCTGGGGGCTTTCACCAAGGTGGTGGGGGATGCCGGTGTAACCGTGGCCAAAAAGGCGGATATTCCCATTACCACGGGTAACAGTTACAGCGCTTCAGGAGCGCTCTGGGCTGCGGCTGATGCCGTTCGCCGCATGGGCCTGATCAAAGTGGAAAAGGGGAAACCCATCAAAGGGAAAACCATGGTGTTTGGTGCCACCGGCGCCATCGGTTCCGTGTGTTGCCGCCTTCTGGCGAAAGCCTTCAAAGAGGTCTACATGGTGGGCCGTAACACGGCCAAACTGCTGGCGTTGCGCGAAGCCATCATGAAGGAATCGCCCGGTGTGAAACTGCACATATCAACTCGCCCCGATCGACACCTGCCCGATATGGATGTGGTTGTTACGGCCACATCCGGTGCCGGAAAGGCCATTTTGGACATCATGAGGGCGAAACCCGGCTGCATCATCACGGATGTGGCGCGCCCCTTGGATCTTTCTCCAGAAGATGTGGCCAAGCGGCCGGACGTGCTGGTCATTGAATCCGGTGAAATTGAACTGCCCGGCAATCCGGAGATGAAAAATATCGGTCTGCCCCACAAGGTGGCCTACGCCTGTCTGGCTGAAACCATCGTGCTGGCCCTGGAAGGCCGTTTTGAGATCTTTACCATCGGCCGGGACATTGAATGGGAAAAGGTGCGGGAGATTTACAAGATGGGCCTTAAACACGGCATGAAGCTGGCCGCCATTTCAGGCGTCAACGGCGTTTACACCGATGATGACATCGCACGGGTTAGAAGACTGGCGCTCAAGGCTCGAAAAACCTGGACACCACCCCGTTTTTCAGAAGGGGCGTGAGGAAATGATATGTATTTATCTATATCAAAGTCTTTTCTTTGCTGCATCCCCTGGGTCATTAAGGGTGCAAAAATCACCCCATATTCGTGGTCGTATGTCAGATCGGCTATTTCAAATTGATTGAAATATTGATCTTGATGTTCCAACATAACTTTCGCCAGCCATCTATCTTTGCCGGAGAGTGAATCCAAATTCCCGGCTTTTGCTATTTCCCAAAGGTCGTGAAGATGGCCACGTGTCTCTTTTCTCAATCCTTTGATTTCGTCATTTACACAGAATTTCCCGAAACCGCTCATCATGAAGTTTTACCTGGATTCCAAATTTCGTTTTATGATTTCAAGGAGGGACTCAACGGCAGATATTGATTCTTGTTTGGGCAACTCCGATTTTCTGTAGATAGATTCAACCAGTTTGTTTTTAGTGATTGTCACTTGTTGTACTTTTTTATTGATTCTGGATAAAGATCTTAAAATAATTCTGGTGTCACGTACAGAATATTTGAGAATTGTTGGCTTGGGATGGAGGTAGAACTGGCGGATTGTTGAGGTAATTCAGAAACGTGATCGGGTATTCATGGCACCAATCAAGCGAGGTGATAGAAAAGCGATATCACAGTGTTTTTCGACGTCAGTCCTTGGGTATATTGTCAAGATATTTCAAACTACTAAGGTAATGAGATTCCATTTGTATTCTTGAGTTTTTGGTGGTGTCCAACGCTTGAGGAACGGATAAAAATCTCTGACCATCAAGGTTCACAAAATTATAGATGATATAGTTCATTTGTAAGTCGTTATCTCGCCCCTGTTCCACCTAACATCCATTAGCCCATCTTGAATAAAATAGACCTGCGATTTCGTTCAGGTTTAGCAGATTTCGCTTAAACGGATGGCCTTTTCAAAAATCCAGTCTTTTGAAATTGCAGTTGCCTCAGATACTTGGTAAATCTGCCACACTCATTTAAAACGATAACAGGAGAAGAAATGTTTAAGATTGCAGAAATCGTCAGGAAATATCTGGCATTATGGGTGGCGATAATCGTCTGCCTTGCCTTGCTCATCGGATACTATTTCCCAGTGGTGGCCGCGTTAAAAAGGATTGTACCTTTTATTCTATTCTTAATGCTTCTACCTATGATGATTACCATAAGGATAGAGGATATTACGAAAGTATTGAAAGATCCGAAACTGACAGTGATTTCAATCCTGGTCAATTTCCTAATTGTCCCGCTTTTCGGAGCACTATGGGCCCACGTGCTGTTTCGGAATGCTGATCCTTTCCTGGCCACCGGATTCATTCTAAAAGTGGTTGTACCTTGCAGCGGGATGGTGGCAGCATGGACCGGTTATGCCAAGGGCAGGGTGGAATCCGCGCTACTCATCGTCGCCTTGAGCCTTATTCTCGCGATTATTTTTGTGCCCTTCTGGATGTGGGTCCTTGCGGGGATTTATGTGAAAATTGAAGCTGTGGCAATGTTTCGAAGCATTTTGTTGATCGTGATTCTGCCCCTTGTGGCTGGTCTGGCAACAAGAGAAGTGTTGGTGAAGCGGTTCGGAAAACAGGCTTTTGTCAAAATGTCCCCCATATTTCCCTTCATTTCCACTTGCGGCATGTTTTTGATGCAATTCACCATAATAGCGCCTCAGGCGAGACTCATCATGAGTAATTTTTCCTGGGTTATTCTGATTTTTTTGGGTATCGCGACCCTTTATCCGTTCATTTTCGTTTTGACAATTTTTCTTGCGAAATGGACCCGGACCGGTTACGTTGACGGCATTGCGCTGGGGTACAGCGTTACCGCCAGAGCACACGCTATCACCCTCGGTATCGCCACGACCACTTTCGGCGGCACGTTGGCTGTTCTTCCAGCGGCAGTCGCGCCTATTATACAGGTCAATATCATGGCCCTCATATTGATGTTTTCAAAGCAAATCCAAAATTTTTTTGAAGATAAACCACATTAGCTTCATGCTGCTTCGACAAGAACGTCGAAGAGGCATATCTTTTCCGACATTTCTTGCAAAGGGCATGGGAAAATATTTGGATGGCCGACGGTTTTCATCGTCGGAAAGCCCTGTATTTATAAGAGTTGATGGTCTTGGATCAACTTTGTTTGTTATGGCATGATATTTGCTGAAACTACCTCTTCTTCACGGGGCACAGCCGCACCACCCGGTTGGGGGGTGACTTCTCCAGGAACCTCCTTACCAACCTGGAAATACACGGGGAAGTGGCCTGGATACAGGACTTCCTGGAAATCGACTTCCTGGAAAACGGTCAGGTTGCAACCCAGGAAACCAATGTGTGGAGCTACCTGTTGGGGCTTCGTTATCTGACGGAGACGGACCTGACCGCCATTTTTGAATATTATCACAACGGTGAAGGAGTCGAGCCGGACGATCTCAAAAACATGTACGCCTATATCAACCGAGCCTATGACACCTACCAACAGACCGGAAACCGCTCACTGTTCGGTCCCATCAACCGGTTGACCAAGGAGGGGTTTTCGTGGCGCAACCCATTGAGGGACTACCTCTACCTCAGGCTCATTCAGAAAGAACCCTTTGACATTCTCTACTTTACTCCGGCTTTTACCAGCATTGTGGCCATGAACGATTGGAGCTTCAACCTGATACCCGAGCTTAACTACAGCCCCATCACCAACCTGGACCTGCGGCTCAGGGGCATCATTCCCGTGGGCGGGGAACAGACGGAATACGGGGAAAAACAGAGCGACTGGCGGGTGGAATTCAGGCTTCGATATTTTTTTTGAAAATCTCATTGCGATTCCTGAATCCCTTTCAATCGGTTGGTCCTCATGTCATAAAACAAAGTAGGTTCCAAATAAAGCCCGCCGTCCCGCCTACAGCCCTTGGGCCACCATAGACTTTTTTGGGACATCCCCGCGATCTCGACGTTTTTGGTAAACCAACAGAATTCCTCCCGCCAACCCGGCAGCCAGCAAACCGAAGTCCTCATATATCCCCCATTTCAGTGCGGCAAAAGAACCGATGATGCTCCACAGAAACGGCAATGCCGTTAAACGCAGAGGTAAGCCGTCCCGACTCTGCAGCAGGAGTCCAAAGGTAAAAATCATGGTCGGACAGGGGGCCAATCCGAACATGGGGCTGAACGGATAGCAATGGCCTGAAAGGACCCCAAGCAAGGGATACAGGACCATGGCGTAAAAGATCATCACCCATCCGGTTACGGAGTAGCCATCTACTCCCCGACCGAAAAAGAGATTGCGTCGCCAGAGGCCTTCCCAGAGGAACCAAATCCCCTGAATAATAAAAAGCACCCCAAACCCGTAAGCCGCCGGATTGATGCGGGTGAAGAATCCCAGATGGTATCCCGCGCCATTCATCAGCCACATCCCGGCCAGTATACATGTCACCACACGGTCGCTGTGGGGTCGGCGAAAGGTGAGAAAAAGAGCCGTCCCACCCAAAAGATAGGCTGCGATTTGGGCGGGCCAGACCGCCAGATTATACGCGCGCATAATGCCCATAAACGCTTCCGTTGTAAAAGGTATATTCATTTTAAATCCTCCTTGATCAAAATCTGATTATCTTGGAACCTGTTATTGCGATGACTGTGCCAATTTGGTTTTACAATTGATTTCAAAGTGTTATAATTTTGAGACATCAAGTGCCGCCATATACGGCGGGAATTATCCATCAAATACGACGGGCAGGCCTCTATCCGTCAAATACAGCGGTTAGGAGCGGTAATGGGATCGGAAAATCAGACATTCTTTCGCCAGGCGGTGTTGCGGCTATGCAGTACCCTGGATTTGGAACGGGGTCTTCACGCTTTTCTCGAGTATGCCCGACACCACCTGCCTCTGGATCAGATCACGGTCAACCTGTACGAAAAAGATCTGGCCTCAGTGAGGGTTATTGCCGGGGCTGATCAGGAAGGGGGACGTGTCATGGATTTGGTATCCCCTCTGTCCCCCGGTTCCCGCTCCTTTTTAGATCGGGACCCCGTACCCGTCCGAATGATCAACGACCCTGCTTCGGATCTTCTCACCTCGGAAATGGCGAAGCGCATGGGTCACCAGGATGCCTCATTTCTTATCCTTGCGTTAAAACTGGAGGGCCGGCGATTGGGCGCAATCGTGATGCGGGCAGAAGGGATTGACCGGTATGCGGAGTCGCACGTCCGATTGGTTGAACCGCTCATAGAGCCCTTTGCCATATCCCTGGCCAATTTTCTCAAACACAGGGAAGTGGTTTACCTAAAGGCCGCCTTGGCTGAGGAAAACCGTTTTCTCAGGGGAGAGCTTGAAGATTCGGCTAAAGCCGAGATAGTGGGAGCCAGCTTTGGACTGAAACCGGTGCTGGAAATGGTGACCCGGGTGGCGGCAACGAGCAGCCCGGTGCTCATCCTGGGCGAGACGGGTGTGGGCAAGGAACTCATCGCCAATGCCATCCATTACGCATCGGACCGATCCCAAAGTCCCTTTGTAAAGGTGAACTGCGGGGCGATTCCTGAGAACCTGGTCGAAAGTGAGCTCTTCGGGCACGAGAAAGGGGCTTTTACAGGAGCGGCAACGGCCCGAAAAGGTCGGTTTGAGCGTGCCCATAAGGGAACGATTTTTCTCGACGAGGTGGGTGAACTTCGGCCGGAGGTTCAGGTCCGCCTTTTGAGGGTACTCCAGAGTGGGGATATCGAGCGGGTTGGCGGCCAGAAACCCGTGAAACTGGATATCCGTGTCTTGGCGGCCACCCATCAGAACCTGGAGGAGATGGTTGAGAGAGGAGAATTCCGTGAGGATCTATACTTCCGTATCAATGTTTTTCCCGTCACCGTGCCGCCTTTAAGGGAGCGGAAGGAAGACATCCCCGCGCTGGTGAGCCATTTCGTCAGGAAAAGGGCTCCGGAAATGGGGCTCAATACGACGCCCCACCTCGCTCCAGGTGAAATGGACCGCTTACAGGCCTATGACTGGCCGGGTAATGTGCGTGAGCTCTTCAATCTTTTGGAACGTGCCATGATTCTTTGCGGGGATGCGCCGCTGGTATTTGACCATTTTCGTATAAAAGAAGATCCGGAAAAAGCCTTGCCTACTTCCACTGATTCGGATCTGTTTCCAACTCTGGACCAAGCTATGGGTGAACATATCTTCCGGGCATTAAGAATCAGCCAGGGCCGTATCGAAGGAAAGGACGGTGCGGCGGAACTTCTGGGCCTTAATCCCAGTACCCTCAGGAACCGAATGAAAAAGTTGGGAGTGAGAAAGAAAAGGGTGTTGTCTGAACGAATATCGAGATTGATGTAGACCATGCGACTTACACGGACCTCAGTGATAGCCGGACTGGTCTCGGCCGTACTTTTTGGCGCTGCCACGCCCGCCAGCAAGGTCCTCTTGGCAGGTATGGATGCGCAGGTGCTCGCGGGTTTATTATACCTCGGCGTGGCATTGGGTGTCTTGCCGTTGGTTGTTCGCGGGAAAGCCCTTGTCCAGCCTTGGCGTGCAGATCGACGGACGCTCATGATGCTCATGGGCGCCATTATTCTGGGAGGAGTTCTCGGCCCGTTTTTGCTCCTTTTGGGACTGGAAATCGCCACATCGGGCTCTGTCAGCCTGTGGCTCAATCTTGAGTTTGTGGCCACGGTGCTGCTCGGCCGTTTCGTGTTCCACGAACATCTGACGGCAAAAGGCTGGCTTGCGGCGGGCGGGACGCTCCTTGCGGCAGTGCTTCTCGCATGGGGAGAAGGAACAACGGGGATACTGTCCGTTTCACTGGTCGCTTTGGCGTGTTTGTGCTGGGGTTTCGACAATCACTTTACAGCACTGATCGACGGTTTTACACCCGCCCAGGTTACCCTGTGGAAGGGGCTCACTGCCGGCCTGGTTAACGTCGCCCTCGGTGCCACGGGTTCAGGAGAAATGGGCAATTTGACCACGATTTGTGCGTCTCTTGTTGTGGGAGCGGTTTGTTACGGCGTCAGCGTTACCCTGTATATCACTTCCGCTCAGGGCCTTGGGGCATCTCGCAGCCAAATGATCTTTTCATCGGCGCCATTCTTCGGGCTTTTCTTGTCCGTGGTTTTTCTCAAGGAAGGTTTCACGGAAGTTCAAGGATTGGCGGCGGGGATCACGGCAGCCTCTCTGATCGTTCTTTTTAGCGAAAAACATTCACACGACCACCGTCACGACGCAGCATATCATGTACATGGCCATTTGCACACAGACGGCCATCATGATCACGAGCATGATGGCATCCGGGTGAAGGGGAGTCACTCCCACTGGCACGAGCACGACCCCGCGGAGCATGGACATAAGCATTGGCCCGATTTGCACCATCGGCATGGCCACAAAAATTAGACGTACAATTTCGAAATGGTGAAAATTTCAAAGTGTTTCTTTCCGGCGCCTCTTCAAGTTTGCCGCCAAGCGGTGAACAAAACGGGCGGCCAGCGCACTCAAAAGAAAGAAGCATGCCATGATCGAAATGGCTTGATTGGTTGGAATGTCGGCACGAAAAGACCAAAAAATACCTGCGATGGTAGAAAAAAGCCCACCCAGCACCGAAATCAACATTACCCACTTCAGTCGTCTGGCAAGCAGCAAACCCGTGGCAGGGTTCACCACCAGATAACAGAAGATCAGGATGGCGCCGGCAACCTTTGAAGCCGCGGAAACCGTCAAGCCCAGGGCGAAGAAATACATTAGCTCCCATCGTGCCACCCGAATGCCGATGGTTTTTGCATATTCTCGATCCAGAAATGTATAGAGTGTCGGCCGTATAAAAGCGAGAAAGTAGAACAACACCGGAACCAAAACCCACAGGATAAGGTTCAGGTCTTCATTGGAAGTCAGGATGAGATCACCGTAGATAAGGGCCTTCACTTCATGGAGTCCAAAACCGCTTTTTGAAACCACCAGAACCGCAAGCGCCGAAGTGAAAACGAAAATGACACCCAGCACGGCATCCCGGGGAATGCGATGACTCTCAAAAGGAAAAGAAAGCAGGATGACCGCCAAGAGCGTCAGACTGAATGCGCCCACAAATGGCTTCACATGATATGCCATCCCCAGGGCAATCCCGCACGCGGCGACTTCCGAAAGGGTGATGCCGACAAAAACCACCCGTTTCAAAATGGTAAAGACCCCCAGGGCGGCACAGGTGGTGCTGATCACGACGCCCGCTGCCAGGGCGTGGGGAAAGAGCGTAAAGAGGGTTCTGAAATCATCTGTCATGGTCTGATCTTATTTTGAAATGAAGATGGTCTTTGTTTCACGGGATCTGTTCGCCGAGCATTCCTTCCGCGTCAACAAGCAGAACCGTGCCGTGTTTCACAAGACAAAGCCTTGTTGCCAAATGCTTCACCGTTTCAACGCCGTGATGGGCTATCAGGACTGTCTTTCCGTGATTTTTCGAGAGGTTCAAAAGGCGCCCCAGCACTTCTCTCCCGGATTTTTCATCAAGATCCGATGTGGGTTCGTCCAGCACCAGAACCTGAGGGTCGCTCACCAGGGCCCGCCCGATTAGCGCCTTCTGCTTCGTTCCCCCGGACAATTCCCCAAAGGTTTTGTCTGCGTGTTCCGTAAGCTGCAGGTCCTCCATCACGCCATGAACCCTTTCTTTTTCAAAATTGCCTAACCTCCGCCACGGCCCGGTCTTAGGGTACAACCCCATCAAAAGGATCTGCCGCGTGGTCACCGGATAAAGCGGATCGATGGCCCTGTTCTGAGGTACGTACCCGAACTCCGATCGTTCTAGCGCTGTTTCAATCTTTCCCTTCCTCGGTTTGATCAAGCCCAGAATCGCGCGAAGCAAAGTTGTTTTGCCCGAACCGTTTGGACCCACCAGAGGCAGAAAAACGCCTTCCGGGATTTCCAGTGAAACATCATGCAGTATGTCGGCCTTGTCATAAGAGACAAAGAGGTGATCGATGGCGATGATGCTTCGGTTCGGGGCGCCGCCGCCCATTTCCATGCTCATGGCCTGGCCTCTTTTAAAATCATAGCACTTTGATAATCTGGCTGATGATAGAGTCGATCAGCTTCAAATAGTCAGCTGTTTGCGGCGCTCCTCCTACCGATATGGGACAAACCACCACTTTTGCATCAGTCTTTGATGCCACCAGTTCAGCTGATTTGCGACTGAAATAGGGCTCCAGGAGAATTGCTTTGACGTGATCATTTTTCACAAGCTCAATGATCGTTTCAAGATGAGAAGGGCTGGGCGGAACTCCCGGTTTCGGTTCCATTTCCCCGATGATCACCAGATCAAAACGGTGTGCAAAATAGATCCAGCTGCGATGGTAGGCCACAATCTTTTGTCCGCGAAAAGGCTTCATCTGTCCCATCCAGCCCTTTAGCCCCACGCCTTCATCCTCCAGAAAACGATCCAGCTTGTCTTTCAGCAGAAGGGACCAGAGGCGGGATCCGCTAAACATGTTTACCGGCATTTCCCCAAACATTCGTTTGTCCAGCGCATCTCGAAATGAAGCGAGATTCCGCTGGAAGTCCGCTGCATACGTCGGTTCCAGCTTTGAAAGGCGATCCGCGATGCTCTTTGCGGCAATTCTGGCATTCAGCGGATCCAGCCAATAATGTGGATTTCCCTGGGGATGAACATCCCCCATGTGGCGGCCGACCTTCCCCGATGGAATCTCCAGCTTCAGCACCTTTTCCGAGGCATCCAGGTGCCGCGGCCCACCCACCCGTATACTCGTTTTTCTGGCGCCGTCCAGCACGGGCCCTTCCCACCCGATCTCCAGATCCATTCCGATCCGGATCCATAGGTCCGCGTCTCTGGCCATGATGATGTAACTGGGCTTGGCCTGAATAAAATGCGGGTCTTCCCTGCCGGTGCAGATGCTGGTCACCACGGCATGCTCCCCGGCGATATGCCGGGCAATGGAGGCCAGATCAGTGGTGGTCGTTACGATATTTAGTTTTTCGGCCGCTGCTTGCCCGAAGAAAAGGCTGTTTACCGTCAAAGCCAAAAACAGGATCTGCACAAGCTTTCTGAAAACAGACGTCTTTTTCATGCCATTGTCTCTCCCTTGATGATGATACCTGGGGTCATTTAGAATCCATGCGCCCCATGGGCACCGATGTTGACTAACGCCTGGACAAAGACCTGCCAGAATTTTTCCCTTTCGCCGCCCAGCAGCGCCCAGTCTCCATAGGCGGTCTGGAACCTGAGGCGTGAGAATTCACTGGGACTCCAGTCGATCATTCCCGTGAAGCGGCTGCTGCTTCCAAAATCCTTCGAGTTGCCGGGGGGATACTGATCCTTGTTGGTGAGTCCCACCATCTCCCACCGCAGGCCTGTACGCCAGCGGGGCAGGAAACCGTAGAGGCCCTGAATGTAGAAACCGTCCTGGTTCTTTATGAGGCTGTGGCCTACCATGCCGGGGTCCAGATCGTGACCCACCACGTCCAAATCCGTTTTTCTGTACAGGTATTCTCCCTGCACGAGCCAATCGCCCTGGCCGTGCTCCTTCGTGCTATTGTATTTGTAGACAAAATCCGCCCCCCAAAATGAGCTGTAACCGTCAAGCCAATGATCTTCGGTCCCGTCCCCGTTGTCATCGTCGGCTGCCTGGTCCTTGCCGGTGGAACCGAAAAATCCCACCTGCAGGCCGTGCCGATCGGGCAGGTTGGGTGAAACCTTAAGCCAGCCGACCCAGAGCCGAGGTCCGGTGTGGCTCGGTAGATGATCTCCGTTAATGTAGTTAAACATCATTTCATTGTCTCCCTGGGCGGCTTCCACGGCCAACAGCAGATGGAAGGGTGTGGGTGCCAACCAGGACAGTTGAGCCCCGGTTTCCAGGAGGCCGTGATACCCAAAAACCAGTTCAGAAATGAGCGGCCTGTCCACAAAATCCCATTCATGGGGGTGTTGCCGATTGATGCGGCTGAAGTCGCTTAAAAATTTCCCCCCTTTCACTTGAAAACCGTAGGGCAGGCAGGTGGTCTGAAACACGGCTTCTTCAACCTCGAAAGCGCCGGGGTGATAGGCCAATGTCGTGTAGGCTTTGAAATAGGGGTCGACGGATGCGCCGAGATAGAGCTCCACTTCCCGGAGATTAAACCCCTTGTCAAAGTAATCGCTATTGTCATGACCGTGTTCATCGCCGTCGGAATGGCCAAAGCCCGCCACATCTCCGATAAAATTTCCCACCCCGTTTTCCGTATTATCGTTGTAGTAAACCGTATCAATGGAAACCGCTATTTCCGGATTCATGGACTGAATGGCCTGGCTTACAGAGGACCACGACCCTTGCGAATCCCCGGAAGAAGCATCCGGGTTGGACTCAGCAATTTGCTGTTCAAGCGCCTTTTCCCCGTGGCTCTCCGGTTCCTCGGCCATTTTTCTGGAAAGTGCGTCCAGCTGTTCACTCATTTCTTTCAGTTTTGCTTCGTATTCCCGCCTTTCCCTTTCCATTTGGTCCTTTAAAGCATTAATCTGTGCTTCGATGGCCGCCAGGGATTTTTTTGCCTGCCTTTCTTTTTCTTGGGCCAGAGAGGGGCCGCTTATCAGGCAAACCCACACAAACGCGCAAATAAGGCGTCTTCTTTTCATTTCCGTGACTCCTTGATCCAGACACAATTCAAAGACAATGTCTTCCCTCTGGAACCACTGGTACTGCTTCCGCAAAGGGAAGAAATCTCTTCGGTTCTAAGAGATAATTAAAACGTCCCTAAGAAGCGTCGAGGGGAGGGGCACGGGGGTTGGATGATTCATCAAAACTGCTGGAAATATCGATTGAAAGTGTATCCACTAATAGCGGGGAGGGAATCGTGAAATGGTCTATTTCAGCGCGCGGCTCACCGAAAAACTGAAGCGAAACCAAAAGCGTGCAGATGTTGCATTTTGTATGTGTTTTTAGATGGGTTATCATCTCAGCTGATTCAGCGGAAGGGGGACCGTGGCCCGGGAGGAAATCAAAAAGTTGGTGCGGACGCGGGTGTGTGAGATGAACCCCTATGAAACCGTAAAGAAAGGTGACAAGGGTAAAGACATGAATCGCTTTTCGGAAGCGCCTTGATCTCATAACAGCCCTGCCTCTGAAAAGGGAGCCGCCATCATGGCATTTGACCGGTCGTCGGACGGTTTCGGAAGTCGGTCATTTCGGTGTACGTTTGGTGGCGGAGGCATCCGACGTGTGGTGGCATACCAGATGGATCTCATGACAAGTCTCACATTCTTCCAGGGAATGATCCACCAGGAGTTCATCCATGTGTTTTTTCTGATGGGGGGTCAGTATGCCGGTCCCTTTGCAAACCGGGCAAATACTTTTCAGTGACGCCAAAATGGCATTCCGTATGAATTCAGATCGATTCGGCATCCCTCTCATTACTTTCATCAACGCGTCATCTGCTTTAAACGTTATAATTTCGTGCTTTTTTTTGTTCATACCGATGACCCAAACCGAAAAAGATCGGGTTCCAGAAATTGCTTGGCGATCAATTATTACAATGTAATACCTTTATCGTGCGGAATTCCCAATGTCAATCAAAAAGCGCTTCTCATAAAAATGGAGGGAATGAAATACTGACAAGTCGACCCGCAACACAAAAGGCCATTTGCACAAAGACTGACATCATGACCATCAGCATGGTGGTATCCCAGTAAAGGCGCTTCACTCACGCCGGCATAAGCACTGGCCTCATTTGCAACATCGGCATGAACACACGAATGAAGACGAGAAGGCTACTCCCGCAGAATCGGAATAGTGCACTTCGTTGTGATTAACCACATGAGGGAAAAAAGGCTTATTCAGCGTGTTTCTGAATCTAAAACGAGGCTTTTTTGTCTCACAATCCGAGGGGTGGTCGGAATCACCCGTTGCGTGGCGGGTGATTTAAATGGTTTGCGGGACACCCAGCTCTTCAATTTTTGATTCAGGGTCACGGCAGTTTCGTTGTTTCATCAACCGAGCAGCTTTCATCAGGGCAGAAGATGTCAAGCCATAGCTTTTTCTTGATTTTCGGATCCTCGCAGAACACCGGAATTTGAACCCTCTCCGCCTCGCTGAAACAGGTATCATCCGGGCAGAAAAGCTCCAGCCACACCCCCCTTTCCCTGCAATTCTTCTCGTATTCCTTCTCTTTTTCCGACAAGGCCTGGCGCTTCTCTTCAGAAAGCAGCTGGGCATGGCTCACGAAAACCCTTTTGCGAGTCTCTGCTTTAGACACATCTTTTCTATTGTGATTAGCCATTTTGGACCTCCTCTTTGTTTGTTGGCTCCGGCAAGTCGCGACCGAATATCGCAAATCCCACGGTGCCGATAATTCCGAAAATGAATGCCGTGAGCAGATTCGTTTCCAGGCTGATTTGCCATAAGAATAACCCACCCATTGCGGCGAGGGATGGCAATACATCCTGGACCAAACAATACAGCCCGAACATACCCGCCTTGCAGTGGTCCCGGGACAGGTCCATGATCAGGGCTGGACGTCCCGAAGTCCCACGCATAGCCTTATTTTTTCCTTTAGGCCCCACTCCGGGCCACATCCAGTCGGCACCAGGCATACAGGGCATCATAGACCTCGAACTGCCTTTCGATGTTCTCCAGATCATCCGGGAAGCGCAGGCTGTAGCCCACGGCAATGGCCTCGAAACCGGCCGCCAGGGGATCGGCATCCAGACGTTTGGTGTCCGCCGCATTGATCACCTTGGCCATGCGCAGCAAAGCCGCATCCATCAGTTGGTAATCCTCGATGATCGCGTCGAAAGTGCAGCGATCATCCCGGTGGTGCAGTTCGGCTCCCTCGGTATCAAATGGGATTGCGCCTGTCTTTTCTGCCATTTCCATTACCTTGCTCTTGGGTACGAAGAGAAACTCGGCCTCCGAGTCGACAAACCGGGCGATCAGCCAGGGGCAGGCCACGCGGTCCACGTGAACATGGGATCGGGTTATCCATTTCATAGGTTTTCTCCTATTTTTTCTTGGCACTGAAATATACCAGCGTTTTTCAACCAGGTGATTGAACTTCCAGTTCAGATCAAAGATTATTCCATCTTCTGTCGGCTGACATTTTTCCGACCAGCAAGTTTTCCAATTTTCGGGCCTTTTGGAACAGGGCGAAAATTTTTTCGTCCAAGAGTCCCTATAATTTAATCAGGTGTTACATATGATCAAGAGGACAGGTTGGATTTCTAATCAATTATCATTTTGTGGAATCAGCCGGGTTCCACATCTTAAGTTGTGAATTGACAAATGTGCCGGTTCTTGTGGCTCGGCAGGGAGGAGGAGAAAGTTCATATGGAAACGGATCCGGATTTTGAGAATAACTAAGGCTTCTCAGTTCACAAATCTCGGTTTGACAGAGGCTTTCGTAGTCTTGAACTTAAAGCAGGGACCTGTTCGTGTCACAATCCGTCTGGTGGTCGGAAACGCTCGACGCGTGGTAGGAGACCTTGATGGTGCTTCCTTGTGGCGGGACGTAGTTAAGACGCGCTTCGAATCGGGATGGCCGATGATTACGGGCACCGGGTGTCTTGGAGAGAATTTTCGGGGAATAGATGACACTCTTTTGGGCAAGGACCTCTCCCGCCGGGCTGATCACCGCCACATCCACATGGCCACGGCCCGAGAAGGCTTGATTGCGGCGGCGCAGATTGCCGGTCAAAACCAGTTGGGCGCCCTCCTGACTGGCTGCAAGCTTCGAGAAGGAAACCATTGGGGTATGCGTCAGTTCAATGACCAGACCCTCAGCCTGAAAAGTTCCCCCAGACCCCGTGGCACAGCCCGAAGCAATCAGGACAGCCATTACCAGGCAAAACAGCAACCCAAGTCTTTGCATTTTTCCGGTTTTCATTGTCCGACTCCATCTTTTGCAATCTTTTTGTATCCTGTTCCGCCTTAATTGCTCCCTTGTGCTCATCTGCCTACCCGAGATCCCGGCGGGAATTCCCTGAAAAACTGGTTGCGTTGCTGCCGAACCTGGCGTAGATGGTCGGCACGACAAACATATTCAGAAGCGTGGAACTCAGCAACCCACCCAGAATGACCACACCCATGGGGGCTTGAATTTCGTTGCCCGGCTGGTCTCCGGCCAGCACCAGCGGAATCAGGGCCAGGCCGGCGCACAGGGCCGTCATGAGCACCGGGGAAAGCCGCTCCAGGGAGCCCCGCTCAACAGCTTCTTCCAATGACGCCCCTTCAACATTGCGGAGATGTTCGTAATGAGAGACGAGCATGATGCCGTTTCGCGTGGCGATGCCGAACAGCGTAATGAAACCCACCAGCGAGGCGACGCTAAGCAGGCCGTGGGAAAGCTTCAGTGCAATGATGCCTCCCACAAGGGCCAAGGGCAGGTTTACCATGATGAGCAGGGCGTTTTTGGCCGACCGAAAGGCCAAAAACAAGAGCAGGAAGATGCCGGCCACCACAATCAGGCTCAATAAGCCGATGGTCTTTGCTGCTTCGCTTTCGCTCTCAAATTGTCCCCCGTAGACCACGAAGTATCCCTGAGGGAGCTGAACCTTGCCCTTGATGGCCCGGCCTATATCATCGACCACGCCGCGAAGATCTCTTCCCTGAACGTTGGCCATGATGACGATTTTGCGCTGCCCGTCCTCCCGGGAAATGAAGTTAGGTCCGAGATCGTGCCGAATTTCCGCGAGCATCTTGAGCGGCACCTTGGCGCCCACCGGCGTGTCGATCAGGGTGTTACGGATGGACTCAAGATCGCTACGCTCATGATCGCGGTATCGAACCATGAGATCATAGGTACGCCCGCCTTCAAGCACCTGGCTGACCGTATGTCCCGCGTAGGCGGCTTCCATGAGTTCGGACAGAGCCCCGGTTCGAAGGCCGTAGCGCGCGATTTTTTCCCGATCAAAGGCCAGGTGAAGCTGGGGGATTTCCACCTGCTGCTCCACCGACAGGTCCGCCACGCCTTCCACCCCCGCCATGGCGCCTCGGATTTTTTCAGCATAGGTTCTCAGTTCGGCCAGATCATCGCCGAAGAGTTTGATGGCGATGCTGGCGCGGGTGCCCGAAAGCATGTGGTCGATACGGTGGGAAAGCGGTTGTCCCACCAAAATGACCATACCGGGGATGGCGGATAGCTTCTCTCGTAACGCGGCCAGAAAGTCCTCCTTGGAGCGGTCTTGCATCTTAAGGCGAACATCGATTTCGGCCGAGTTAACACTCTGGGCGTGCTCGTCCAGTTCCGCACGCCCGGTGCGCCGCGCGGTGGAGACCACCTCGGGAAAAGAGAGCAGGGTTTCTTCCACGCGCCGACCCAGTCGATCCGACTCTTTTAGGGAGGTTCCGGGCAGGGTGACGGCGCTCAGGCTCAGGGCGCCCTCATTGAAGTCGGGCAGGAAGGTGCGCCCTAGAGAAGTGGCGAGCACCAGCGCAAAAACCAGAAGCGACACGCTCAGGCACAAAAGGATGGCGGGCATGCGAAGGGTCTTTCGAAGAACCGGGAGATAAATTTTTTTGAGGTGTCGAACCACGAAGCTGTCCCCGTGTTCAACGGATTTTGCCTTGGGCAGCAGATAGGCGCACAGGGCCGGGGTCAGTGTCAGGGCCACAATCAGGGAGGCGAAGATGGCCACCAGATAGGCGAGGCCCAGGGGCGCCAGCAGACGACCTTCGACGCCGGAGAGGAAGAAAATGGGGACAAATACGAGCATCACGATAAGCGTCGCGAACACGATGGAGCCGCGTATTTCCCGGGACGCCTCAAAAATGACCTCCAGTGGGGGCCGTCGTTTTTCAGGGGGCAGGGCCTGGTTTTCTCTGAGGCGGCGGAACACGTTCTCCACGTCGATGATGGCATCATCCACCAGTGCGCCGATGGCGATGGTCAACCCTCCTAGGGTCATGGTGTTGATGGTGGCGCCGGAAAGGTGCATAAACAGCACCGAAACGATCAGTGAAACAGGCAGCGCCGAAAGGGATATCAGGGTCGCGCGGAAATTGAATAGAAACAGAAACAGAATGATGGCGACCAGAATGGCACCATCCCGCAGGGCTTTGGCAATGTTGGTAACGGCGGTTTCGATAAAATCCGCCTGCCGGAAAAGCTGACGTTCGATGGTCATGCCCGCGGGCAGGGTGGCTTCAATGTCATCCAGGCGCTGATCGATCTCGCGGGTCAGATTGAGGGTATTGGCCGTCGGTTGTTTCAGGACCGCCAGAATGACCCCCGGTTTTCCGTTGGTGGAACCTTCTCCGCGCTTGAGCGCGGGGCCGATAACCACCCGGCTGATCTGGCCAATGCGTACTGGAATCCCTTGCCTCACGGTCACGGTAATGTTTTCGATGTCCTCCGTTGTGGCCACGCGGCCGAGCCCGCGAATCAGCGATTCCTGTGCACCCTGAACGAGAAACCCGCCGCTGGAATTGGCATTGGATTCTTTAAGGGCATCCATAACCGCTTCAAAGGTCACGTCCAGAGACTGGAGCTTGACGGGATCCACGAGTACCTGAAATTGTTTGACCGCCCCGCCGATGGGGATCACCTGGGCCACGCCCGGAACGGACAGCAGTCGTTTTCGAATCACCCAGTCGGCCGTGTCCCGTACTTCAAGGGGCGAGTGCCTGTCGCTTAGAAGGCCCAGAAAGAGGATCTCCCCCATGATGGACGAAATCGGTGCCAACGTGGGCGGTCCAAGGTCCGGGGGGATCTGCGATCCAACAAGCTGAAGCTTCTCGTTCACGATCTGCCGGGCGATGTAAATGTCGGTGTCCCATTGGAACTCGACCCATACGATGGAGTATCCGATGGAAGAGCTGGAACGGACCCTGCGGACCGCTGTGGCGCCATTCACCGCCGATTCAATGGGAATGGTCACCAGCGTCTCGACCTCCTGAGGCGCGAGCCCGTGGGCCTCCGTCATGATGGGCACGGTGGGCGCGGTGAGGTCCGGGAAAACGTCCACGGGCATGCGAAGGGCTATGACCGTCCCGTACAGCGAGAGGGCCAGGGCCCCCATAACGACCACGAGGCGGTTGCGCAGGGACCAGTGAATGACTTTATCCATGAATGTCATCGGCATATCCTCAATGAACGTGGCCACTTTCGGGAATGGCGCCCGAGGCGGCTGCCAGACGAACCTCGTAGGCACCCCTGGTGACGACCCGTTCACCCACTGAAATGCCGCTTATGACTTCGATCCAGTCCTTGTAGCGGATTCCCGTTTTGAGCACGCGCCGCTCAAATGTCTCCCCTTCTGTCTGTATGAACGCAATCTTTTTGCCGCCATCCGTTAACAGGGCCGAAACGGGAAGGACAAGGCTTTCCCTGGGCTCCCCCGTGGCGATAAATATTTCGGCGAACTGGCCGATGCGGAGTTTGCCCCCTGGGTTTTCCATTTCGAAGACAACCGGTACGGTTCTGCTTTTTGGGTCGATGACATGGCCCACCGTGATCAGTCGAGCATTTGTTTTGTCGATGGTAAACGGCTGATGGTAACCCTCGACGGTAAACCAGGCCGAAGTGGCCGATTCCACCTTGGGAATTTCGGGCTCGAAAATTCTCGCCACAAGCCAGATCCGCGAAAGGTCCATGACCACGAAAAGGAGCTGCCCTTCCTCGACGCTGTCGCCCGTGGTCACATTGACCTGCACCAGGGTTCCGTCGATGGCCGAACGAAGCTCAAAAGCGCCGGGGCCGTGATGGCCCAATCCGGTAGCGCCCTGGCTGTATTGCTTGAGCCTGCCCGAGGCGGCCGCCAGTTTCGCTTTGGCGACACTCACTCTGGCGTGACCATCCTCCAGACGTCGTTCGGGAATGGCTTGCTCTTTGAACAGTCGTTCCAGGCGGGCAAACTGGGCTTCTGCCGCGGAAAGCTCCGCCTTGGCCGATCTCACTTCGGCCTCCAGGGTGGAGCGATCTCCTCCCGCAGCCAGGAAGGGAGCGATTATGGCGAGGACCTGTCCCTTTTTGACGGCCACTCCCTGAAGCGGCGTTGGCTCTGGCAAAGTGATGCGGCCCCTGACCGGCGCTGTGAGCCGGGCTTCGCGGCCGGATGCCGGACTGATCTCTCCAATGGCCCGGACACTGGGTTGGATTTGTTTTAAACCCGCCCTTATGGTTTCAAAATCCGTCTTCCATTGCAGCTCTTTGGTGTAGGCGATCCCGCCTTCGCTCTCTTTGGGAAGAACCGCCCTTGCAGCCGCTTCATCGGCATAGACGGTTCCGGTACCCGCCTGGATCGTGTCCGTAATCCCTTGTCCCCCATAGGAGAGGACTATCTCACAGGTGCCCGCTTTCTCGGGGGTTACCGTGAAGCGGAAGATCCCAGGGCTCGACGGCTTTTCCGCGCGGGCCTGCTGCAAGCTTCCGTCTTGAAACCTGAGATTCAGGACCAGGGCACCGGACGTGACGGCCTTGAAGTCATCCACGGTGGTGAGGTGTGCCGCGAAACGGCTCGGGCGACCCGCCACCAGGGGTTCGTATTCCATAAAAAGCTCTGTTTTCTGAGTCCAGATGGTAACGGACTGCGCGGGAAGGGCCTCTTGGACGTCACCGTTGCTGCCGTGCGGTTTGTGTTCCTGTTCTTGGCCATCGTGGGAATGGTCGTTTGTGCAACCGGGCCAAGACGACACGATTACAGCAAGCGCCAGGATAGAAATTACATTACGGCTAATGCGAAAGATTCGACTCATTGGTTTTCTCCGGGTGCACGGCCGAGCGCCGCCATCAGGTCTATTTCACTCAGTCTCGCGTTTAACTTTAAAATGACGTAGCGGATGCGGGTTTCACGGGCCATCCGGTATGCGTCCAACAGCTCAAATATGGGGCGTTCCCCTTCCCTGTATGCGATTTCCGCTGTCCCCATGAGCTTCTGAAGTCGGGGAAGCTGATCACGTTCAAAACGACGGACCTGTTTTAAAGCGCTTTCGAAGGTCTCTTGGGCAACGGCGATGTTGGTCCCGGCCTGAAGTGCAATGTGGGCCTCCCTGGCCCGTGCACGCCGCAGGCTCGCATTGGCCTCAGCCTTCTCGCCCTGCCCAAAGTCAAAAATGGGAATGGTGAGCGCGATACCGGCCACGTATCCGCTGGCGGTATCGCCTTCAAAAGAGGAAGTCTTCAAACCTCCCGACAGGGTCAGGTACGGTACCCAGCCCCGTGCGGCGGCCTCCCGTTCAAGGCTGTACTGGGCTACCCGCTGCCGGGCCGCCATCAGTTGCGGGTGCGACCGAGCGTTGTTCTCGGGGACTTTGGGCCCGGCAAGATGCTTCGTGGTAAGGGGATCGGTGGCCTCGAACGGCTCCCCAAGCCGTCCCAGGAACATCCCCATTTTGAGCCGGGCCTTTGCCGTCTCACGCTGAGCGTCGGCAACCCGGTCTTCCAGTGAAGACAATTCCACCTCGATCCGTGTCAGGTCGTAGCCCGAGGCATCTCCCGCGTCGGCTCTCGATTTAATGGAGTCCCTTAACCGGGCGAGATCATCGCGGGCGGCTTGGATGATTTGGAGACGTTCGCGCCACGCGGCCGCCCGAAGGTAGACCCTCATGGCGTCGACCAAGAGGGTGAGGCGGGTCGCCTCGACGTCAGCCTGGGCCGCCTGTACCCCGCGCTCCGCGCTGTCGACGCGGAAAGCGCGTCGGCCCGAGATCTCCAGGGGCAGTTCAAGGGTCAGGTAGGTTTCCGGTATGCTGCCGCCGGAATCGTTGACCTCTTCCCGCTCGTAGGCAATGGTGGGATTGTCCCACAGACCGGCGGATTTCATTCGTGCGGCCGCCGCTTCCACCTCTGATTCTGAGATTTGAAGCCGGGGGTTGGATTGAGCCACCCGTTTCAGGTATTGTTCCGCGCTCAACCCCTGCAAGGTTGCCGCCCCCTCACTTGTCCCCGTCATCACGAACACGATAACGGCGAACAGGAGGGCATTAATAGCTACTACGTTCCATAGTAGATTGGGTCGAGGGAAAAACAGCGATTTTACGGTATCCATATTCAGTTTACCCTAAAATGGTTTCAAAGAAGTGATGGAGCCTGTCGGCGAAAAAGGCACATGTGATCGCGGCCAGGGCGGACGTGATTGCAGCGGCAAGGCCCAGGGTTTTTGCGGCGGCCTTACCCGTAGATGGTTGGTCGAAGAGGGCATGAATACGGTCGGCTATGTTGCCGGCGGCGGCAAATGGCGCCATGACCGGAACCGGTTGTCTGGTTGAAGGCCTGACAATGGACAAAATGGCCTCGGCCACGATACCGGGTTCCCCCACCCGGTCAACGGCATACCGGTCACACAAATGCTCCGAGGCGGTCTCCCAGAGCCTGAGCAATTTGCCTGCCAGGACGGGCATGCCGAAACAGCTCACAACCCCAAGCACCATTCGTTTCCAAAGGTCTCCATGGGCCAAATGCGTTTGTTCGTGCGCCAACAGGGCGGTCCGCTCACTGGTACCGAGGGCCTTCCAGGTGGCGCTGGAAATGACGACGACCGGGGAAAACAGTCCGGTGGTGAAAGCGAATTTCCCATCGCCGGGAACAAGGAAGGTGCGTTCGAAACCCGCCAGGGGTGTACCGGACCGTTTCAATTTTGTGGCGGCGCGTTGTGCGCCCCAATGGGCCCAAAGGGTCTGGCCGATCCGCAGGAGCACGTAGGTGGCGAAGAAGGCGGCGAATGCCACAGCCCAGGGCACAGCGTCCCAATGAATGCCGTGAATGGGACACAGGTGAAGGTGATGGGAATGATCCATGCAGTGGTCCGCTCCGGCCACAAACGCGGCCACATTCTCCCAAGCGATGGCGACCGACACTCCCAGGCCGAAGAACGGGGGCAACAAAAGACCGAAAGTGGCGGCACGTCGCACGGCCCAGGGCCCCAGGGTCTGCAGGCGCGATTCCTGATGCACCAGCAGGCTGCCCAACAGGAGCGATAATAGGGAACTCACGCTAACCAGAACCAGGCTCAAACCAATGAAATTTTCTGTCGCCATCACGAGTCAGTCCTCTTTCGTTGCGCAATGAGTTCCTCGAGCTTCGCCAGGTTTTCGTGGTCCATTTCCACTGCGGCGTCAATAAAGCCTGCCAAAACGGGTGCGGCATTGGACGTCTTGGACATCAGCTTGGAAACCGTGGATCCAACAAGCCGGCGCTGATACTCGTTCCTCGAAATGGCGTAGCGGTAGATGTAGGCGTTCCCTTCTTTGGTCCGAGACAGAACCCCCTTTTTGAACAGCCGGTCCATAGTGGTCATTACGGTGGTATGGGCCAGTGATTTTTCCCCTAGAATCCGGTTCACCTCACGGACCGAAAAGGACCCCCCGCGCCACAGGACATTCATGACCTTTTCTTCCAGCGTCCCCAGCGAACGGACGATTTCGTGATGCATTTCCATGGGGAGAATTTAAACGCCAGCTCTACTATTGTCAATAGTAAATGTTAAACTTTCCGGGAAATCCAGGGCCAAAAAATGGAAGATATGGGGACAAAACGAAACGATAGGCATCTCAAAATATGTGGCCGCGTTTTCGGTTTAGAATTCCACGGTGAACCGAATGCCCGCGATGAAACCTTCAGCATCGTTACCGGCATCGGCATCATAGCTGTCCCGCATGTGCTGCAGGTCCAGTGTTAGACCGAAAGCATCCATAAAAGCAAACCTTACATATGCTTCAGCCACATGGGTTTGGCGGACGCCGGTGTTGCCGCCCCCTAAATACCCGTAGGCGATGCCCATGTTGTCCTGAGGCCTCCCCCAGAGCGCACCGCTCAGATTGAGGCCCCCTGAATAGATTTTATCGTATGTTACGGCAGCCCTGTCAGACTGGAACCCGAACCGTATCCAGCCACCCAGGTACCTTCCGAATTCCTGGTCAAAAGAGATCAGAAACGCATGCCGGGCTTCCAGTGATGTGCCGCCGGGGTTTGAGAAGGCACGGCCCGGGCTTCCTTCGTAAATGAAGCGGTAGTTTCCCTCTCCCATAGCGGTTTCGGTCTCATAGCCCAGTTGAACGCCGAAGAAATTAGTGTTGTTTCCATCTTCATTTTCGCCGATGTTCATGCCGACCCCTTTCAAAGTCCATTGATCCATTCTCCATTCCAGGGCCACCCCAAAATCGTAGGAAGGTGCAAATCCGTTGGGGCTGTTCACCAGCGCTTCGTTCATGAACTGCGTGTATTCATCGTTTGCAAAGGCGTTCTCATCCAGATAATCCGTGGCGTCAATGATACCGCCGGTCACTTCGAGGACGTTGTTATGGTTGAACATAAAGGCGTGTTTGTACCATGCGGTCAGAAGATAGTCTCTGCCCCTTCCGTGAATGTTTTTCACATCGGAGGCAAGGTCGGCCGCCCAGTGTGCCAGGATGAAGGGGGAGGTGCCGTCATTGAGCCCGTCGCCGGCCGCAAAACCAAGTTTCACAAAAAATTCGCCCGTCTCAACGGGCTGGAAGCTGAGCTCCGGCTGAAAAGGGACCGCACCCCTTGCAACACCATCGGCCTCGGGATCTTCATGGATGCGCTGGTACTGCAGGGCACCTGCCAGCAGAAATCCAATCTCAAGCCTCTCCGTTACCTGATATGCAAAACCGGCTGAGGCAAAAATGAATTTAATAATGATCGCTGATGTGATGAGGTATAAAGTTTTTTTTGCCAAAACAGTTGCGTCTCCTTTGTACATTTTAAGAAAAACAGCTTTCAGGGAAACAGCGAATGCATACATAATAAAGTTATGTAAGCCAAACTCATATTTCAAAAAAAAGGAAGCATTTTAAGGCCTTTCGAAATGCTTCCGGCTTTTTCTATCTCTTTTGGGTCTTGGATCTCTCAGAGTACACGATCAATCGCCCCTGACCTTTATTAACAGTTACGGGCTTCGGCTGAAAAAGCAATGCTGGCCGATGAAAGAACCACGACAATGGAACCGATATTGTGAACAACCGCCCCCATGATCGGCGTAAGAAACCCGCTTCCGCCGGCAAAGACTGCCACCGCGTTAAAAACGAGACCAAAAACGATATTCCATTTGATGGTTCTGACGGTGCGCCGGCCAAGTCTGATCAGGAAAGGGAGTTTGGCGATATCGTCATTCATAAGCGCCACATCAGCGGTTTCAAGGGCCACTTCGGTCCCTTTAGCCCCCATGGCAACCCCCATATCCGCTGCCGCCAGTGCGGGCGCATCGTTGATCCCGTCTCCCACAAACATGATGTTGCAGTTCTTTTCGGACAATCTCAGCTGCCGGATGATATCCAGCTTGTCCTGAGGTTTGAGATCGTGCCAGTACTCTACGTCCCCAACCGCGCGGGCAACGTTTTGAACGGCTCGACTGTGATCACCCGACAAAATCCCAACGCGATGCACGCCCAGTTTTTTCAAACGGCCGATGACGTCCTCGGCATCGGAACGAACATGATCCGAAACGCTCACAAGCCCAATGGGCGCATCGTTCATATATACCACCAGAGGCGTGGCACCCGTTTCCATGATGGAGTTTAAACATTTTCTAAGGGATGCCGGCAACTTGAGTTCGCCACCGCCCATATGGACATTTCCCACCGCCACGGTACAACCCGAGATGTACCCGCTGACCCCCATGCCGATACGGGTCATTAGATTTTCAGCGGACTGTACGGCAATCTTGGCGTAATGGGCCGCCATAAGCACTGCCCGGGCCAGCGGGTGTGTACTGTTTTTTTCGACACATGCCGCCTGTTTCAAGACAAAAGTCGCTTCAAATTCCCCTGCGGGGACGACCTTATCAACTTTGGGTTTTCCTTCCGTCAGTGTTCCCGTTTTGTCAAAAAGGACCACATTGATGCCGGCCGCTTTTTCCAGGAAACGGCCGCCCTTGACCAGAATCCCGGCCCTGGCGGCCCTGCTGATGGCGGCAACAATGGCGGTCGGTGCCGCCAGAATCAGGGCGCAGGGGCAGCCGACGATCAATACGGTGACGGCTCTATTGAGTTCACCGGTCAACGCCCACGCCAGAGTGGCACACGCCAAAATGGCGGGTGTAAACCATTTTGCATATCGGTCAACCATGCCGGTTGATTCAGGGCGGTGGGCTTCGGCTTCCGACACCAGTTTAACAACCCGACCCAGGGTGCTGTTTTCCGCTTTCCGTTTCGTTCTTATCTTGATGACGCCATTGTGGTTCAGCCCACCCGAATAGACCGTATCACCCACCGATTTTTCCACGGGTATGGGTTCCCCCGTAAGGGCCGACTCATCGACGGCGGTCATCCCCTCCGTCACGGTACCGTCCACCGGAATCCTTTCGCCGGGCTTGATCAGAAGAATATGGCCCACTTCAATGTCTGAAATGGAAAGAACTTTTTCCGTCCCGTCTTCAGCAACGGCGGTGGCGTTTTTTGGGGTGATCTTCATCAGCGAGTGAATGGCTCTCCTCGCGGATTCCGCTGTGGCCTCTTCCATGAGGGCGCCCGTCATCATGACGAAGCTGACCACGGCTGCACTCAGAAATTCCCCCGCAAAAAGACTTGCGATAATGGCAAGACTCACCAGTTCGTCAACGTTTATCTGCTTTTTCAAAACACCCTGAAACGCACCCCATATGATGGGTACGCCGTTGATAAAGATCGATGCAAAAATGAATATCCGTCCAAGGAAGTAGAACGGAGTTTCATTTTCCATGAGCAAATAGCCCACCAGGGCGAGTGCGCCCCCAAGCCCGATTCGAATGGCTTGTTTTAAATCAAAAAACTCACGATAGCTGCCGAGTTTTGAAAATCGTCCGATCATAAATTCCGTAACCTCTCTTTGCATTGCGTGGCAGTGGCGCAGGTGGAACAGTTGCATCCACCGCCATCTTTTGATCCTTTCTTTTTGAAAGAGTGCAACACGTAGGCGGCTGCGGCGCCGATAATTACCAGAACGAAAAATAATTCCATAACATCCTCCATTTCAATTGTTAACGCATGCTAAACTTGTTGGTTTTAAATCAGACACCTTTTCAGAACCCCAGGGCGGAACCGGCTTGAAAAAGGAGCGTTGCCAGCAAAAACGCGAACAATGTGTTGAATCCCATGGAAAAAACACCCCATTTCCAGGAGCCTGCTTCCCGCGAAATACAGACCGTCGCCACAAAGCAAGGCGCATAAAACATCACAAAAATGATCAGGGAAAGGGCATTCAACGGTCTCCAGTTTGAAGCGTTTGCCAGTTTGCCAGAAAGGGCCTCACTGTTTTCGGGGTCGATGTCGCCCAGTGAATAAGCCGTTCCCATGGTTGAGACAATGACCTCTTTTGCCGCGAAACCACCCACCAGGGCAATATTGGTTCTCCAGTCAAATCCCGCCCACCTGCTGATGCTTTCGAGCGCCGTGCCGATGCGGCCGGCAAGGGAATGCTTCAAAGCCGCCTCGGCTTCGGCTGCGTCCACAACGCGCAGGGCCGATTTTAGAGAGCCGCTGCTCGCTTTTAGCATGTCAGGCCCCTGGTTTACCTTCGTTTGATGGTCTTCCAGCACCTGTTTCCGCATGTGGTTGAACCGGTCCGTTTCGGAATCGGGAAGCCCGGGAAAACTCATCATGGCCCAGAGCAGAATACTGATGGACAAAACGATGGTCCCCGCTTTTTTGATGTATTGCCAGGTGCGTTCCCAGGTATGGATGGTCAGCCCCCGAAAGGAGGGAATTCGATACGGCGGCAATTCCATGACGAAAGGTTCTGAAACGCCTCGAATGATGGTGCTTCGAAACAGTCTGGCCACAAGAAGGGCGACGGCCCAGGCAAGCAACGTGATGATAAACATGAAAAGGGCTTTCTTCGTAGAGAAAAAGGCTCCCACCAGCAGCGCAAATACGGGCAGTTTTGCGCCGCAGTTCATGAAGGGGACCGTCAACAGGGTGGCCAGGCGCTCCCGCTTCGATTTCAGGGTTCTCGTGGCCATAACACCCGGAACAGCGCAGCCGCCGGCAATGCCGCCGGATACGATAAAGGCCATGACTGAATTTCCGTGAAGACCGAAAATACGGAAAACCCGGTCGAGCATAAAGGCGATTCTGGCCAGATACCCGGAATCTTCTAAAATGGAAATGCCGAAAAACATCAGCATGATTAATGGGACAAATCCCAGAACACCTCCGACCCCGTCAATGACACCGGAAATGATCAAGGATCGAAGGACCCCCTGCGGCAGCCAGCTGGTCGCTAGTTCCCCGGTCCATCCAAACAATGTCTCCAGCCACGAAACAGGAATTTCCGAGACTGCAAATGTAAAATAATAAAGTGCCCAAATGACGGCAGCCATTATGACGGGACCTGCAAAACGGTTTGTCACCACCTGATCGATTCTGTCCGAAACATAGATTCGGTCATTTTGATGATCCAGGGTAACGGCGCCTTTGCTGCAGACTGATTTGACATATCCGTAACGATAATCAGCAATCACGGCTTCAGGGTAAGTATCGAGCGTCTTTTTCAGATGTTCTGAGAGCCGATGCACCTTTTTTTTGAGCGTTTCATGCAATGAAGGATTTGCTTTGCTGCCTGCCGCCATGACCTGTTCATCAGATTCCAGGTATTTGAGGGCGACCCAGAGAGAAGGATAGGTGTCCGCTAGAAATCCGTTTTCAATGATCACGTCATTCAGTTCATCCAGCGTCTCGTCAACATCGGGACCGTAGGAAATTTTCAGACCTGGCTGGGGGACGGCCAACGAGGCCAGCTTCTCAGCCTCAACCATCACTTCCCTTTTGCCGGCGCCGTGTCGCGCAACCATGGGAACGACAGGCGCTCCCAACCGTTTGGAAAGCTTTTCCACATCGATCTGGATTCCACGTGTCTTCGCCACATCCATCATATTGAGCGCAATGCAGACAGGCAAATCCATTTCAAGAAGCTGAAGGGTCAGGTAAAGGTTTCTTTCCAGATTAGACGCGTCCACGATGTCGATCACAACGGCCGGTTTCTCATGGACGAGGTAATTTCTGGCCACAACCTCTTCCATGGAGTAAGCGGTCAGAGAGTAAATACCCGGCAGATCCACAATGTGAAAGACCCGTTCATCATCGCAGTAGGTGCCCTCTTTTCTTTCGACCGTAACCCCCGGATAGTTTCCCACATGCTGCCGGGCTCCGGTCAAAAAATTAAACAGCGTCGTTTTTCCAGCGTTTGGATTACCGGTCAGGGCGATTGTGGCGGTCATTTAATCGACCTCCACGTCAATAAAATCGGCTTCATTGTTCCTGAGCATCAACGTAAATGTCGTCACCCTGACCGCCAGCGGGTCTTTAAGCGGCGCTCTCCCTCGGATCAGGATCCGGGCTCCGGGAATCAGCCCCATATCCCGTATCCTTCGCCCCAGTTTGCCGCCTGCCGTCACGGCTGAAATGGTGCCGGATTGATTTTTTCGCATTTGTCTCATTTTGATTTTCCTCATGGTGATTCTTCAGCCTCTTGGGTATTTCTTTAGAAAAATTCTTCAACCTGAAATTCCGCCGCCTATCCAGGCGAACGCTGAAGTTAGGTAAACCAAACTATATTGTTTGTCAACAAAAATATTCACACATAAAAAAAATGTTGACACATGCCGATGTTTTTATTTATGCTGTGACCAACCGCACAGAGGGGGATTTAGGATGTCAAGTGAAACGCAGCTGTCTGAGAGCCTTGAAGATTTTCTGGAAGTCATTTTGGATCTGGAGCAAAGTAACAAGGTGGCCCGCGCCAAGGATATTGCGGAACGGCTGGGAATTCAGCGCGGTTCCGTGACCGGAGCGCTCAAAAACCTCGAGGCGAAAAAGCTCATCAACTATGAGCCATACAGTTTCATAACACTGACACAGCGGGGCGCCAAAATTGCCAAATCCGTCACAAGACGTCACGAGATATTGAAGAATTTTCTCTTAGCCATATTGCAGTTTGACGAAAAAGCGGCAGAAGAGACGGCCTGTCGCATGGAACATGCCATCGATGAGGAAGGTATCAATCGGCTGGTAATGTTTCTAGAATTCCTTATCAGCTGTCCCAGGACAGGGGATGACTGGATCGAGTCTTTTCACGCGTACTGCCAATCTCAGGACATGGATTGGAAGAAATGCGAACACTGCCTGGAAAAGTGCAAATCCCGTCATGAAGGAGGCCAATCCTAAGACAAAGGAATGTTCAAATAGATTTCCACAAAGCAAAGTGATTGATTTGAATCTGTGTTTTCTGCTATGTATTTCAG
>JGI11705J14877_10000320_pt1 | contig 30591 bp, 29 predicted proteins | sample Etolaghawater15m_FD_14877 | JGI IMG/M metagenome (IMG submission 14877)
GTTAGCCACTTAACCAACAAAGGAGAAAGACGTGAAAATATTTCAATCAACCCGCAACAAGTTGGGCATGCCTCTTGTAGGATTTGGCACTTATCAGCTCTCTACCGAACAGGCTGAAACCTGTGTACGTGATGCGCTTAATGCTGGCTTTCGGCATATAGATTCAGCCGAGGGCTACAATAACGAAGAAGGCACTGGGCGGGGCATTAAGGCGGCTCGTATTTCGAGAGATGAATTGTTTGTTACTACGAAAGTATTCCCAGGATATAAGCCATGGGGTTCAGAAGAAAAAAGTTACGAAGGCACCATTGCAACCTTGAAAAAGCAGCTTATCCAACTTCAGCTTGATCATGTTGATCTCTATATGATTCACGCACCTTTCTCCGAACTGAGATTGGAACAATGGAGAGCCTGCATAGAACTGAAAAAATTAGGCCTGACAAAACATATCGGTGTCGCCAACTATAATTCAATGAGAATTCAGGAAATTCTGGACGCAGGCTTGGACACTCCAGAAGCTAACCAAATCGAATTTCATCCTTTATGTGCACAAGTTGATTTAACCCAGTTTATGGCCAAACATTCTATTGTACCAATCGCTTATAGCTCACTTGCTCCCCTGTCAACATGGCGCGTTGAAAAAGGGCAGGGCGGGGACGTTCTTGCCGAAATCAAGCAGGATGCCCAAGCCGTTATCAATGATATTGCTACCAAACTAGATGTGGCAGAAGCAAAAGTGCTACTAAGGTGGGGTATGCAACATGGTTATTGCGTGCTCACAAAGAGCAGCAAGCCTGAGCGTATCCGACAAAATCTCAATATATTTGATTTTGAAATTTCTACTTCTGACATGGAGCGTCTGGATAAACTCAACAAAAATCAAGCTATTGCTTGGGCGGCAAATGGATTAAATCCCATGGAGGTGGCTTCACCACTCAAGTAACAGTCGAGAGTAATCAAATGGCTAACAAGGCGCTGCACCTGACCGCTATTCCGCTACGCTCCATAGCGGTAGGTGAGCTTTGACGTTCGGTAACTTAATAAAATAACATCAAGATACTCATATGATAAATCGGGATGGGAAGGTTTTTATTAGCTATGCGCATGAGGATTATGATTCATCATATAATCTTTATAAAGACCTTAAGAATAGCGGCATTGATGTTTGGTTTGACAAGGAAGATTTACTACCTGGGGCAAAATTTGATTTCGAAATCCGCAATGTTATTAAAAAATCCTCGTATTTCATTGCAATGATATCAAAGAACTCTGTCAATCAACCCGGGATAAGATCGTGGTTCGCTGCGCTCTCACGATCTATCCTTATTCGTTATATAGACTTTTGGCTCAGTTTGGAATGTTTGGCAGATTGCAGGAGTCTGTCAGGAGAATCATCGAGTGATTTCGGTCGCTGAAATTACGGCTTCGGCTTTCAATTAGCTATGACAATGACATCAAAATTTTTTGCAAGTGACGGGCAGGATCTGGCAGCTGCAACGACGAAAGAGCTGCAGGGGTGGCTGGAAGGGTACCTGGACGATTATCTGTCCGAGCGTAGCCTTGATCTGACACTGTCCCGGTTTGGCCCGCAGATAATGGCTGTCGGCACCGGAGCCGACGAATTTGCTCCGGATCGGGAGTCCGTCGAGTTGTTGTATCGACGCGACCTGGCCGATGTTCCTGGTCCAATCGATTATACGCTGCGCTGCTGCCATGCCGGGGCACTGTCCCATGACATCGGGCAGATTCTAGCCGAACTCGATGTGACGATGGAGATCGCCGGGCAACAAGTCAGGTTTAAGCAGCTGCGGATGAGCCTGTTGCTGAGGCGAAGCGCCGGTAAGTGGCTGGTCGAGCAGATGCACCTCTCTTTACCGACTAACGCCCATGAAGAGGGGGAGGCTTACCCTGTCAGGGAACTGGAAGAACGTGCCCAGGTGTTGGAGCGGATGGTGGCAGAGCAAACCCGGGAACTTACACGGACCGGCCAGTCCCTGTCGCGCGTCCTGGCGAGCGAACAGCGCATGCGGGCCGCCCAGGATCAGTTCGTTGAGATGATTTGCCATGAATTCAGAAACCCGCTGGCCATAATCAAAACCCAGTTGAATATCATGGCCATGGGGGCAACAGGCCAGGAGTTTGGTGATTCGATGGACATGATCGGCAAGGCGGTCAGCAGTCTTGAAGATATTTTGAAACAGTCCCTCAGGGAGCAGGGGTGGACGCAGCCTCTCAACTTGAGTTATGAGAATATCGACCTGGTCGAGTTGATCGCTAATTCGCTCAAGCAGCTGAAGGTGTTATGGCAGACGAAAGGGGTCGACCCGCGGCAGGTCGAATTCTTTCATGGCTACTCGGTTGTGCTTTGGACGAACCGTAAGCTGTTGGAAACCATCGTCGGCAATCTGCTGGATAACGCCGGCAAGTATGGCGCCCCCGGGATTCCGATTCGTATCGAGATCAAGTGTGGTGACGATTACGTCGAGATCTGCATGGGGAATGGCTACCGAGCGGGTGAGACCATGGACCCGGAACGGTTATTGGCGAGGGGCTACCGCGGCAAGAGCAGTACGTCCTTTCCCGGCTCGGGCATGGGGTTGGGACTGGTCGAAAAGCTTGTCGCTGAACTGGGTGGCCAATTCCACCTCTCAATCGATGACAGCCACTGGTTTGAGGCCAGAGTTGCTATCCCGCTGGCCTCCGCCGGGGAGAAAAAAGAGTAATGCCTGATCTTGATCAAGTTGATTTGTCCGTGATCCTGGTTGAGGATGATCCGCTCATCCGGGAAAGCTTCACTCGTTTTTTGTCGAAGAATGGTTTCTCGGTGGCCGGGGTTGAAAACGCCCTTGCTTTTTACGAGCAGATCACCAACTGTTCGTTTGATATCGCTATCATCGATTTGGCTCTTCCGGATCAGGATGGTCATGTACTGATAGAGTATGCCTGCCGGAACACCCAAATGGGGGTCGTGGTTTTGACATCGCATGACACTGCGGACAGGCGTATCAGGTGTTATGAGGCCGGTGCCGATTTGTTTTTCGGCAAGCCTGTCAATGGGAGCGAACTGGTAGCCGCTATTGAGGGTTTGGTGCGGCGGCGGGGTGCCAAAGAGAGCAGACCGTTATCCAGGCAGTCGCGGACAAGCCCGCACCACTGGCAACTTGACCTGCTGCGGCGCAAGCTCGTCACGCCGGTGGGGTCGTTGGTCAAGCTTACCGGGAAAGAAAGTCAACTGCTCGAGATCCTCACCCGGGCACAGGGTGAGACGGTGAGTCGTGATATTATCGAAGACTCGCTCTATCCCCGTTATGGCATCTCTCGTCGGCATGCTCTCGATACCCTGGTTCGTCGTGTTCGCCAAAAAATCAGAACGTTTGAAAGGAGCGAGGATTTCATATTAACCGAACACGGTATTGGGTATCGCCTGACTGAGCCGGTTTACGTTACTCAGAATTCTCTCTGATCATTCGCTGATTTCAAATGGTTCCCCGGGATAAGCCGGAGAACTCCTGTCCGGACCCTGTTCGATTATTTCCTGGCCGTGGTGTTCCTTCTTTGATTTGCCAGACTTTTGACCTGTTTTGATCGGGAACGGCTCCTTGATTGGATGCGACGAGGCCAGTACGTGCCTTTGGCCCGACCACCCCATTTGTTGAGGGCCTGATTCCTCAGCAATTCTCCCCGAAAACATTACGAGATGGCTTGTTTCGGCAACGCCGGTTCTGGCGAAACTGTTTCTCATCATGCGATAGCTTCTCTCGCAAGCGCCCCATACGATCCGCTAGTGCAGCAATCCAGGAAAAAATGTCAGATTACGACAGATTTAATTTGAATTTGTGCGTTGAGGATTAATGCATCAACCAGGTACTATCCGCTGAGTTTTCAATCTGCAGAAGCCAAAATAGTAAGTGGGTATGGGGTAGCTTGTTCACGGGAAGCCATAAACCCATCCCCGGGGTATCCACCTCAGCCGTCCGGGCTGCGGGATACCCGTGAAAAAGCCACCCCATACCCCCCCTCCGCCTGTCTCTTGCTGAGATAGAGGGGTAATCAGGTAGAACAATAAAGAATACATCACAATAAATAATTCAATTTAGTTGAGTTGACTTTGCCTCAGGTGACGGCAATTACGATAAAACGAAAAAGAAAATTGAACCCAGGGAGGTTAATGCTATGAGACAAAATATTAAATTGATCTTGGTTGCGATGATCATCTTTGCGCCTCTGTCTCTGACTATGGTGCAGGCAGAAGAAGCTGATAAGACTCTTTTATTGAGCAAAATAGAAGCTAATCTCTGGGAATCAACGGCTGCTGTTTTTTTCCATATTGCAGACAGTGCTCGCGGCGACCAGCGTATCGCGTTGAACGATTATAATGATGATATAGAAACTATTGAGAGAAATATTTCCCTTCTGGAAAAAATAAAACTGTCAGAAAAAGAAGCATCTGCTTTAGCGGATATCAAAAAAGGCTGGAAAACCGTAAAAACAAAGAGCGATGCTTTGATTAACAATGATTTCGAAAAGGACAAAAATGCTCCATTGGAAATGCACGATTTCTGGTTGGAGGTTGAGGAATTGGACAACAAAATTGATGAGCTCATCGAAAAATAAGGAGATAAACCTTGTTGCTGAAAAATTTTTTTTCAACTGTTGTATGCAGTGTTCTGCTGAGCTGCCTGATGTCGTGGGCGGCGGAAGGTGGTGATATTGGAGAGGCGGAAACTCTGGTTGAAAAGGCCGTGGCGTTTTATAAAACCAGCGGCAGGCAAAAGGCGCTTGAGGAATTCAGCAGGTCGAACGGTTCCTTTACAGAAGGTGAACTCTACATTTTTGCCTACAACCTGAAAGGGGTCATTATCGCCCACGGTGGTGACCCAGGACTGGTTGGAAAAAACTTTATCAACGTCCAGGACGCAGACGGCAGGTATTTTGCCAGGGAGTTTGTAAAGACTGGTCCCGAGGGCAACTGGGTGGACTATAAGTGGATGGACTACGCGACGGGCAGAGTTGAATCGAAACGCTCGTACCTGAAGCGGGTCGATGACGTCATAATTGGCTGCGGGGCCTACGGATCTCTTTTTTCGGCAGAGAATCGGCAGACGAATAAAAATGACCTTGAGAAAGATATCGGAAATATGTTGGCGGAATATATAAAATCCTACAACAACAAAAACGTAGAGTCTACTCTGGCCTCGTTTGCCCCAAACGGTGTGCCGGTTGCCGTCGGTACGGGAGTTGATGAGTCGAGATTCGGCTACGACGAGATCAAATCACAATTGGAGCGTGATTTTACTCAGTCGGAAACCATAGACCTGCGTTTGGGCAACACAAGAATTGATTCACATGAAGACGTCGCCTGGATATATGCCGATGCGGTTGCAAAAGTGAGGGTTGGAAACGATGAAGAAACGATAAAAATGCGTTCGACATTCGTTGCCGTTAAAAAGCAGGGGAAGTGGCTGATTGTACAGACACATTTCTCCATTCCCTCCACTGGGCAGAAGGCAGGCGAATCCTTCCCGGTCAAGTGATCCCCGATTTTCGGCCGGCTTTATGGAGCCCGGGGGACACCTTCCTGTAGAACTCTTTCGTCGATAAGGGCTGGGCCTGAAACAACCTTAAAGGAGAAAATCAATGCGAAAAGGGGTATTGTATTCGGCCGTTCTGTTTATTTCAGGTTTATTTTTCACCCTGTCTTTTGCTGACGCCCCTGCACCCGGGGATTCCCGGAAACATACGGTACTTGGGAAATACGTGACTTCCATAGAAGCCTTTGAGATGTGGAAGGCAGCTCCCGAAAAAGTAAAAGTAATCGATGTGCGCACTCCCGAAGAATATGTGTTCGTTGGTCATCCGCTGATGGCAGTCAATGTTCCTTTTGAGCTCTGGACCGGGGATTGGAATGCCGGGAAAAAATCTTTCAGTTTTGCGCTCAATACGGAGTTTGAAACCCGGGTAAGGCACCAGGCCGGTTTGCAAGACACCATCCTGGTCATGTGCCGTTCGGGTCATCGGGCGGCAGTTGCCGTAAACTATCTGGCCAAAGCAGGATTTACCAACGTATACAACGTCGTCGACGGGTTCGAAGGGGATCCGGTAATGGAAGAAGACAGCTATTTTGCAGGCAAGCGGGTGAAAAACGGCTGGAGCAATTCACGCCTGCCCTGGACGTACAGGCTCGAACCGGAACTGGTGTACATCCCATAAGAAATGGTGTCTCAACCGGGAAAAACCGGATGACCATGAATAATTTGCAGCCATTAGATTACTGTACCAGACATAGTCGCCAAAGGTATGAACCGCCACGACGACACCGGGAATGTCACACCGAAGATCCTGTGCAAATTCTTTCACTATGATCGTAAACTGTTGGGAAAGTCACTTTAGATGCGACGAGACCAGAACGGGCCTTTGACACGACCACCCCAGTTGTTGAGGGCCTGATTCCTCAGCAACTCTCCCCGAAAAAATTACGAGAGAGCCTGTTTCGGCAACGCCGGTGTTGGCGAGTCTGTTTCTCATCATTTGTCAGTTTCTCTCGCAAACGCCCATACGATCCGCTGCTGCCCCAATCGCAACCGTTCACCAGCCCCACACCAGAAGAATGTGCAACCTCAATACGTACGCGTTTTCCAGTGCCTCAGTTTCGTTCAAGCAGGTCTTTGAGCTATAGTTGGCTATGTAAGGAGGCCTGATCCAACGAAAATGGGGTGCTGGTGAACGTGTACCCCCAAACCAGGAAAAAATGTCAGATTACGACAGATTTAATTTGAATTTGTGCGTTGAAGATTAACTCATCAACCCGTACTATAAGCGAAATTTTCAATCTGCAGAAACGGTTTTGGAACAGTTGGGCATGACGAGATCAGTGGCAAGGCAGGATGTGCATTCGGATCGTCCTGCAGAAGACTCGATGGTGCTCCTTTGTCAATGGCCAAAGGATGCCGAAGCCGGACAAAGTTCTGGGCGGTTCTAAATCAGCGGCCTGGATGAAGGGTTGACAGGCAGGAAAACCTATGACATCCAAGGTACGGAGGGTAGAGTTTTGGACAACACAGTTTATCAGTATGCAAAGGGAAATACTCATCCTCTTGGGGCCACCCCTGACGAAAATGGTGTCAATTTCGCAGTTTTCTCCCAACACGCAACCGGCGTTGAACTTCTTCTTTTCACCCAGAATAACGATCCGGAGCCGGTCCAGGTAATCCCCCTGGACCCGAGGGTCAATAAGACTTTTCACTTCTGGCACGTTTATGTAAAAGACCTTCCGGTCGGTACCCATTATGCCTACCGGATCGACGGACCGGATGATCATACAACGGGGCATTGTTTTAACAGAAATAAGGTTTTGATCGATCCGTATGCACGAGGAAACTCCAATACCCTATGGGACAGAGTAAATGCATGCGGGCCTGACGACAACCTTGAGAGTTCGTTGCGCAGCGTGGTCATCGATCTGGATGGATATGACTGGGAAGGCGATACTCCCATCAACCGTCCCATGGAGGAGACCATAATATATGAGATGCATGTGGGTGGTTTCACTCGTCATCTAAGTGCCAGGAGCCAGGTGCCCGGGACATTCCTCGGCGTTATTGAAAAGATACCCTACCTTAAAAAACTTGGGGTTACCGCAGTGGAATTGTTGCCGGTTTTTGAGTTTGACTCCACCGAGGTTCTTCGGATGGGAAATGATAATTCTCCCCTTTTCAATTACTGGGGCTATAGCACGGTCAGCTTTTTCGCCCCTCACAGTGCCTATTGCCAGGCACCTGAGAACGGAAACCATATCCGTGAATTTCGAGATATGGTCAAGGCTCTCCATAAGGCTGGAATCGAGGTAATTCTCGATGTGGTGTTTAACCACTCAAGCGAAGGTAACCACCTGGGCCCGCACATCAACCTCAAGGGATTTGATAATTCGATCTACTATCATCTGGTTCAGGAAGATAAACAATATTACATGGATTACTCCGGTTGCGGTAACACTTTGAACTGCAATCACCCGATTGTTGAAAAAATGATTCTGGAATGTCTCGAATTCTGGGTCAGGGAGATGCATGTGGACGGTTTTCGTTTTGACGAGGGGTCCATTCTGGCAAGAGGCGAAGACGGTGTGCCCATGGCCTACCCGCCGGTGGTCTGGAATATTGAAATCTCGGAGGCCCTCGCCGATACCAAAATCATAGCTGAGGCCTGGGATGCTGCCGGTCTCTACCAGATCGGCTATTTCCCAGGTTACCGCTGGGCTGAATGGAACGGCAAGTATCGCGACGATGTTCGCCGTTTCATCAAGGGGGACCCGGGTATGATCGGTGCCGTGGCTCAGCGGATCGCAGGAAGCGCCGATCTTTACCAGGCCAGGGATCATCTGCCGCTGAACAGTATCAATTTTGTCACGTGTCATGACGGTTTCACTTTGAATGATTTAGTCTCCTACAACGAGAAACATAATTGGGAAAACGGGGAAGACAACAACGATGGTGTCAATGAAAATTTGAGTTGGAACTGTGGTACGGAAGGTGAAACCGAAGACCTGGACGTCGAAAATCTGCGCAACCGCCAGATTAAAAATTTCGTAACCGTCCTCATGCTTTCCCAGGGTGTACCAATGTTTGTGGCTGGCGACGAGGTGCGTCGCACTCAGCGAGGAAACAACAACACGTACTGTCAAGACAACGAAATCAACTGGTTTGACTGGGGATTGGTGGAACAGCACCAGGATATCTTCACTTTCTTTTCCGCAATGATCAAATTCAGAAAACAAAATCCAATTCTTCATCGTTCACGGTTTTTCACCGGTAAGGTAAACGACCGTGGATTCAAAGATATAGATTGGCATGGAACTCGTCTGTTTCACCCGGAGTGGGAAGATTTCAGTTCGCGTGTGCTGGCTTATACAATGGGCGGGTTCGATGGCGATCCCGACTTGCACGTGATGATGAATATGCACTGGGAACCGTTGTCTTTCGAGATACCGCCAATCAAAGGTCGACGGTGGTTTCGGGTGGTCGATACCAGTCAACCTGGTCCTGCTGATTTCCTTGATGCCGATCGAGAGTTGCCATTGAAGAGTGAAAAATGTGTGGTTGAGGGTCGAAGCATCGTCATTCTTCGTTCCAGATAAACGTTACCTGCCAAATCTAACATTCGGAGTGTGCCATGAGTTCTTTAGGATTTGCTTTTTCCGACACTATTGCGGGGTATGTTACGTCCTTTGATTTTGAACGAAATTTTTTGAGCCTCAGGACCTCAGACGACCGAGACTTTTCTGTCCAGATCACTTCTTCGACGTATGCTGAACTGGTGAGAAATCTTGGAGAGTCGTATATCGACTGTACCGGCCAGATGAGAGACATGCTGGCCCCGGGACGGTATCTCTTTGTTTACGGTGTATTTTATCCAGAGGATGCTCGAGTGCTGGAGGCCGAGCATGTGATTTTTGTGGGGCGCGGCGACAGAGACTTCGTGTTTGAGCAGCCTGACTGGTGGGTAAAGCAGATCAAGCAGCTGGCAAATTTCTACCTCAAAGCCCAGTTTGGCGACAAAGAAATCGATTTTGCCAATTACACCACGCTACTGGACCTCTATGGCCATAAGATGCAGGGTACCCGGCAGGAGACCGACACCATATCCCGCCTAGTCTACGGATTTGCCTCCGCCTATATGCTGACCGGGGATGAGCGTTGCCTTGAGGCAGCTGAAAAGGGTACAGCCTATCTGCGCGAGCATTTTCGCGCCGTGGATTCCTCGGAGGATATCTGCTACTGGTATCATGCCATTGATCTTTCCAACCATAACGGCCGAAAAATTCTGGGGTCCAGAATGCCGGAAATAGCAGGGATGCGCGGAGGACAGATGAAAAATGTCCGCGAGCGAAAATTGTTTTCATCTGAATTTGGAGACGACTACGATGCTATTCCAGTTTATGAACAGATCTATGCCATAGCAGGCCCGACCCAGACTTACAGGATTACCGGCGATCCTGCCATCCGCAGTGATATCGAAATGACCCTCAATATGTTTGATCGCCATTTTCGGGACCATGATAAGGGCGGTTATTTCTCACATGTCGATCCCATTACCTTTAGTGGCCGCAGTGAATCTCTTGGACGCAATCGGTCCCGCAAGAACTGGAACTCAGTAGGTGATCACGCCCCGGCTTATCTGATCAACCTGGTTCTGGCCACAGGTGAACAGGCACACAAGGACATGTTGATTGATACAGCCAATACGATCACTGAATATTTTCAGGATTATGAACAGTCTGCCTTTGTCCAGGAAAAGTTCCATGAAGATTGGAGCCATGATTCTCATTGGGGATGGCAGCAAAATCGGGGGGTGGTGGGGCACAACCTTAAAATCGCCTGGAACCTGACCCGAATCTACCATCTCAACGAAGACTCTCGTTACACTGATTTTGCTAAGAAAATTGCGGAGCTTATGCCCAATCACGGTGGCGATCGTCAACGGGGCGGGTGGTACGACGTTGTGGAGCGAAATCTCGGCGCGGGGCAGCAAATGCACCGTTTTGCATTCCATGACCGTAAGGCATGGTGGCAGCAGGAACAGGGAATTCTCGCCTATCTCATCATGGCCGGTTCTCTCAAAGCACCTGAATATTTAAAACATGCTCGGGAATCAAGCGCATTTTACAACGCATTCTTCCCGGATCACGATGCCGGTGCTGTCTACTTCAATGTTCTGGCCAGCGGTCTGCCCTATCTCCTGGGAACAGAGCGCGACAAAGGCAGTCACTCCATGAGCGGTTATCACTCCTTTGAGCTTTGTTATCTGGCAGCCGTCTATACCAATTTATTGATTACCAAACAACCTCTGGACCTCTATTTCAAACCACAACCCGGAGGTTTCAAAGACAATATCCTGCGGGTTTCCCCGGATCTCCTGCCCAGGGGAGCTATCCGAATCGAATCGGTGAGCGTCAATGGTGAGGCATACCATGACTTTGATGCCGACGCACTGACCGTTAAAATTCCTTTATCCAACGAGCCGCAGAAAATCAAGGTGCGGGTCATCCCTACCTCTGGAATTGAGCATTTTTCCATATCTTTCGCGGCTGAAGGGGACATGGCGACTCTCATCCTGCATGGTGATCTCGATGCGCAGGCTCTTCCGATTTTCCGAAATGAACTGGACAGGGTTATAAAATCTGGGGCCAAGCGTTTCGTTCTCAATTTTAAAGAAGTGGGGTCCATGAGTCCTTCCAACGCGCGGGCTCTCATCTTTGCCAAACAGAAGATGGGACTGGAAGAAGATGTGGTTATTGCCGGAGCGAATCAGACCATCAGGGAGTTGTTGGGTAAAGATGAATTTGTGGAAAGTATTTCTTTTACCGAGGCCTGATCGACTCTCTTTTGCAGGGTTGTGGTTGTAAGGCACAACATTGAATGGCACAGAAACAAAGGTACAGGTGAAACCAAATGAGTGAGATTGAAGAACAACTTGATCATTCAATAGAAGAAATTGAAGAGATCATGGAAGAGGAGGCCGTAGACTCGCATACCACCCACGAGAGATGGGTAAGTCTGGTTGCCCTTTCTTCTACAATTATGGCAGTACTTGCAGCCATTATGGCCCTGTTGGCTACAGTCGCCTCTGATGAGGCTTTTATTAAAGAAAGCAAGGAAGGAGTTGACCTGGCCTATTTAGAAACTAAACGAGTCAACTACAATATCTTGAAATATAAACAGGATGTTCTCTTGGCTCTCGGGAAATCCATGGAGCAAGATGAGGCTGACCTGCTCAACCGCTATGAGCAGGAGATAATTGTATTGAAGAAGAAATTTGAGAGTGAAGCGGAAGCGACCGATCACTTGTTTGCCACCCATGACCTCTTTGCCATAGCTATCACTTTGACCCAGGTAGCGATCGCCATCGGTGGGATTGCCGTGATCATCAGGCACCAGAACATTTGGCGGTTCAGTCTGTTTTTCGGAGTCCTTGGGGCTGTCTTTGGATGTTGGGGGGGGCTCATCTGGTAGCCGAGAAGGAGATCATTGAGAAGCAGTGGATAAATTGTGCTGGAGTGCGGGTTGTGGAAAAGCATTGTTGGAAAGCAACCATCCATGCCGATATCCTTCAGCGGTAAGCCGGCCTGAACTTTTAGAATTAATTTCATCGGTAGTAATACAGTTTCATATAAAAAAGGAGAACAGCCATGCCCGACCTCAAAGACCGTATTCTTGACCTGTTCAAGACCCCATGCCTTTCAGCTCTTGCTACGATCACAACGGAGGGCGATCCGTGGGTCCGCTACGTAATGGTCGAGGCGTCGGATGATCTGACATTTCGATGTGCCTCTTTTACCAATGCGCGCAAGGTCGTTCAGATTGAGGCGAAACCCCAGGCACATTTAACATGTGGCATCCTCAAACCGACGGATATGGGGCCATATCTCCAGATTCAGGGACGCGCGGAGTTTTCAACGGATAGTGACGTCCGGCACGCCTTCTGGAGTGACAGGCTTAGTACCGTGTTCAAAGGGCCGGATGACCCGAACTTTGGTGTGGTCACCGTAACTGCCAATCGAATCGAGGTGTGTCAGGTAGGCGCGAAACCAGAAGTCTGGGAGAGAGAGTAACGTGGAGGAATACCTGATGGCATCTAAAGTTTGGTACACAGGAGACAGAAGTTCGACTGCAGGCGTAAGTTATGTGGCGCTGATGTTGGAAGCGTTTGATTCAGCCGGGTTTGATACAATGATCAAGCCCAATGACACCGTCGCTATAAAGACCCATTGCGGAGAGTGGAACAATACCGCATACCTGAGGCCTGTTTACGCAAGGGCCTTGGCTGATAGGATAAAGGAACTGGGAGGGCGTCCTTTTGTCACAGACACCACCACTCTCACCTATGGTCCCCACTGCAGCAGGGCGACGGAGCTGGATATCCGGATAACCGCGGAACGGAACGGCTTCACCTCAGCAGCGTTGGGATGCCCGTTTATCGTCGCCGATGGCTTCAGTGGAACGGATGATGTGATTGTAGATCTTCCGGAAGGGTACATCCTTAAGGAGGCATTCATTGCCAAGGCTATCGCGCATGCTGATGTGATGATCGTACTCACGCACTTCAAGGGCCACCCCCTGGGCGTTGTAGGTGGTGCCCTGAAAAACCTCGGCATTGGCGCTCAGTCGCAGAGGGGCAAGCACAATGTGCACCTGGGCGGCCATCCAAAATATGGTATGGGCGCCGCCACAGATTTCCATCCGGAACGCTGTAAAGGCAAGCAATGCCCGAAATGGGAGCTTTGCGATAACTGTTGTCCGTATGGTCTATTTCATGTCAAAGACGACACAATAGAATGGGAGCGTGAAAAGTGTACCGGCTGTATGGGGCACATTGACATAAATACATGGTGTGGTGTCCTCAACTTCCCCAGAGAGCCTGTGGATATGTTTCAACCGGCTGTGGCTGACGGTTGCCTGGCTGCAATGAAGGCGATAGGAAAAGATAGGGTAGGGTTCATTAATATGGCCATTGATCTATCTCCTATGTGCGACTGCATGGGTTTTGCCGATACCCCTGTGGTCCCTAACCTGGGGGTTTTTTCTGGCAGGGATCCCGTTGCCATCGACCAGGCCAGCCTTGACAAGGTCTGTGAAGCACACGGTATTCAAGGGTCTGCGGCTGAGGATTGCGGCGTAACTGAGTCCGGCAAGAAAAAACTCGAAATGGTCTCTCCTATCCACTCTGGAATGAGCGAAGAAGTTCAGATCAATACCGGAGAACGAATAGGTCTGGGGACCAAGGATTATGAGTTGCTGATGATCGAACCATCACCTGACAAATTCTATGGTTTTTCCGAAGATACGAGAGCGCTTGGTAAACGTTTTGCGAGCGTGTACGCCAAAGAGGTACCCTTCCCATTTGACAGGTATAACGGACGGGGTTTCAAGCGGAAAGAGGAAGTGGATTACAAAGAGCTGAAATGAAGACGATCCCTCAGGCAGTTCATTCACCTTTTGACCATATCAAGAGTAACACGAGAGACATGTTAAGCAATATGAAAAATGAAGGGATACCGAGTATGCCTGATACGGTAGTACAGGTTTCCATCCTTGACGCCTTGCTTGCCCGAAAGTTCGATGGAAGCCTGCCATGCCGGGAGCTATTGAAATACGGTGACTTCGGAATCGGCACTTATGATCGGATGGATGGGGAAATGATAGTTTTGGACGGCATTCTCTACCAGGCAAGGACTGACGGCAAGGTTCATTCCCCTGATCCTGACAATCGCACACCATTTGCGACAGTCTGCCGCTTTGATCCGGATGAGACATGGACTCTCGAAGAGTTTATCGATCTTGCAGCACTGAAAAACGAGATCGATGAGCATGCTTTGAATCAAAATGTGTTTGTCGCTATTCGTGTAGATGGTGTCTTCCCATATATGAAGACCCAGACCCTCCAGAAGCAAAGCAAACCTTATCCGCCGACGGTGGAAGTGGTGAAGTCATGCGTAAAGAGGGAAATGGAGAATATTTCGGGAACCATTGTGGGGTTCAGGAGTCCTGGGTACGTCCGGGGGATTGGCGACCCCGGGTTTCATCTTCATTTTCTGTCAGATGACAGGAAACAGGGAGGGCACATCCTGGAGTGCAACATGGAAAGGGGAGTCTGTGCCGTCGATATCTGCTGCAACTTTCATGTGATTCTACCTGAAAATGGTTCCGCACTGGCGGATATCGATCTGAGTGTGGATCTTGTAGAGGAATTTCACAAAGCGCTCACAGGTGGTTCTCCAACCGGAGAGTGAATAGATCAGGAGGAAAATAAGCCATGTTACTCTCTCTCGGGTCGTCTGCCAGAGATGACGGGATTACTGATGTTCTGGCAGCGCTGGATGTCGGGTCTTCCAGCTTTTGTCTGCATGCGCAGGGCTCTCGGTGGGAGCCTCTGCAGGGTCTGAAGTTTGGCGGTCCGCCGCTCAGGCCTTCGGACTTTAATGTTGTCGCTGTCCACGACCTGAGCCGTGATCGAATGCGGCTCTCCTGGCAGCGGACATTTCTTGAGCCCCTTACTGCTACAGTCGATTTCGATGAAATTGTTGTCGGTGGAGAAGGATACATATCAGGGCCGGATATAGCATTACACCCCCAGCCTGCACGCCCCATGCCATCTGATCGCCTGGCGGCTGTGCGTCGTCAGCAATACCTGCTCAATCCACACCTGCTCATATGGGATGCACTCAGCCAACACCAGTGGACCGGGGAACAGGTCATCCGGTATATAGGGCGCAGGGAAATCGAGGGCGTTCTTTACGGTGTTGTTGAAGTTGACGCATTGCCCCGGCCCATACATCTATTCGTGCCCGTCGGCTCGAATTATCCATCTCACCTGGTTACCCAGGAAAACGACTTTCCCTGCGGAGATGTCGAAATTACCGTGGTATTCTCGGATTGGTTCAATGAGAGTGGAATCGCATTCCCCCGTCAGGTTGAGCTGCGCTGGGATGGATTTATGATGCACCGAGAAACACGCGAGCATGTTGAAATCAACCCGCAGCTCCAACCCGACACCTTTGTACTGAACGGAACGCTGCCTTTCGATCCCAATCTGGCCGAACGTGGTTTGAACAACTCCCAATGGATTCATCGGGCCTTGGCCATGGGAGCTCCGATAAATCTGGATGCAGGTCCGGTGGTTCCTGTCTCCCTTGCTCCAGACGTGGTGACTCTTGGCGGTGGTATCCATCATTCTCTTGCTGTTGCACTCGAGACTGGCGTGGTTGTCGTTGATCCGCCGCAACACGAAGAACGCTCGTTGGCGGTTATACAGGCCGTAACCTCTCGTTGGCCAGGCAAACCTATCACCCACTTGATCCTGACCCACCACCACCATGATCACAGCGGAGGTATCAGGGCATATGCCGCAATCGGTGCCGAGCTCATAATGGCGCGGGGCGATCACGATTTCATCGCGCATTGTCTCAACCGTCCACACACCATCATCCCTGATACACTTGCAACCAGCAAAGTTCAACCGGTTATTCGAACGGTTGGTGAAGAAAGCCTCAGTCTGGGCGGAGGTGCGGTCCAGATCTACCGGATTTCATCACCCCACTCTGCCGAAGATCTCGTTGTGTATGTTCCTTGCATCAAACTGCTGTTCAACGCGGATCTGTTCAATCCGGGGCTGGTGCCGAAGGGTTTTACGCCGCCTCCACACTGGAAAATCTATTCCAGGGATTTTCTCAAACAAGTGGAAGCCCTCAATCTGGACATCGAGCTTTTGCTTGGAGCCCATGGGGTCCCGGAAGGGGGGCCGTATCAGGAACTTATCGATTTCACAAAATAAAAAGGAAATAAAGAACATCATGAACAACGTACTTATCCTTAGCAAACCAGCGGAATCAATTGTTCGCACAGCTCCGGTCCACACTACCGAACTGAGCTCTGAAATTTTCACTAACGGCAAGCGGGGGACTGCTGCCGAAATCGTTATTCGCACGCTCATCGGTCATCCTTCCTTCGGGGACGGCAGGGGTTTCCATTTTCTAAGCGGCAATACTGGTAGTAACGAAGGACCTATCTGGCAGGCCATCCAGGATATCACGGGGATGAAGGGCCTGGTTCACGGGTCCAATGAATTTATTGCTGCGTGCATGGCTTCGGGATTTGAGGCCCTGGCTAACGCCGGTGGTGACGGAGTACAGAAAATTCCAGTTCTGCAACTGCACGCACAGGTTGGATTGAAGTATGGTGCAGCCGGAATTGATTACCTGGTGCGTCAGCGCCAGCCATGTCTTCTTTTGATTGGGGACGCGGGAAAACTCGCCCGGCAGTACGGCGGTCATAATTCCGTCCCCGATTATTCCGGGCTGCTCAAAGAGATGGGCGTCAAGAGTGTCCATTTCCCCATTGAGGAGGAAGGCCCTGAGGGAATCCTTCACGCACTGGAGGCGGCCATGACCGCGGTGTTGAGTGAACCGTACGGTTCTGTCGCGTTGGTTCTCGATCAGGATGTACTGAATTCCAGTGTTGATATTGTCCCTGCCAGGGTTGCTACACCCCCTATCAAAGGCAGCTCGGACAGCCAAAGCCCTGCCGTTCAGACAGAATTGGCGATCGCTCAGGCTGTCGAGTTGCTTGCTGGCAGGAAGAAAGCCGTTCTGGTGCTCAACCAGGAAGTCGGGCGCTCGCCCGGCGCCAGAAAAGCGGCCGAGGAACTGGCAGAGCTGACCGGGGCCCGGGTTGTCGGTTGCTATGCGCCGGGTACGCTGTTTGACCGGGGCCACCCTGCATGGTGCGGCAACTTGACTTTCGGTGCAGCTGATGATGTTGAGAGGCAGATCGCCGGTTATGATCCCGACGCTGTAGTAGTTATTGGCGGCCCTTTCCCGAACAATGTCTGGCCGAATGGCCGATCTGGGGTGCCCGATGGGGTTGCCAGCGTCGTCATCAGTCCTGATCCGTCGGACAGGACCAGGTGCAATATTTCTGCGGATGTTTTCATAGAATGTAACGCAGGGATCGCACTTGTCAGCCTGGTGCGTCATCTCGAGAGGCAGCGCACGGCAGAGCAGCGACGGGCTGCAGCCGGGCGACTGGAGCAGATTGCGTTGGAAAATGGTGAAGCACTGAAAACCCGCATTTCGGAGTACGAAAAACACCTCGACGATACTCCGATTCATCCTGCACGGATTGCAAAAGAGTTAATGCTGGCCCTGAAGACACGGGCCGAGAAGGGAGGGTTGAGCCTGGAGAATGTAGCTATATTCGATGAAGCACTGACCAGTATGGGGCCTTTCCAGGACTATGTGGAACACATGGGCTTGCATGAAGTGTATTATTACGGCACTCCAGGCCCAACTCTTGGGGCACACGGGTCTTCTCTCGGGTTTCAGGCAGCGAATCCGGGAGGGCTGGTTGTTTCTTTATTTGGAGATGGGGGCGCTGATTTTAACGAAGGAACATTCATCGTGGCAGCCAGGGAGAGACTACCTGTCAAGCATCTTCTGATCGATAATGGAGGATATGAGCTTGTCAGTGTGAATTTTGCCCGCGACGCAAGGCTGCGTGGTGAAGACGAGTTGGAACAATACGAAGCAGGACGTGTTTTACCGTTGCACACGCAGGGAAATGTTCATCAAAACAGGGCATTCCAGGTTCGTGGTTTCGTGGATCGCACTACCCGGCGACCGGTTTTCGATTCTGCGTTTGTAGAACTTCCTGACCAGGTAGGCCCGGCTGTCGAGGCGATGCTCGATTCGAAGGGGCCATTCCTTTTGCAGGTGATCGCCCAAGGACGTCACTTTCAACCTGTTGGCGTTTGAATAGACGCGCTGCATAGATTGCAGCGCTTATCGCACGAATTCAAGGAAATCAGCTGGTAAAAGCTATGGAACAAGACAGAAGTCGTATCGGCCGTGTCGATCAATCCGATCTGGTGGCGGACTCGGTCCACCTCCCTCAGAATGCGGGAACCTTTATGCGGCAGGTCGGTGCGCTGGCCAGAGCCTATTTTGGAGCAATCGATCAGATGGGAGGGGCGGAGCCGATGCTCGCCCTTCTCGATCCCAATGGTTTTCATATCAAGGTGCTTTCACCCGATGCAGTTCTGACCAACAAAAACGATTATCGGGAATGGTACGGGGGCATCGTTTCGACCTTCTGCGGTTTGCGGCATACGATCGTCGCTCTTGATCCGAAGATGCTAACAGGGGACTCGGCTGAGGCCAGGATTTCAGTCCACTCAGAGGTCGACCTGCGTCGCCCGGCCCAGGACGGCAGTCTACGTGCCAATGTCACGCTTGACATTATCTGGGATCTAGCCCGTACACCAGAAGGCAGGTGGGTTATCTCCGGGCAGCGTGAGGACCCTCATCCTTCCCCTGAATTTTCCTGTAAACGCACACGCCAGTTCGCGGTCAGCTACCTGGAGAATCTCGACCGTCGAAACCTCGACGGCATGCTTGATGTTCTGGCTCCGCAGGGGGAGTTGAATATCGCCCTCAACGGTGGCCAGTTCATAGAAGACTTTCCTCAATGGTTCCGGGGTATCGATGAAGCGTTCGTCAACTCAAGACATCGAATCCAGGGTCTGCTGCCGGTTGAGAACGCTGATGGAACAATCGATGCCTACATGCGGATTCACTTTATGGCTGACAGGAGAAATCCACAGGCAGATGATGATACCTCAGTGGATTTCTCGGTTGATCGCATCTGGACTATCCGCCCCGATGAAAAGGGCATGCCTCAGCTGATAAGCCAGCGCCCGTTTGTCCCGTACGACCCCGGCATGAGTGTAGAACCGATGGATGTCGCTGGGGTATTGGAGGCGGCTCGACGCGGTGACGACGAGGTGGTGCGCGACTGGCTTCGAAACGGTGGGAACCCTAACGCATATGCGAATGACGGATTCAACCTGTTCCTGTCGGCGGCGGCAACCGGAAATACCGATATTCTGAGAATGCTGATGCTGGAAAGTGTCGGACCACACACGACCGACACCAGTCTTCCTGTCAAAGATCCTCGACGACCTGGATACCACACCAATATTCTTGCGGCACATCTCTCGGCCCAGAAAGGGGCTGTGGCGAGTACGCTGCTCATCCTTGCCAGGTGTCCAGAACAACTGCATGCGCGCATTGAAGTGAACGGTCACACTCCCCTTCTGCAGGCGGCATTTTACGGGCATGTCGAACTGGCAAAGTCGATTCTGGATAACCTTGGGTCTATCGTACCCCGGGGAACCGATCTTGAAGCGGAGAGACAGAGCCTTTTCAGTGAGACCACGGTGCGTGGGTTAAATGCCACTCAATTGGGACGTCAATTTGACAACCAGGCGATGGTTGATGCCCTCGAACCTTTTGATATGTCCACGATGCAGGCAAGGCAGGCGGACACCGCTGCACTGCTGGAAGCAATTCCCGCCGCTGCACGCAATCCCGAAGCCGGGACACCGGCCCAGGAGGTCAGTGAGAAGGTTCTTCAGTTGATCATGTCCGGCTTGTCCGAAGTTGGCGTGCTCGGTGAACCACAACGTTCTGCAGCGGTGACCCGCTTGCTCGATGAGTTTAAACAAGCGACCGAGAACCCGGATTTCGATGTGAATCGTCTGGCAGGTCAATTGCTTCAGACGCCGATCATTGCAGCAGTGACAGGTACAGACCCAAACGAAGGCGTGGCCCGGCTTCGTCGTGGATTCGTTGATATCCTGCTGGAAAAAGGTGCAGATCCGGATTTGCAGGAGAAATATCCGATGGGGGTCGATGCCGTGATCCGTGCTGCAGTTTTCAATCACCTTGATATACTTAAGAAGTTTGAGTTGATCATGTCGCCCCTGGGCATGGAGCGGGCACTCAACCAGAAACCCGCAGTGAACGGCCTGACTGCACTTCATGACTCCGTGCTGCGTGCGGCAACCGGGGGGACAGGTTATCTTGAGCAGATTCGATGGGCGCGTGGCCTGGGTGCACGGGTGGACATTCCCGATCACACGGGGAGAACGCAACGTGACTTCGCCGTTGCAGCATTTGTAACAGAAGGTCAGCAGGAGAATGCGCAGGCCGTCTGGAAGGCTTTGCAACAGGACTCGTCACCGCCTAAGCCTTACTCACTGTTCACTTACGAGAATCTGACTTTTCTCACCATCCCGGGCCGCGTGGCAGGTAAGGACATGGTTTGGCGCACTCTGTCTGGTGCAGCGGATGTGATCGTCAAAAGCATCGAGCTCGACGGGCCCAACGCCATGTGCGCTGAGGTCGTGCAGAACCACTCATTCGGCACGGTGGTGATGAACCGCTGTTGGCCTGATGGGCGCCGGGTTTCCTCAAAGGAGGTACAGTCGTTTGCGGCACAGACTCGTGGCACACCGCTCCTCCCGATTATGCGGTTTGAGAAGACGGATCCCTATATCAAACAGCTCCTTGGGGCGGGTTTGTTCGGTGCGCTGCTTTTGGATCCTCAGGACACCGACTCTGTGCGTGCGCTGTTGCGAGATGTCTATTTTCCGAAGCGGCCTGCCGCCAATACGGTACCTGGGCCTTCCACGCAGGAGCACCCGCTCGGTAAACGTGCGGTAGGGGCTGACAATCTGGCTCAGCGCACCTTTGTCGAGTATCCCAAAATGATGGACACGGTCAATGAAATGTTCATCGGTGGTATCTCGTTCAGCAAACCAGCTGCTCAGGAGGTCTTGCAGCAATTACTTGACCTCAAGCAGATTGGTGTACGGATGGTCGAAATAGACCAGATCGGCATACGCTCAGAGCTTGCGAAATCTTTCGTGGGGGTGGATCTCGACCGGGAGACCGATCTGGCGACCGTTGCCATTGAAAACGCTGCTCGGAATGCCGGAATTGTGTTGTCGGGAAAATTCAGTGCAGAGGAACAGATACTAGGTGCGTTTAAAAAGGGATACCGGCACATAATAACCAACACGGAAAGAGGTGCCCGCGCGACAGCATGGCGCACTTGGTTGCCGGGAGGTAAGATCAACGGACGCGAGGTGCTTCCTCGCGAAATGCAGGTCCGAAAACCTCATCCGGATTTCAATGCAGTTCGGCGTGCCCTGCAGAATGGTGAACTTGTGGTATTCGGTGCCCTGACCACGCCAGACCCGAACTGTGCGGTTCAACTTGCCAATAGCGGTATCTTGAATGCAGTTGCCATTGAACGTGAACATGGTACCTGGAGTGTTGAGGAAACTGTCAACCACATTCAGTTGTTGAGAGAGCACACCAATGTGATCGTGCGATTATGCAGTGCCCTTGATCCGGAAGTGGAGACCTTCATCGGTCAGGGTGTAGGGGCCCTGATAGCCACGGCGGTGCTTAATGTTGAGGAAACAAGGCATTTTCTCGAAGAGGTGGAGAAGGCAAATATAAAAACATACGGAATGGGGAATACCTCGAAGTGGGCAGTCCCTGTGGTCATGATGGAGACCGAAGGGGCAGCCAACGATGTGGAAGCCATAGTTGCGATGCTCAAGGAACACGAGGGAGTCTGCCATCCAGGCCCACTGGACCTTTCCGCTTCCCTGGGTGCGGCTTGGGGGTCAGAACGATACGAATCAATCCTGAAAAACATAGAAGACACTGCTAAAGCAGCAGGAGTTCCTCTGGCTGGTGTGTTGAATTCGCTCAAAGATTCTCTGGACCATGGTCTTGGCATGGTGCTGGCCCCCATGGGGATGGACGCAGGGGCACTCAATGCAGGAATTGTTGGAACAAACCCGCTTGAATCGTTACAAAGCGATAACTCGGTATGATTTAACGGGCCACTGCTCGGAGTAGCGATGGCATCAAACCTTCAGGAGGGGATCGGCGATGGGTGAAGAAGCAACCAGGATGGTGGTGTCGAGATGGTTTGACGCTTTGGATGCCGGAGATGTGGAAACCGCGATGGCATGTCTCGATGACAATGTTCACTGGATCAACAGTCCTGGGGAGGCAGGAAAGCACGGTGGCATTCCCGGGTTAAGTGCAATTATTCCCTGGCTTGGAGACTTCTCGACTAAGGCAGAAGTGATGGCGACGTTCGGGCCGTGGGCGGAAAAACAGAAAACGGTCAAATATGAACGACTGAACACGATGTTTAAAGATGACCAGGCCCTGGTCCTTGTTCATGAGGCTGCACGCGTTAACGCGACAGGGCTGGTATACGACGTAGAGTTTGTACAACGCATACAGGTGGTCGGCAGTGTAATTGTATTACTGAAGGCGTATTGGGACACATCGCAGGCAGTTGCAGCATTTCGGGGCGATATGGGGGCACGGTTGCTGGAAGCGGCCCGGGTTGGCAATACCGATGAAGCCGAGCTCACACTGCCGTTTGGAGCCAATCCAAATGAGGCAGATCCGGCAAGTTTTGATTCCGCGCTGATCATTGCAGCGGAAAACGGCCACATTGAGATGGTGAAAATGCTGCTTGCATACGGAGCTGAACCGAACCTGATCAGTCGCAGCCAGGGTAACACTGCATTGCACTGTGCCTGTCGAAACGGAAAATCCGACCTAATCACGATCCTCCTGAAGGCGGGTGCATTTATTAATGTCCAGCGGCCAATGACCGGTGAAACACCTCTGCACGAGGCTTTGAAAAACGGCTTTTCGGAATGCGCCGAGATTCTTCTAGAGGCCGGTGCAAACAAAGATGTCACTTCTTTCGATGGAAGTCGCCCTTTTGACGTCGCAACGAGGTTTGTCGGTTCTGATGCGCCGATACTCAAACGGCTGGGTTAGTTGGATTGAAAACTCCCATCAGGTTGACTGGGGAGAGAAAGCAAAAAGCAATTCTGATGGATTGGAAAAGCAGGTAATTACTACCTGTCACCTCAACCGGGCTTGTCAAGGAGGCCAGCAAATGAGCAAGAAGATATTGGCTGTTATGTCCAATTTCGGATACTGGGGAGTAGAGTATACCGGTCCCGCCGCAAAACTTGAGGCGGCAGGGTATGAAATGGTAATTGCAACGCCAAATGGAGCCAAGCCTGTCGCACTGCCTCCAAGTTATGACACTACCTATGTGGATCCCCCTCTAGGTATATGTGTCACCACCCCAGAGGATGCCGCTCAGGTCAAGGAATACATGGAGAGCCCTAAGCTGGACAATCCTCTTGATATCTCAACGTGGATGCCAGAACGCCCCTACTATTCCGCCGAGAATTTTCTGCGTAAACTTGAAGATTACTACAATATATTGAAAGAACGCGACAGCGAACTCGATGAATATTCGGGCATACTGATCGTTGGTGGAAGTGGTCCCATTCTCGACATGGTCAATAACCAGCGTGTCCATGACATCATTCTCTCTTTCTTCAGAAAACAGAAACCTGTCGCCGCCATTTGCTATGGTGTGGCCTCTCTGGTTTTTGCCAGGGATTTTAATGAAGGGAAAGCTATAATTTCTGGTAAGCACGTTACGGGACATTGCAAAGAGTACGACTACCACGACGGCACCGGTTTCGTCGGTACCGACCTGAATATAGGTCCCCCCCCTTATGTACTTGAATACATCCTCAGAGATGCCGTGGGGCCAGATGGCGGGTATCACGGTAATTTCGGCAAGGCAACATCGGTCATTGTCGACTACCCGTTCATCACCGGTCGATCGCTCCAGGATGCACACGAGTTCGGTGATCAGTTAGTGAACATGCTTGACAAAGGCCTCAAACGTTACGGTTGGTAAAATTTGAATGTTGCTTTGCCAACGGTGTCTGGGTGTCTGCGTTGTTTGTTCGTTGAGCTAGTTCGCATTTTGACATTGAGGGGGTAGTCTCCGGAGAGTTCTCTTTTACGTTAAAGGGTTGCATTCCCTGCAATCTTAAAACAACGGCAGATTCGGAAGAGCTTAATATTTATTAAATTTTATTATCCGCACTTCATATGACAAAAAAGATAATAGGCATTTTAATTGAGTCCGATTATTACGAAAAGGAAATCTTCTACTATGAGCAGCGTTTTGCAGAAGAAGGCATCGAAGCCCGTTTCATGAGCAGGCTCTGGGGACAGAAATTCCTGACCTTCATGGGCCACGAGTGGAAAGTTCCCTTTGATGTCCATGAGTCATTTGAGGACATTACGGATGAACAGTTGGATGAATTCAGCGCTGTCATCATCCCTTCCGGTATAGTTGCTGACCGGCTCCGGTATACCGAGGATATAAATCTGTTGCCACCGGCCTGTCAATTTCTGGAGAGGGTTTTTGCCAGGCCAACAATCATCAAAGGGATCATTTGCCATGGGATGTGGCTGATGGCTCCGATTGTCCATCTGATCAAGGGGCGGAAAGTTGTGGTTCACAATAATCTGCTGGGCGATGCTGCCAATTATGGCCTGCAATACGTGGACCGGGATGTGGTTGTTGACAGAGATCTGGTCACGGCGAGAACCGGGGGGCACTGTCATCTTTTTGCCCGTAAAATAATCGAGATGCTCGATCGGGAAAAAGAGGGTTAGGATGTTTGCTGCCCGGGTTGTCCATGTTGGCGTCACCGCTGCTGACCCTATCGCTCTGGAACAGTTTTATGTCACATATTTTGGGTTTCAGCGGGCCAGAGTTTTTACCCCAGGCCCAGACCAGATTGTCATGCTCAAATTAAACGATTTTTACCTTGAGATCTTCAAAGCTGCTGAACGGCGTCCAGCCAATTCTCCAACAGAGAGTGGCCCGTGCTATCCCTCGTGGCGTCATCTTTGCTTTCATGTAGATGATCTGGATGCGGCTCTTGAAAATCTTGAGGGAGCGGCAAAATTGACCCTTGGGCCAAGCGATTTAAGTGAGTTGATCCCCGGGATGAAAGTTGCGTGGCTGGCAGATCCGGAAGGCAATATAATTGAATTGAATCAGGGTTATATGGACGAATCAAATCCACCGGGCCTGAGGGGAAAGTTGTCAAGGAGTTAGGAGGCTGTCCGAGAATGCCCTTTTCCTTCAACTCTTCGTTATTTGGAGAAAATAATGCTCGTAATATCAAATATATGACTGCGCTTATTTTCCCCAAATGCCTCATCCAGTCGATTCCAATGAGAGACCCTGCTTGAGCAAATTCGACCCGCCAAAAGAACGGTTGACGGTCCCGGTTCTGCATCGTGTCGATCTGCAGCTCTCGAAGATCTTGTTCAGGCAAAGCCGGATAAGGAGGCAAACACCTCATGGCCCTGGTCATGGCGGTTCAATCCCCGCACATCGGGTAGTTTTTTGACCTGCTTTACAATCTGGTCGAGTTTTTCGTGATCGCCGACCTGCAGCCACATTCTGCTCACCTCCCCTCCGAGAAGAGGCAGGCAGACTATCCCTTCAACGTTGTAGGCCCTGCGGGAAAAGAGACCGCAGATATGCGACATTACACCGGGATGGTTGTTGACCTCGAGTTCAAGTACTGTGAGTTTGTCGGTTTCCATTTTTTCTCCTTTATCAGGCATATTCTTTGTGACGCGCTCCAATCATGACGCTGTTGGACGCACCCGGCGGTACCATGGGGTAGACTTCTTCATTTCTGTCGGTGATGGTGATAAGAAGTCGGTGATAAGAAGGTGATGGTGATGGTGAGGTGAGGTGATAAGAAGTCGCTATTTTTGCTGCGCCTAAAAAACAGGTTTCATGATGGAAACCACTCCATAAACTGCTGCCATTGTAGCCTTTTGATCCCGTTCTTGCAAGATTTTCCACCCCTGACCCTCAACCGCGTATCAAACCATCCACCCTACTCTTTCATGACAGGGGCACACAGAGTCCTCCATCAGGACTCATTGTCGTAAACCAACTCTGTACTTCCATCAACCGGTTGAAATGGTAGAGTTTCCATCAGGAATTCCCTTGACAACAGCTACCCGGTCCTGCAATCTCACAGTGTTTGCACATCGATAAATGATTCCTCATATTCCGGCCACCCATCGTCATATGGCTCGACGGTTGTATTTGCAGCTCTGATTTCGGGGGCTGGCGGAGCCCTGTTGCGCCTTGGCGTTGCAGTGTTGCGTAAGCCGAGATGGTCCAAAATCTTCCCGATCACTTTTCACTCATAGATGAAGCTGACGATTTTCATCAAGCTTCCGCAATGCGGAGACAAAAGCGGATCCACTTCCCATATTTTCTTGATGCATTCCCGCCACATCAGGAGTGATATCTTTTGGGGTTTGAATCCGCTTACGACTATGATCTCATCTCCAGCTTCACTGTTTTCTACGGTTTTCTCTTCCAGATCAGATTCTGCCTTGAGGCGATCTCCGCGCATCCGATTGGAATACCAGCCGAGATATCTTACCATCTGAGACATCCCCTCAGGGATATGCTGGGTTATGGCGGCAATAAACTCCAGGGCACTGAAAGTCTGGAAGTTCTTTTTTCTGAAGCATCTTTAACACAGAGGCGCGGAACAGTTCGGCAAGCGGTCGCAGATCCACTTTCGGCATCACATAAAAATAGCCGCTTTCGGTAAATAGCCCATCGGCGACCAGGGTATGCAGGTGCGGATGCCATCGACTGTAGTCACCGAAGCTCTGTATTGCCAAGGCGATTCCGGGAATACCATATTGTTTGTTCAGTACGGTCTTGAAAAATGTCGTCAGACTTGTTGTTGCGCATTTGGCAAGCTTGCCAAGCAATTTACGGTCATAAAGAAAATATCGGCGAATGATCTTGGGAATGCTGAAAACATATTGTCGGTGCGGGACAGGATACAGTACGTTTTCCTGAAGATGGGCTGCGAACTGGACCACTTTCTTGGCATGACAAGAGGGACAAAACCAGCGACCACGGCATGAAAACGCCAGGAGATACTCATGGTGACAATCCGGGCAGCGAACTCGGGCAGGTAAGCGACCATAGGGAGACTCCGAACCCCTGGTGAAGATCACCACATTCCAGAAATTTCCTGACGACATGGGAGATTACCGGCCGATAAAAACCATAGTCCTTGGAGAATAGCTCATCGTAGCGTTCTTCGAATTCGTCAAAATGCTCGTTAAAAAGCTGCCACAGTGGGGACTCACGAGGTTTCCTCTGTCTGTAGACCTGAGCCATGTCACTCCAGGACATTGCAATTCCTTTGTTTTCTTAACAAAGGTTGCACTGTAATGAATGGTTCTCGTAATTATCCTACAGAGGGTCAGGGTATCTGTACCAGCACGGGGAGAAGTCGCTATCTGATCAATGAGGAAAAGCCTCCATAAAGGTGCAAATGGGCGATATCAAGGAACGCAGAGGGGGATGAGAGCTGTGTTGCCTTCGGCCTGACCGCGACGCTGAAGAGTGCGATCACCATCAAAAACGGGACCGCCGTACAGAGCAACTTCCACGACTTCCCGCTGCTGCGTTACGATGAAATGCCGGCAGTACGTACTCACATCATAGAGAGCAGGGAGGCGCCAATCGGTATAGGCGAGGCCGGCGTCCCCCTCATCGGCCCGGCGGTTGCCAATGCGGTCTTTGCGGCAACGGGGCAACCGGTACGGCGATTGGCAGGGTGAATTTCCCCTACCTCCTTCCTGATACAATTTCAAGCGCTTACAATTAAAACTGAACAAACCCTTTCGTGCAAGGTACACTCTCAAAAATTGTACCCAACACGAGAGGGCCATGTTGAACTTATCCCAGGTTATCGTCCGTCCGGTAGAACCTTCAGAAGAACCCCGATTCCAAGAATTGATGCAACTGCATCATTATCTTGGCGCTTTGCCGAAAATCGGCAATACAATCTGGTATATCGTCACCTGCAACAATGAATGGCTTGGCCTCCTGAGCTTTTCCGCGGCAGCTTTGAAGTGCGGCGCCCGTGATCGCTGGATCGGCTGGGGCCATCGTCTGCAGTATGATCGGCTGCATCTGGTGGCAAATAATTCACGATTTTGATACTACCTACCTGCCATTACAAAAATCTTGCGTCAAAGGTTCTCTCCCTGTGTCGGCGAAGAATCCAACAAGACTGGCAAGATCGATTCGGCTTTCCCCTCCTGATGATGGAAACTTTTGTCGACCCTTCGCGTTTCATCGGCACGATCTATCACGCTGCAAACTGGCAATTAATTGGCAAAACCAAAGGATATCAACGAACTCGAAGCGGCTATAGTAACACGCGACAGACATCAAAGCTTGTCTTCGTGCAGCTTCTCCAGCGCAACAGCCGTTCATTATTATACAGTTCCCCACTTCCCCAACACTATGTGACAGGAGTACCAAGAATGAAACTTACCGCCGAACAAATGCGATCCCTTCCCGGTTTCTTCAAAACAATCAATGATCCTCGTCGTGCCCAGGGCAGGATACACCCTGTTCATGTCGTCCTGGCCATCTCAGCTGGAGCAATTTTATGCGGCATGCGCGGCTATAAAGCTATTGCCGATTGGGCTCAGAATTTATCTCCCAGAGCTCGCGACCGCTTTGGCTGTCGTTTCAGCCGGAGAAAAAATAGCGTCCCCAGCGAGAGCACCATTCGTAACGTATTGATTCGCATAGCACCAATGGAACTGGACCGGGCACTACAGCAATGGAATGCCCAATTCGGTACAATCGATGATAGTCTGGCGATTGACGGTAAAACCATGTGCAATGCCATTGACGAAAGTGGCCGGCAAATTCATATCATGGGTGCCGTCGGGCACCAGAGCAAACAAAGCTACACCCAAAAAAAGTCGGCACTTTGCCTGTAAAAGGTAGCAAAAAAGAAAAACAGACAAACGAAATCAAAACCGCTATCCCTCTCCTCAATTCCATAGATATTCAAGGGAAAACCATCACCGCCGATGCCCTGTTAACTCAGCGTGAGCTTGCCGAATACATCGTTGAAAAAAGAAAAGCACATTATCATTTCACCGCCAAGGGCAATCAAAAAAAACTCCTCAAGGAAGTCACTTCATTCTTCGAAAATGTTTCCTGGGCTCCTGATTATGCAACAAAGGATAAGCCCAACCATGGCCGAAATGAATCCAGAAGAATCTGGGTAACCACGGACCTCAATACATGTCTGAAATTTCCTCATGTCGCCCAAGCCTTCAAGATTGAACGAGTGACTTACCGGAAAAATGGAAAAAACACACGAGTTGTCGCGTACGGAATCACCAGTAAAACCCCCGAGATGGCAACCGCCGAAGACGTTCTAAGAGACAATCGTCAGCACTGGAGCATTGAGAATAGTTGCCACTACATCCTTGATTGGACTTTCGATGAAGATCGATCTAGAATATCGAAAGGTTACGGTCCGGAAAACATCACCCACTACGAAGATTTGCTATCGGCCTCCTCAAAAGCAAGGGTGTGTCTAACGTAACTCAAAAAATGAGGCAACTCTGTTTTTCTCCTCGCTTGGTTTTAGATTATCTCAAAATTACTGGGCAGAATCACAGTTCCGCCGCGGTTCTGGGGTAGCATAAATTTAACCTGATCCGCATTCATTGTGTCTGCGCTGGTATGAGTTCTTGAAAATTCGGGGTTTTCTGCCAGGCACTAAATAAACGGTGAACTCCTGCCACCCCAACATCGTAAACCGTTTCTACCTTGTTATTCAGGAAACGAGCCGTTTCAACAGCCTCTTCGGCTACTGGCAAATCAGAGGTGCCTGCTGCCACAACAGCAATATAGCCTTTCTGTACTTGTTGCTGTGAATGTTTGTAGATAATTGTTTTTGCTAACGGGTTATATTGGGCTTCAGGTATAAGTATTTTAACGGCTTCGTACATTTCAGATGTTGCTCTGGTTGCCAGTATATCAATACCATTTTTAAGCATGCGTTCAGCAATTTGTGCAACCTGTTCGGTGCTTTTACCTGCTGAATAAATTACTTCAGGCATTCCGGTTCGTCTTAAGCGGTCAGTATCAATGGTGGCAAAACCCATTTCATCAATTCCTTTATTAGATAAACTTTGAAGGGCCTCGCTAAGGTTTAAATCACCCTTTTTATAGTTATCAAGTGGGCCTCTTGCAAAATGATGAAATTGATAGCTAACGACACACAATCAGGAGGTCTTTCAGCTCATTGGCAGCAAGCTCGAGCGAGTCTTCTTCAGCCTTATCCAGATTAACCTTGAGAACAAGATGCATCCCACCCTGAAGATCCAGGCCGAGTCGTAATCCCTCTGGGGACATGTATTTTTTCCACCAGTCTGGAGTAGAACTGTAAAAGGAA
>JGI11705J14877_10000322_pt1 | contig 30502 bp, 24 predicted proteins | sample Etolaghawater15m_FD_14877 | JGI IMG/M metagenome (IMG submission 14877)
GAAGAAAAACCTGAGAAAAATATTCAGATCAGGCTGAACGCTCCCCGACGGCGGCTGCCGAAACATAAGGATTAATGCCCAGCATGTCTCTTCTCACTCTCATTCTTATCGCCGTCAGCCTGGCCATGGACGCCTTTGCTGTCTCTGTCATCGGAGGCGCCACGATCCGCCGCATCGACGCCCGAACCTATTTCCGCCTCGCCTTCCACTTCGGCCTCTTCCAGTTTCTCATGCCCCTCCTGGGCTGGCTTCTCTCCCGGTCTTTTGTCGATCTCATCGGCATCTACGCCCCCTGGGCCGCCTGCGCCCTCCTTCTCGTCATCGGCGGAAAAATGATCAAAGAAGGGCTGGATGAAAACGGAGAGGATCTGCAGCAGGATATCAGCCGCGGCTGGACCATGGTCTCCCTCAGCCTCGCCACCAGCATCGATGCCCTCGCCATCGGCGTCAGCCTCGGACTCATGAATGTCAAAGTCTTCTATCCCGCCCTGCTCATCGGCCTCATCGCCGGCGCCTTCTCCATCCTAGGCATTCAGATCGGCCGGCGCTCAGGTAAACTCCTCGGCAACCGTATCTATATTCTCGGCGGTCTCATCCTCATCGCCATCGGCATTAAATCACTGCTCTGATAATATTTCCTGCTGTATACGCAGTCCCTGCTCCGCCAGCTCCCGAAAATCAAATAGTCCCCCCTGTGGAAAGTTCCGCCGCGTCCTGTGTATATCGTAACGCCGTGACAGCGGCCGCCCGAAAACAGCCTCGATCCCGTCCGCTCCCAGCATGTACCCCAGCATTCCACCCCAGGTCGCCGTCGGATTGTCACTGTCCCAGCCGCAGAGCACCCCTATCTTAAGCGTCTCCTGAAAATCTCCCCCTCCCCAGAACAAGCTCACCAGACTGGCCGCAAAATTGATCCCCGCCGCAAAACAGCCGTTGCAGTACATACCGCGACCCGTCATTTCATATCCGTCCGCCTGCCTCACCTGATACAGCTGATAAATCGAGTCCCGCGCCGCCTCCCAGCTCAGCCCCCCGGCATGCATGGCCCGAACCCTGTCATACATCGCCGCAGGATAGTCCCCCTCCTCCAGATCCTCCCGGGCCCGGTCCGCCATGCCCAGGATCATCTCCGGCCTCACCCCGTCCACAGCATCCACCGAAGAATCCGACTCCCACGCAGAATCCGCCGCCCCGGCCGCCAGACTGTACATCGTCACGTAAAACTCCGCTATGTCCGCCGCCTCAGCATCCGCCACCGTCCGTATCGGCAGATAGGCCAGCTCCAGTGCCCTCTCCGGCCGCCCCGGCGCATACAGTCCGAAGATCTCCGTCGTCAGCTGCGCATCAATCATCTCAAACTCCCCGTTCAAAGGCAGACGCCCCGTCTCCGGCGGCAAATATCCCTCCCCCATCAGATCAAAAGCCCGCTGATTCGACACCCAGAGAAAATTCTCTTCCTCACGCTCTATATGCCGCAGCCAACCTGCCCGGATCTCCTCCGCCGTCAGCTGCCCATGTCCGGCCTCCCCTATCAGAAACTGATACATGAATTCAATGTCCGTGTCATCGTCCGCCCCCCATACAGAATCCGGCCCGATCAGCACAAAATCAATCACCGGCGACACCCGGCTGATCCTCCCCCCGTCCCAGATATTGGGACCGTCCGGCCCCCCCCAGTCCGCCCGCGTGTAAAACGGCTCCGTCTGTATCTCCCCGATCTGCCCGATCCGGTCCATCTCCGTTACCAGTCCCGTCCAGTTCGCCACACAGCTCCCCAGCCAGTAACCCTCGAATCGATCCAGCCTCATGCCCCGAGCCTCCGCAGATTCCAGTCTCAACTCCTTCTGCCCCTCATTCCCCGGCAGATACCCGTCTCCCTGCCCCACACCTGCACATCCCGCCAGCAATATGCCCGTCAGGACCAACCCATATCTCATCATCTNTCCCCTCTCAGTTATCGACGATCAACTCGCCACTCTCAACGATCGACTCATGTCTTCCCGCTAAAACCGCCCCGCGACGACACCAACTTCCATCCTCCCGCTCTCCGCGTTACGCAGTTCTCTCCCCAACCTAAATCACCCCCATCCCCAGACCCAGACTCAGCAGAATCAGCAGCCAGGCAATAAAGACCTGCAGACCACGCATCGTCACTTTCTTCAGCATCCGGTTTCCGATCCAGGCCCCCGCAATCGCCGCCAGTGTGGCCGACAGAACCAGTGGCAGGTGCTGCCCCAGATCACTGATCCCGATCCGTGTGCTGTATACACCCAGGCGCGTGATGTCCACGAAGGTTGAGACCACCACCGTCGTCCCGATAAAGGCGTCCCGGCTCAAACCCGCTTTGATCAGAAATGCACTGCGCAGCGCTCCCTGATTGCCGCTCAGTCCCCCAAAGAATCCGCTGAAAGCTCCCCCCAGAGGCAGTTTGTCCCGACCGAACTGCAAACGCCCGAAATAGGGCACAAGATCCATTGAGGCAAAGATCAGGAGCAGGATGGAAATGCTGAATTTCACAGGGTAAACATGATAGATCGTCCCCGCCAGACTCCAGCTGAACAGCGGCTGAGCATCAGGAATATGCAGCAGAAGCCAGGCCCCGGCCAGAGCCGCGATCACCGCCGGCACTCCAAAGCTTAGGAGAACCTGCCGGTCCGCATGCCGGCCCACCAGAAATATTTTAAATACATTGTTGAAAAAATGAACCACCGCCGTCAGCGCAATGGCGTCCTCCACCGGAAACCAGATCATGAAAACCGGCGTGAGAATGGTCCCCAGCCCAAAGCCGCTGAAGAAGGTCAATATGGCCACAGCAAAGGCAGCCAGACTGATAATGAGGAATTCCAAATGACACCCCCGTTCTTTTTTGCGGAAAATTAGGTCGGGACCCCGGATTTTGCAAGGAGTTTCCAAACGCAGGCAGCTGAATTTCCAACTATGCATTTTGAAATGATCCGGATTTTCAATAAACTCGCGCCGCAGCAGGGAGGCTGCCCATCATGCCCCTTCAATATTCAGTACTCCGACGCAGTCCGTGTCCGGCCTGCCGCGCTTTCTACCCAATTTTCAGACTGTGGACCAAAAAATGAAACAGGAGATCTTCAGACCAAAATTTTTCAGCCTGCTCAAACAGGGGATGTCTCCCGAACAGCTCGGCAGAGATGTCCTCAGCGGTGCCGTCGTAGCTGTGATTGCCCTGCCCCTGAGCATTGCCTTCGCCATCGCCAGCGGCGTCGGCCCCGAAAAAGGCCTCATCACTGCCGTTATCGCAGGTCTCATCGTCGCCATCCTCGGCGGCAGCCGCGTTCAGATCGCCGGTCCCACCGGCGCCTTCATCGTCATCGTCTACGGCATCCTCCAGAACTACGGACCCGGAGGACTGGCAGCCTCAACCTTCCTAGCCGGAATTCTCATGATCCTCTTCGGCCTCTTCCGCATGGGAAACCTGCTTCGCTTCTTTCCCCAACCCCTTATCATCGGCTTCACCAGCGGCATCGCGCTGGTTATATTCTCAACCCAGATCCGGGATGCCCTCGGTCTCGATATCCCCTCAGTACCGGCCGAATTCCATGAAAAGTGGTGGGCCTATTTCCAGCAGATACACAGCCTCAACCCCTGGGCTCTGCTCCTCACAGCCCTCACTATCCTCATCATGATCCTCAGCCGCAGCAGGAATACGCGCATCCCCGGTGCCCTCTGGGCCATTCTCCTCCTCAGCAGCGCCGTGCAGCTCTTCAATCTCCCTGTCACCACCATCGAAAGTTTCTTCGGACGTATTTCAGGAGCCATTCAGATTCAGATGCCCCCCTTCCGGTTCAGCGACCTGCCCCTCTATATCGCACCCGCTCTGACCATCGCCCTCCTCGGCAGTATCGAAAGCCTGCTCAGCGCCGTCGTCTCCGACGGTATGATCAGCGGCAATCACCGCAGCAATACAGAACTCATCGCCCAGGGGCTCGCCAATCTCTTCATGCCCTTCTTCGGCGGCATCCCCGCCACCGGAGCCATCGCCCGCACCGCCGCCAATGTAAAAAACGGCGGCCGAAGCCCCGTCGCCGGTATCACCCACTCCCTCACTCTCCTGGCCATCATGCTCTTCTTCGGACACTGGGCCAAACTCATTCCCATGAGCGTCCTCGCAGGCATCCTCATCGTCGTCTCCTACAATATGAGCGAATGGCGCTCCTTTATCAGTGTCTTCCGCTCCGGCCGCTTCGATATGATCGTCCTCCTCAGCACTTTCCTCCTCACGGTCTTCGTCGATCTCTCCCTCGCCATTCAGGTCGGGGTCGTCCTCTCCGCCCTCCTCTTTATGAAACGCATGGCCGACCTCGGCGCCGCTGAATCCCTGCAGACCGTTGACTCCGATCTCCTCGATGACTATTCCTCCCTCCCCGAAGGTGTACATGTCTACGAAATCAGCGGTCCCCTCTTCTTCGGCTCCGCCAAACGCTATACAGAGGTGCTCAAAGAAACCGGTTTCAAAGGCCGTGTCCTCATCATCCGTATGCGCCACGTCCCCTTCATCGACAGCACCGGTATCGATAATCTCCGCGCCGTCATCCGCATCCTCCGAAATGCCGGTGTCTGCGTCGCCCTCTCCGGCGTCAATCCCGAGGTCCTCTCCGATCTCAGACGCAGCGGCATCCTGGATCTCCTACCCCCGGAACGCATTTTCAGCCACTTTGAAGCCGCCCTCGTCTTCGCCCGACACCGCATCACCGAACTGTCCTGAAGACGGTCTCAACTCCCTGTCAAACCGAAACGCAAAAATTTTAAGCGAAGAAAGACAGGAACAGATCAGACAGGAAGCCCTCCGCATCATCCACTACCGCGGCTACAGCAATCTCAGCATCCGCGAACTGGCAAAGAATGTCGGTATCAGCGAAGCTGCCATCTATCGCCATTTCCCCAGCAAAGATGCTATCACCGTCGCCGTCCTCAAAGGCCTCGTAGACCAGTTCACTGTCCTTAAACACGACCTGTCCCGCATCAGCTCAAAAAGCGATCTCCTCTTCGAATTTATCATCCACATGATCCGCTACCTCGAAAATAATCATGAAATGACCGCCCTCCTCTTCAGCGATGAGGTCTTCCCTCCCGACTCCCCCGCCGCAGATATGCTGCAGTCCATTATCCTCGAACGTCAGCGCTTCCTGAAGAATATTATCGAAGAAAGCCAGAATATCGGCGAACTAAGAAAAGATGTCCCCGCCGATGACCTCGTCCTCATTATCATGGGCCTCATCCATAAGGTCGTCGCAGAATGGCGCCGACTCGGCTTCCGCTTCGATATGGTCTCACGCGTACAGGATCTGCTGAAATCACTGAAAATTCTCTTCCGATGATCAGCTTTTTTTTAACACAGATAGTTAGCTAACGTTTACTTAACATACAAATAGTGCAGAAAACATCCACGTCAAAGGAGACACACATGACTAAAATACTCAGACAGATGCTGAAGCATCCCCTTATCATTATCCTGACAACGCTCATCATGAGTCTGTTTTTCTTCTGGCAGATGAAGAGCAATGTCCGCATGGAAACAGACCTGGACGAGTATATGCCGAAAAATCATCCCGCATTCATTTACAGCGATGAAGCCGAGGCAATTTACAATATCAAGGACGGAATCATTTTCGCTATTGAAGCCGAAGAAAGTATTTATACAACAGAAACTCTGGACAAGATCAAATCCCTGAGCAAAACCCTCATGAATATGGAGGAAATCGAGAAAGCCGATGTGACCTCCCTTTATTCTGCTGACAATATTGTCGGTACTGACGGCAGCCTGGAGGTGAATGCTTTCTACAGAAAAGCTCCGAAAAGTGAGGAAAAGCTCGCAGAACTGCGGCAGTCCGTGGAAAATAACGAAATGGTTCACGGCCGTCTGGTATCAGAGGACGGCAGAACCGCCCTCATCATCGCCCGCATCAATGACGATGTTTTCAATGATGCATTCTATCAGTCTCTCCTCTCTCTGGCTGAAGAATTTAAGGGTCCTGAAAAAATTCACATTGCCGGGTCTCCCATCGTTGAAGGAACTCTCGCCAATCTCATGCCCCGCGATATGGCCAAGATGGTTCCTCTGGTCATAGCCGTGATCTTCGCTGTCCTGTTGCTCCTGCTCCGCCGCTTCACCGGCTCCCTCCTCATTCTGCTGTCCGTCCTCTTTGCCTCCATCTGGACCTTCGGTCTCATGGGCCTGCTGGGCATTCCTGTCTATTCGGTCTCAACCATGATCCCGGTCATGCTCATCGCCATCGGTGTTGCCTACGGAATTCACCTTCTGAACAAATATCAGCTGATCCGCAGCGAAAATCCACAGATGGACAAAAAAGAGGCTGTGTTCGCCATGATCGATGCCATGACCTCCCCTGTGAGCATGGCCGCCGTCACCACCATGGTGGGTTTTATGAGCCTGCTTACATCACAGGTCTACCCAATCAAGTATTTCGGTCTCTTCACCGCCTTTGGAGTGCTTGTGGAGTTGATTCTCTCCCTCCTCTTCATCTCCGCAGGCATTCTGCTTTTTGAAAAAGACAGGCGCTCAGCAAATAATGATGCATCCCCTGTACCCAATGAAGAAAAGCAGAATTCCGAACTGCTGAAACGCTTCAACGAAGGACTGGCCAGCCATCGCCCATGGGTTCTCATCCTGAGTCTGTTCATTGTCGGCCTGAGTGTCTGGGGTTCTTCGAAGATCTGGATCAACTCCTCCTTTCTGGACAAATTCGAAAAAGACAGTGACATTGTGCTCACCGATGCATTCATAAATACACATTTCGGAGGAACCTCTACCCTGAATGTGATCCTGGAAGGAGATGACGCTGTAATGAAATCTCCGGAAGCCCTTAAGGCCATGGCTGAGATGCAGGCTGCTGTGGAGTCAGAAAATGGCCTTGTCGGTTCTTCATTCTCCCTGGCAGACTACCTGAAACGAATGAATAAGGTCATGCATGAGGATCGTGTGGAATACGAGCGCATTCCGGATGACCCGGAGCTTATCGCCCAGTATCTTCTGCTCTATGAAATGAGCGGTGATCCGGAGAATCTCTGGAAGGTCGTCGATTACAACTACGCCGGCGCCAACATCACCTTTCAATTGAAAAGCGACAACAGTAAGGCTCTGGAAGCAGCCATGAGCAGCGTGAACAGTTTCGAGAGCAGACTGGCAGACCTGGGCATTCAGCTGAACTATGCCGGCAGCGGCTACAAAGCCTACGTTTTCACCGACCTCATCCTCGAAGGTCAGGTCAAGTCCCTCGCCCTCTCCGTTCTGATCGTCATCGTCCTCCTCGCTCTCATGTTCAGAAGTCTCTATATCGGTCTCATGGGCTCCATTCCCATACTTCTGACTTCCATTGTTTCCTTCGGCATCATGGGCTCTCTGGACATTCCTCTCAGTACCACCACCGCCCTCATAAGCTCCATCGCCGTGGGAATCGGGATCGATTACGCCGTGCATTTTATCAGTACCTTCAGGGAGAATAGGAAAGGCAACACCGATCTGTCTCTGGTGTCACTCAGGACCATGCAGAGCAGCGGCCGGGCCATCCTCTTCAACGCCCTCGTGGTCATCGCCGGCTTCCTCGTCCTCCTCGCCTCTGTCTTCCCCCCCAACCGCACCCTGGGCGCCCTCATCTCCCTCAACATGGCCGTGAGTTTCATCGGGACCATGACGCTGCTCTATGTACTTTTAAGACATTATTATGAAAACAGGAAAGGATAAGACAATGAAAACATGGAAATTAATGATCACAGCCATCGCTTTGATGACAGCCCTGCAAGCTCAAACACCCAGTGGACACGAGATCATGATGAAGGTCTACGATCGCCCCACCGGGAAAACCATTCAGAGCAACCTGACGATGACTCTCACCAACAGTCGCGGAGATGTGAGAGAACGGACGATCAAACAGTTCCTGAAGGACTTCGGAACCGAAGAGAAAAAGGTCATGTACTTCACCGCCCCCGCCGATATCCGCAACACCGCCTTCATGAACTGGTCCTACACCGACGGCAGCGACGACGATCAGTGGATCTATCTCCCCGCCCTTAAAAAAGTCAAGCGCATCGCCTCTGACTCCAAAAGCGACTACTTCATGGGCAGCGATTTCACCTATGATGACCTGGGTGACCGGCATCCCGATGCCGATACCCACCGCCTCCTCCGCGAAGAATCCCTCCAGGGCGAAGCCTGCTATGTCGTAGAAAGCATCAGCAAAGATGAAGACTACATGTACAGCCGCACCGTGACCTGGATCATAAAAGACAAATGGATCGATCTGAAAAAGGAATTCTATGACGAAGACGAAGATCATCTCAAGACTCTGAACATTAGGAAATATGAAGAAGTCGCCGGTTACTGGACCATTCCTGACATGGAAATGCACAATATACAGAAAGATCACCGTACCCGTATGCTCATGAAGAATATCGTCATCGATGAGGGCATTTCAGACAATATGTTTACACAGCGCATGATGCAGCGCGGCGTAAACGATTAACTCACTGGAAACTCCCCGGCAGCTGTCTGCACAAGCTGTCGGGGAGCTTTAAGCAAAACATGAAAGGAAACATATGATGCTAACACATATCTACAGTTCAAAACACCCTGGAAACCCGCAGCGAAGCAACAGCTCGCTTCAACGCGCCAACAAAGTCCAGTTTGTCAGCAGAGGATACAGCATAGGCAGCAAGGCCCAGCCCATAAATCGTCTGAGGACTGCACTCCTTCTCGGCATTCTGTTGATCGCCACAACGGCCGCAGCCCAGATCAGCACACACGGCTATGTGCGCCACTACAGCGGCTGGCTGGCAGATGACGGCAGCACAGCCATTCAACAGAATACACTCAATCTGAATCTCAGCAGTACCGATGGCAATTTTGCCTGGCGTGCGGTCCCCTATATATACCAGTATAATAATGGTGACAGTCTGAACCTTGATCTGCGTCAACTCTATATGGACTATTACGGATCCTTCTACGACCTGCGCATCGGCCGGCAGCAGATTATCTGGGGCAAGGCCGACGGCGTGTTCATTACCGACATCATCAGCCCCAAGGATCTGGGGGAATTCCTGCTCCGGGACTTCGAGGAGATCCGCCAGGGCCTGACTGCGGCCAAACTCTCCCTTTACCGTGGAGCCAATCAGCTGGACATGGTCTGGGTCCCCACTTTTTCCGCTACAAAGTACCCTGCTGACGGCAGTCTCTGGGAGCCGATCAAACCCCTGCCCGTGGAACCCATCATAGACCACAGTGGTGAAAATATCCCATCTACTCTTGAAAACAGTGAGGCTTTTATGCGCCTGGCTCACATGGGATCCTTTATGGACTGGGAACTCATGGCCGGATATGCCTGGGATGACGACCCAGATTACAGCATTCAGTCCCTGGTCATGACCGCCACCGGTCCACAACTGACACTGCAGGGTGAGCAGCAGCGACTGAACATTCTCGGTGCCTCCTTCAATAAACCCATAGGCGGCTGGCTGCTGCGAGGTGAAGGAGCTTATTACAATGGCCGCCAGTTTATGCGCGAACTCGATATCACGCAGGTTCAGACACAGCTGGCCCAGGGACTTCCCCTGCCTGAACTTAGTCTGGAACGGGATCACCTGCACTATCTGCTCGGTCTGGACATGAATATTCTGGGCATAGACCTGAGCACACAGTTCATCCAGGAATACATCATGGACTATGATGAAAGCCTGCAGCAGGATGAATTTCATAACATGATGACAATCCTTGCCAGGGAGACATTTTTTCGGGAAACCCTGTCTCTGGAACTATTCAGCTATATCGGCCTGAATAACGAAGACGCCCTCCTGCGTCCCAAAGCATCCTACGATCTGGGCTCAGGAATGGCCCTTGAGCTGGGCGCCAATGTCTTTTTAGGAGATGAGGGAATGTTCGGCCAGTACGACAGCAATGATATGGTCTACACACGCCTGCGAGTGGATTTCTGAGATGCTTCAGCGAGTTTAACTGAATATATACACATCTGGAACTGAAAGTATAAAAATCAAAGTCATGAATAGTGTACAGATTCAATGGATAACTTTCATATCAGTATGCTGGATTCTATTAATTCCACTGAAAAGTTCAGGCCAGGAGCGCATCGCCTTAGTACTCTCCGGAGGCGGTGCGCAGGGTCTGGCCCACATCGGCCTCATGCAGGCATTTGAAGAACTGCAGGTCCCCATTGATGTGATTTACGGGACCTCAGCCGGAGCCCTTGCCGGAGGACTCTATGCTGCAGGGATGACGGCAGAGGAAATGAAACTGCTCTCGGATGACGGCGTGATCTACGATTTATTTTTAGGTCGTGAAAGTCCGGAATCGGTACCTATCTGGCAGCGTAACAGCCGACGTCCTGGAAATTTCTCAATTAGTCGGGGACAGCAGCAGGTGCTCGGTCCCCCTGGTATCGTTGATGACAAGTTGATCCTGCAGGAGCTTTTTCTTTGGACTCTGGCTGCAGACTTTTATTCGAGACAGAATTTTGACAGCCTCCTGATCCCCTTCCGAGCTGTGGCAGGTGACTTATACCAAAAGAAGGCAAAACTGATTGACCGTGGTCCACTCAGCGAGGCAATGCGAATATCCATGTCTATTCCCCTGATCTATGCCCCCGTTGAAAAGGATGCATCTCTCTACGTAGACGGTGGCGTATTCAACAATCTTCCTGTAGACTTCGCTCTGGCTGATTCAGCCGATTTCATCATCGCCGTCAATGTTACCGACCCGCTCCCTGAAGAGCAGCCCAAGGATATATTCCAGTCTTTTTCGATCTTGAGTGCTACCATGTTCGGTGCCACAGACTCTGTCTCCATCAAAGGCTGGGATCACTATATCAACATTGATACAGGCTCTGCCAGCATGTTCGATTTCGGTGCCGGTCGAAAGCTGATAGACGAAGGATACCGCAGGGGACTAATAGAGGGCCGGAAGATTCTGGAGAAAATCCAGACACAAAGGTCGGACAATCTAAACATCCGTCGACAGAACATTCGCCGGGCTAATCAGGATCTGAACATTCGTACGGTCATCATCAGTGACAGGCAGAGCAGTGAGTTTCTGCGCAGCGAACACTTCGCAGACGGAGATTTTCCTCAAAGTATCTCAAAAATAAGGGATTACCTCAATGCCCTAAAAACAACAGGCAAGTACAGACAGATCAGCCCATCGCTGTCTCTGAATGGCGATACACTGCATGTAAAAATCAGAAAAAAACCCAGCCTGTCTATGATGCCGTCTTTTCAGATCACCTCAATGAACGGATTTTCCTTTGACGGACTCTGGGAATATCGACCTGACGGCAGTCGATACTACTCTGCCTTCCTGTCCCTCGGAAATGAGGAAAGCAGTATTTCTCTTAAAAGTATGCCCTATTTTCAATGGAAACCGAAAAGCAAGAAACGCGATAAAGGTTTCGCAGACCTGTCTCTGCACAGCAGATACCGACGCTGGAATCTGCATTCTCCCAATGATGATATAAATTACAGTGCTCTAAGACTGCAGACCGATTATCATCGTATTCTCAGCTGGGATCAGGAATTACGGCTTTCAGCCTATGTCGCCGGTGATCGCTGGCAGAATATACAGCTTGCCATTCCGGAATATAAGCAGCATGAAAATCACAGTGCTGTAAAAATCCAAACGACCCATGACATTTACAATTCCGGCTTGTTTAGCAATAGTCAGAATGGACAGAACCCCGGTAAAAGTGCCCAGACAACACTTGTTCTATCTGCTACTGCCTTGTCAATGCAGGGGCAATTCATTAAAAGTGTATTTCTTTCCTTAAAACACTCGGAACTTTTAAAAAATTCCAGTTTCAGCACCTCTATCATTATCCGTCACAGCCCGGATGAAAGACCACCCCTTTCTCTGCTTTATGGGATCACTCTTCCCCGGGCCTATGAGGGACAGTATGAACTGCAGTATTTCGGCGAGACACAGATTGCCTATGACATAGAGGCTCAGAGACGGGTGTTACGCGATGATCTGCGGCTTCATATCCGTTTCAGTAAACAGCATAGCTTAAATAACTATATTGATAAAACGGACATAGTTGTCGGTGGTCAGGACATATTTCTGAGCTATAACAGTCTCCTGGGTCCGCTGGAGATAGGCTGGTCATTTTTACAGGAAAATGGATTTTTTAGGAGTTCATCATGGACACGTTTGAATATTTATATCTGAAAATCAATAAGCTGTCATTGCTCCCGGGCTGTATACTCACCATGGCAATCCTGGTTATCCGCCCCCTTGCCGGCGCATCGACAGATACACTGCAAACGGCCGCTCATGCTGATACGCTGCGAATGACTAGCTCCAAGGCGACACTACAAACCACTGATCCTATGAAGAATGCAAGGGTCTCTTCTCTACAATGGGCCCTGGCTTACGATGCAGGGATCTGGTTCGGCAACCGCTACATCCGTCAGCAGGATTGGGCTGTTATAGGCATACAGTCTCTGAAAAACAACATCGAACACGGCTGGGTTATGGATGAAGATGAATTTGATGTAAATCAGTTCGGCCACCCCTATCAGGGCGCACTGGTATTTTCTGCGGCCAGGGCACAGGGATTGGATTTCTGGCAGGCAAGCCCTTACCCAATTATAAGCAGTTACATCTGGGAGATGGCCATGGAAAATGAGTATCCATCTATCAATGACATGATTACGACACCTCTCAGCGGTATTACCTTCGGTGAAATTTCACACCGTATCAGTTTGCTCCTTTACGATGGCTCCGGTAATCGTGTACAAATGCTTGGAGCATCTGTACTGAATCCAGCCCGTATTCCCCAGATCTGGCGCATGAAAAGTACTCAGATAAAACCCAAACTTAAACGGATACCGGCACCATTCACTGCAGGTATAGCTATGGGCGCAGGGCACATAAATGAATCGTTTAATGGTACAGCCGCCCCGGATAACGGGTTTATGCGTTTTTTTATGAAATATGGAGATATTCTGAAATCGGATAAAAATCAGAAACCATTTGAACATTTTGAGATTCTTTTAGTACTCAATTTTCGTAACGATGAAATTGTAGCTGAAATTTACAGTTCCGGACTCCTGTATCAGATCTATCAGAAAACTGTAAATCAACAAGCTGTATTCGTCGGATTATATAAAAATTATGACTACCTGAATCAGGATGAGTATAAATTTTCTTCCTCCGAGATCGGAATTGGGCTCTTCTATCGACTGCAGCTTGATAAATTGCTGATCAATGGTGAAATCGAACCTTCATACATCATTCTCGGAAGTAGCGGTGACACCCACGATGCCGATCCGGACCTGCGGGATTATGTATACGGAAACGGCCGTTCACTTAAAGGTCAGTTCACAGCGAATTATGGACAATGGATGAAGCTTTACCTGAGGATAGCAAATTACCAACTTAAAAATTTTGATTCTGATGATGACCTTTTATTTGAGGAGACAGAGCTGATCAAATTTGGATTACAGCTCATTCTGCAACAGCCTGTCAGCGTCGGTTTTGAACAGAGCGAGATATTCCATCACAGTGACAACATTGATAACCTCGACACTGAAAACAGCGCTTCTGTCAGTCGTATTTACCTAATCTATAATTTTTAAATTTGTGATTTTTCTGACGGGCCGCGTCATTCCAAAGCTATCGCTATAAAGAATACGGTATTCTTCGGAAGCTCCTGACCCCAGATTCTATATGTTCTGCCGCCTTTACCAGCTACTCTATCAGACCATGGGCGGCATCGATGTGCCGGGCATTTTTTACAGGAATCGCTACCACACCCCAGCTCTCCAGTATCCTCAGCAGCTCCCGCGTCACCGGTTCGATCCGGCTGCGAAGCAGCTCAGACAGCCCCATCCGAACCTCCATGCTCTGCGGCTGTACCCCGATCAGAATGATCTGCGATGGATCATATTCCAGCAGTTTCACCGAACTCAGAACGTCCGTGATGCCCAGATGATGCAAACTCATGTTGTTCTTCAGCTGCGTCAGTATGTCGTCGTTCTCCATCCGCCCCACATAACCCGGCGCCTCCCCGAACTCCACCGCATCCACCATCAGAATCCGGTCATAATCTTCAAAAAACGGCAGCAGCTCAAAACCCGCCGTCCCCCCGTCCACGATCTCGATCGCCGGCTCAAAACGATAATGCGCATTGATATGCTTGATCACATGCAGCCCGATCCCCTCATCCTCCACCAGCAGGTTCCCCAGCCCCAGAAGAATTATATCCTTTTTCCCGCTCTCCGTCAGATTCTCTTTTCTGTTGCTCACGGTCTCAACTCCTATCTGAAAATGTTTCTCCGTAATATAATGCTTTTCCTCTGTCTGTTTCCGATTTTCTCTCCTCAGAATGGCCTCTTTACTGCCTGGCTAAACTCCCTCTGCAAATGCCTCCGCCCTTTCAAAGGATGCTGCCGCATCATTCTGTGCCGCCTGCGTCATGCTATAAGGCCTGCCGCCTCAGTATCTTCAATATCCTGCCGTAACTGATCTCCGACAGGGTCCAGAGATAGCTGTTAAAATCCGTTGTATTTGTGAACTGCACAAGCACCAGGTCCAGATCCCCATGATACTGCGCAATGCTCTGATATCCGGGGATCAGTCCCGTATGCCCGAATGTGTACAGGGAGGCATAGATCTCCGCCTCCCCCGCCTCAAAGACCGAACCCTCGTTCAAAGCCCGTATAAATCGCCCCACATCCTCCGCCGTCGCCAGCATCGAACCGTAATCCACAAGTTTCTGGTCCTGCTCAACCCCTGCATAATAACCGCTCATCACATCAGCGGGATCCACATCCGACAGTGATCCCCAGGTATTTTCCAACCCCAGCGGCTCCAGGATCTTCTCCTGAATATAGTCAAAATGCTCATAACCCAGCACCCTGTCCATCAGCATCGACAGCAAAAGATAATTTGTATTCGAATACGCATACTCCGCATCCGGCTCAAATTCAGCAGGCAGATCCAGGATCCGACCCATCGCCTCCTCCTCATCCTCAGGCAGATCAACCCAGAAATTCGGTGTATCTGTCAGATTCGGCAGTCCGCTCCGGTGCATCACAAGCATCCTCACGGTGATCCGCTCTGAATGCTCAATGCGCCCGGCATATTCCGGAAACGCAGAGGCCAGACTCTGATCCAGCGACAGACGACCCTCTGCAATCAGCTTCGTCACAGCCACCGCATCGTAAAGCTTGGCAATACTGGCGATCTTGAACAGCGCATCAGGGTCCGCAGGCAGCTCCGGGTCCCGGCTCTTCAGACCGGCTGCATAGCTCACAGCCGTCTCTCCACCGCGGTCAATGTAGACGATCACTCCGTCAAAACCGTGCTCCAGGCAGGCTTCCAGCTCCTCCTCAACTCTCTCCGGAAGCGGTGCCAGCCAGGCTGTCGCAAGCTCCCAGGGCGGAAATATGATCAGCGACAGCAGAGCAATCAAGGGCATGATGATGCGAAGGGCCAATAGCAGTTTCCCCCCTCTCCTCATACCGGCATCAGCTCCGCCGCCCCCTCTCCTCATACCGGCATCAGCTCCGCCGCCCCCTCTCCTCAGCGCCCCATCCTCGGTATCAGCACCGGCGTGCTCTTCTTGTAGGCCTCATAATCCGCCTGTCCGCCCCACTTCTCGTCCGCCCTCTGCTCCAGAAGGTTCACACCGCTGACCCGCGTCAGCAGGACATAGACGAATAGCGGCGAGATCAATGTCAGATACTGCCAGCCCTGCAGAACCGGAAAGGCAATGACCGCAACGCCCAGCCACAGCAGGATCTCACCGAAATAGTTTGGATGCCGGCTCCGACTCCAGAGCCCGATATTGATGAATTTTCCCCTGTTCTCCGGTTTCTCCCGCCAGCGGCTCTTCTGCCTGTCGGCCACAAGCTCCACCGAAAATCCGATCAGCCACAGCAGCAGACCCAGCAGCGCAAAAACTCCCGGGGAAACATCCACTGCCGCCGTGATCGTCACCAGTGCCGCCGAAGCCGTCAGTGTCACCCACAGCCCCTGTATGGTCCAGACCGTCAGAAAACGCAGAAAATTCGGTTTCAATTCATCAAATCGACCGTCCTTACCGTCCTTCATGATTCGCCGGAATAGAAAGGTCCCCAGCCGCAGCGCCCAGACCGCCACCAGAACAGCCATGATCCAGCCCCGCAGACTCTGCACAGGACTCAGATATATTCCCAGACCCGTTACTGTCAGGTAGCTGATGCTCCCCGTCAGATCAAAAAATTTCTCCGTCTGCAGAATGAACGCCGGAATAAATGCCAGCCAGTTGATGCCGAAGGCNATCAGCACCAGCAGCCCGAACAGCGGATAAGCGCCCACCGTCGCACCATGCTGACTCCCGGCAAACCCGATCCCGGCTCCCAAGGCCAGGATCACCAGAATGATTATGATCGATCTCAGTATATTTTTCATTGTTTTCCCTTTATGGTTTGTGTCAGCGGAACAGCTCTTGCCCTCCCCTGCCGATTATAATAAATTTTTCAGCCTATGACCGTTTTTTTCCGGAATTTTTATAATCTTTTCCCCAACAGCCTCCCGTCATCCCGACCCCTCACAGAATATCACTCGTCTCTCCGGAAAAGCCGCAAAGATCAGAAAGAAAGTGGATGATATAGTTCCCCGCCGCCGCAGTGCACAGACATCCGCCGCCCTCGGTAAGTATACTGCAGTTCAAACGCTTCAGTACTCTCAATACGGAGCGCAGGCCCCTGATCCCCCTGTCCCGCTTCGAAAAAAAGTGAAATGGAATTGTTTCCGAGAGGATAGGCCTCAACCCCGTGAAAATCCTCCCGGCGGATATGCCAGGTGATGATCCCTTTTCCAGCGTCAGGTCTCAGACCAATGATATTTTCAAAGAGGATCTGAATCGGTCCGCAGCCGCTCCAGCCTACAAAATCCGCCTTGGCCGGATCCCCGGGCAGAAAATGATCCGGAGCATAGTTTTCATATATAGATCCTGTCTGCCGATAGACCTCCGCCATGCCCCGTAGATACTTTTCCGCTGCCTCCGCAGCCAGTTCCTCATATCCGTATGTTTCCAAACCCTTGAATATCATGACATTGGTGGGGGCCCAGACTGCCCCTTTCCAGTAATCTCCAAATTCAGAATAACCCTCTTCATCGGCCGCAAGTGTGGGAAACGGAATGAGACGCCGAAATTCATTCTCGTCCTTCAGATGCTCCACCAGCGCCTCAGCCTGCACACTGTCCGCAATGCCCGCCAGCAGAGGCCAGAAGCCGCCGGATGTCTTCACCCGGTACTGCGACCCGTCCGCCAGTACGTCGTAATAAAACCCGTCCTCTGCATTCCAGCACCAGCGGTTGATACGCTCACCGATCTCACGGCCCCTTGCCAGACAGTCCTCAGCCTTCCTCACCTGCCCTGTTTCCATGGCCATCTCCGCCATGGCATTGTACATGATCACCATCTGCGAAGACATCTCCACCCAGCCGGCCCCCTTGTCCGCCGGCCTCGGCGTATTGTCCATCCCGCTGCCCAGGGGCGTGTTCCAGTACAGATCATGCAGAGACGAGGCCGAACGCCGTCCATTGTTCTCCCAGTCCGGAGCCTCTGGGTCTCCATCCCGATTCAACCATTCGGCATACTTTTCCAGAACCGGCAGAACCTCCCCGAAGCGGCTTTTATCGCCGCTGAGCCGGTAATTCTCCAGCTCAGCCCAGGAAAACAGAGGCGGATTGATCATATTTTTCCAGCCCTTCTCAGAAAAAAGTCCACCGTCAAAATCAAAATGTATCAGCCGTCCGTCCCTCTCCCGGAACTCCCTCCCGATAAATCCACTCTCATACTGCAGACGATAAAAATTGTCAAGCGATTCAATGGCTGGAAAAACCTGATGCCCGTAACGGGCAAACATCATCATAAAAATGGTGTCCCATTGAAAAATATTCTCCGAAAAAGCCTCATCCAGCCAGTTCGACACCAGCGGACTGCCCTCCGGCGGCTGCTTCAATCCCCTGAATGCCAGCTCCCAGGCCGCCCAGTACAGCTCAACCCACTCCGGATTCCCCTCCAGAACCGGCCTAGGCAGCTTCTCCCTGCCCATCTCCCAGGATGGCAGATCCGCTCCGTCCCACTCCCTCTTTCCAAAATATTTACCCAAAACCGCAGACCCCGCCCCGTCCCCGAACACGCCTCCAATCTCCCCCGACTCCCGGCGTTCAACAATCTCCTGCTTCATTCCCCCCGATCTGCCGCAGCCACCCGAAACAATCAGCAGAATAAATGTCAGCAGCACTGCAATCCTCAATGTCATCCCCAACTTCACATCAACCCTCCTCCCACGCTCCTACTGTTCTACCATTGAACCAGTCCACCAGCCCACCAGCCCACCATTTCCCAACAAAAAAAGGGCCGGTTTCCCAGCCCTTTGTATTTGATATGTGATATGCGATGCCTGATTACAGGACATTCACTTTCACAACCTTGCCCTTCTTGTTGTCGTGCAGGTGGATAGCACAGGCCAGACAGGGGTCGAAGGAGTGGATGGTTCTGAGAACTTCAAGGGGTTTTTCCTCGTCGGCAATGGGGTTGCCCATGAGGCTGGCCTCGTAGGGACCCATCTCGTCGTTCTGGTTCCGGGGGCCTGCATTCCAGGTGGAAGGCACCACAGCCTGATAGTTCTTGATCTTTCCATTCTCGATGACAACCCAGTGGCTGAGAACACCGCGGGGTGCTTCGTGAAAACCGAAACCCATGACCTCTCCCTTGGGGAAGACCGGCGGATTGAAAGTTTCCATATCACCCGTGGCAATGTTGGCCACAAGAGCATTGTAGTTGGTTTCCAGTGCATCGAAGAGCACATTGGTCCGGACGCAGCGGGCGGCGTGACGGCCGAGAGTGGAGTGCAGCGCACCGATCCCGACCTTCGTACCGGCAATGGCGGACACTTTGTCCAGAGCCAGGTTTGTGTAGGCCTGGGCGCCTTCATGTCCTGCCAGATACATGGCCAGAACATTGGAGAGCGGACCCACCTGAGCCGGTTTGTCCATGAAGGACGGAGCCTTCACCCAGCTGTACTTATCCTTCGTATGCAGCTGATCATTGACATAGTCCTCATACTTCGGCACGGTTTCTTCCTGATAGGGATGTTTGACCCAGTCACCGTCATACCAGCTGTGTTTGATACTTTCCTTGACATTGTCCTCAAAGAATTTATCCTGGAAGCTGGTGATCGCACGGAACTTGCTGAGGTCGCCGTCGGGAATGTATCCGCCGGGGGCCAGGAACTCGGTTCCTTTTGTATCCATTGGAAATTCCGGCACAGACAGATAGTTGGTCACACCGGCACCGTAGGGCAGCCAGTCCGCATACAGAGCGCCCACCGCAGCGAGATCCACCAGATAAACCTTCTGAATAAAGGCCTGCAGTTCGCCCATGAGTGTCTGTACATAGGCCAGGCGTTCCATATTCAGGGCAGCCTGATTGTCGGGATTAATGGCATTGGCCACACCGCCGACAGCCAGATTCTGTATATGCGGGGTCTTGGAACCGAGGATGGTCGTGATCTGATTGGCCTTACGCTGGTATTCAAAGGCTTCCAGATAGTGGGAGGCAGCCATGAGATTGGCCTCAGGCGGCAGTTTCATGGCCGGATGACCCCAGTAACCGTTGGCAAAAATGCCCAGCTGTCCGCTGGCAACGAATTTGGCCAGACGGTCTTTGACATTGCTGAAATGCTGTGCATTGTTATTGGGCCAGTCACTCAGACTCTGAGCCAGTTTTTCGGTCTTTTTGGGATCTGCGCTGAGAGCACTCACCACATCCACCCAGTCCAGGGCACTCAGATGATAGAAGTGCACAATATGATCATGGATGCCGTGGGCGGCTACGATCATGTTGCGGATATACTGGGCATTCAGGGGAATTTCCATATCCAGGGCATTCTCAACAGCCCGGACGCTGGCGATGGCGTGAACGGTTGTACAGACACCGCAGATACGCTGTGTATAGATCCATGCATCCCGGGGATCACGGCCTGTCAGGATCGGTTCAATACCTCTCCACATCTGACCCGATGACCAGGCGTTGGATACGAAGCCGTCCTTCACGTCCACATCGACACGCAAATGGCCTTCGATGCGGGTGACGGGATCAACTATGATATGCTTTGCCATATTCTAAAACCTCCAGTTAATTAGGATTGATGGGCGGCTGACATCACCGGTGTCTTTTTCACCAGGAAGAGATACGCCATGATTTCAAATGAGATGAGTCCGAGGGTGACTGTCATTTCGGCAGCGGATGGAAAATAATGCCAGCCGTCTCCGGGGTTGAAGGCCACCAGAAAGGCGTTGAACCTGTAGAGAGCGCCGCCGAGCACACCGGACACCGCCGCATAGAAGAGCAGATTGGGTTTACTGCGGTTCTCTTTGCTCATCAGCAGGATCACCGGGACAACGAAGAACGCGATCTCGATCAGGAACATCACAGAGAGGAAGCCCTGAGAAAAGATCTCACCGATCAGCCCATGGTAGGCCAGATCACCGAAACGCACCGCCAGATAGACGATGATGAGCCAGGGGATGAGCCCGCTGACTTTGGCCAGCAGCGGCATTTCCAGAGGCCGTTTCAGATGCACCGATGAATAGAGACTCTCGAAGATCACCATTCCGTAACCCATCGCGATGGCGGAGATCAGGAAGAGCAGCGGCAGGAACATGGTCTGCCAGAGGGGGTTCACCTTGTAGCCGGCCACCACCAGAAGGGTTCCCAGGGAACTCTGGTGCATGGTGGGCAGCAGCACACCGAAACCGATGAAGATGAACATGGCCTTCTGGACACCGTCGGCCCATTTTGCCCGGTTGATACCCTTGAACAGGGTGGGTGAGAACTCGATCCACAGGACCAGGATGTACAGCGCAATACAGGCTGCCACCTCGAACATGATGGAGTTCACATTGGCGTACTGCGGCAGAAAGACGTTATACAGCTGCCAGTAGCGGCCTACATCCAGAAAGATGGAGGCACCGGCCAGTGTATATCCGAAGACCGAAGCCAGCAGGGCCGGCCGGATCAGCGGATGGTATTTGCCGCGGTTGAAGATGTAGATCAGCACAGCCATGGCGTAACCGCCGGTGGCCAGAGCCGTACCTGTCACAACATCGTACACAATCCAGAGTCCCCAGGGATAGCCGTCACTCAGATTGGTGACGGAGCCGATTCCGAAGAGAAAACGTTTAGCGATGAAGAACAGGCTGATGACAAAGATCGCTGTCAGAACCATAAAGGGCTTGGTCAGGACCTTTCCGCCGAGGGGTTTTTCGTGACTCATTCCTCACCCCCTTCTGCTGCATCGATATCCTTGCTGCTTTTATAGGCTGCGGTCAGGAGACCGCCCAGCAGAACGATGGGACCGATCATGCCTTTATACAGTGTGTGCTGAAGCGTTTCACTCTTGCGGGCTGTCGGATCCTGATCCAGAGCAGGCAGTCCCAGCTTGCTGAAGGGCACTGCAGCCAGATAGAGATTCTGTGTGCCGCCGCCGTCGTTCTCACCGTAGATCTCCTTCCGGTACTCAGCCGCAGTATGAATCGCCTTTTCCCCGCTGTAGAGGGATTTGACCGGAAATTCATAGTTTTCGCCCGCCTTCAGAGTCAGACGACGCCTGGCTTCGATCAGCAGATCCGTGGTTTTACCGAACAGAGACGCTCCCGTCGGGCAGAACTCGGTGCAACCGGGCAGCTGTCCTTCTGCATAGTTTCCTTCCTTGTCCAGGATCTTGTGGTCACAGAGCTGACATTTGACGATCTCAGGAATAGCTTCATCCCATTCGAATTTGGGAATATTGAAGGGACAGGCAACCTGGCAGTAGCGACAGCCGATGCAGGCGTCTGCATTCCATTTGACAATGCCGTTTCCTTCGGTCTTGGTCAGGGCAGTTGCCGGGCAGGCTGAGACACAGGCCGCATCCACACAGTGCATACAGGCCCGTTTCATGAAGGCAAAACCGTTTTCCTCACGGTCCTTCACATCCGCCGTACCGTCCCGGTAGGCTTTGATCTTATTCAGAGTTTTTGAATTCAGATCACCGCCGGAGTCCCAGGTGCCGTAGACACCCTTTGCCTTTTCCATCGGTGTACCGTGTTCTGTCGGCATATTATTCTCACGCTTGCAGGCGACCTCACAGGCCTTGCAGCCGATGCAGAGCGTAGAATCATAGAGAATACCGACAGCCTCGTCAGACAGCTTATGGGCCTCCCGGGCCTCAGCTGTCCCGCTGGCAGCCACGGTCAGGGCACCGGCAGAAAGAACTTTGAAAAAGTCTCTTCTTCCTATATCCATTGGTTCCCTTTCTTTCAGTCTTCTTTTTCGACCGGGGCTTCTTCAAGTTTTTTGTTCATCATAGCTGCAGTGGCCACGGCTGCGCCGCCGAGTGCTCCCACCAGAGCCGCAGCGCCTGTACCGAGTCCGCCGTCCTTCTCCTCAGCAATATCGCTGAAGGTCTTGGGCGAAGTGACACTGAGTACGGTCGCCTGCTGATGCACCGGTTTGTGGAATCCCACTCCCTTTTCTGTACAGCCGAAACAGGGATGACCGGTTCCGACAGGCCAGGAATGCGCACCCACATCGCCGTAGAGCTGCGTCGGACAGTTTGCGTAGGTCTCAGGACCTTTGCAGCCCAGTTTGTAGAGGCAGTAACCCTGACGATGACCTTCGTCACCGAACTGATCTGCAAAATGTCCGGCATCGAAATGCGGACGGCGTTCACAGTGATCATGGATCAGACGGCCGTAGGCAAACATAGGCCGGCCCTTGTTGTCCATCTCAGGCAGCTTGCCCAAAGTCAGAAAATAGAGAACAGTACTCAGAATATTGTAGGGTGATGCCGGACATCCGGGCAGATTGACCACCGGTTTATCAATATTCAGTGTCTTCAGAACAGTCTGCAGTCCTGCAGCGCCTGTAGGGCTTCCATTGTATCCAGGCGCCGATGCGCTCTGTACACCGCCCCAGCTGGCACAGGAACCGATCGCGACACAGGCGGCAGCGTGGGGAGCCACTTCAGTCAGGGTCTCCTGGGCTGTCTTGCCTGCGACCTTGCAGTAGATACCATTGTCTTTGGTGGGAATGGATCCCTCCACAACTAAAATGAACTTCCCGTCATTCGCCTTCACCGAATCCATCATGCACTTTTCAGCCTGATGGCCGGCTGCTGTGAGCAGGGTCTCGCTGTAGTCCAGACTGATGGTGTCCAGAACGAGGCTCTCCACGGTGGGGTGAGTTGCGCGAAGCAGGCTTTCGGTACATCCGGTGCACTCCTGATAGTGCAGCCAGATCACCGGTGTCCGCGTGTTGGTCGCGGCGATCACTTTGTTCACCATACCGAAGGGCAGGCCAAGTGTCGCCGTCACCGCCGTGGCGAACTTTAGAAAACTGCGCCGGCTGACATTGAACAGCTCCAGGCGCTCCGCCAGATCCGAACTGATCAGATCATTTACGTGCTTTTCTTCCATACATTGTCTCCCATACTGTTTAGTAATATTCTATGAATGAAGGTCTAAACTTTCTCCTGTACCCTAACCTTATAATAACAGCTTTCGCTCAACTCGCGAAAACTGCATTTATCACTGAAATTTCCATTGCACTGCATGCAGACCAGATCCAGCCCGTCCTGAAAGTCAATACAGCTGTTGATATAGCGCTCTATAAAATCCTCAAAAAGCTGCATCTCATTCTCAGTAAAATTCTTCTCCATCGTCTCCAGACGACGGCTGCGGTTGCCGTTGTAGTTTATGATCAGCCGCTCTCCCAGCGTGGTCAGACTCAGCATCGCAGAGCGACGGTCCGTTTCCTGTTCCGTCCGCAGGACCAGATGCTGCTTCACCAGCTTGTCCACCGTCTTGCTGATGGCCGGACGGCTGACATTGAAAAGCGCTGCAATATCACTGACCGTCTTTGTCCCCGTCACCGACAGGATTTTCAGAATCTGAAATTGAGCCTTGGTCAGAAAAGGCGCAACACTCTTAATATCATCTACATCACACACATCCTGAATGATCTGACTCAGAAGGTAGACTTTGTCAAATAATCTTTTTCCGGTTTCTGTATCCAATTAACCTTCCTTAATAGTTAACTTCGGTTAAAAGTATAACCTTGTTAACCACATGTCAAATACTTTTTTGATTTTTTTATGTGCAGTATATGCGCTTTCTGCGAGGACGCAGATTGCAGTGATTCTGACCTTGTCTAAGGTAAATAGAGGGAGTCCGGGCGGGCTTTGGAGAAAGCGGTCATGGCTTCGGCAAGTTTGGCCGTCAGGGACTCAAAATAGAGTCGGCCTTTCTCGGCACTGGCGGCGGAAGGGTCACCGGAACCGGTATCCTCCGTCACTATGGACCAGGGCCTTTCCATCCAGAGAAATCCGTCCTGCATCGCCTGTATTCCCGCAGCTTTTGTCCGGCCCCTGCCCCAGTCCTCCTTCGGCAGAACGGTGTCGGGGAAGAGATGCAGCATGAGGGATGTTTCCATTTCATCTGCATGGTCGCCCTGTGCCTCAAAGATCTTCTCTTCCGCGGAAAAGCGAAACCAGTCCACCAGACCCAGCATCATGGAGGGATATTTCATACCGAGTTCGCGCAGAAGGGGTTTAAAGGCATTCCCGCCGTGTCCGTTGACCAGGAGGAAGCGGGGGATGCCCTGAGTTTCCGCTACTGCCAGCAGATCGTTCAGAATAGCCATCTGAGTGCTGGGAAGGATATTGAGGTCCAGCAGAATATCCCGCTGTCCTGTATTCACCCCGAAGGGTAGGGCCGGCAGAACCTTCAGACCTGTTCCCTGTTCCCAGGCCAGACGCGCCGCCTCATGGGTCACCGCCTCCGTCTCCAGAACATCCGTGCCGTAGGGCAGGTGGTATCCGTGTGCCTCCGTAGCCCCCCAGGGCAGTACGATCAGATCCACCTGCTCATTGCGCATCGCCTTCCAATGACATTCTGACAGTATATATGGTCTCATGCGCCGATCCTCCTTTTCCGGAATCTATATATTATTTACATAAATCCCCAGTTCGGATATCGGATATTCCCATGAATACACAAGATCTTTATTCGCTTGAATTCAGGGACGGGATTGGATAATTTCGTTCAGCTCACTTTGAACTGAGCACATAAAGCTAAACAGGACAAGCCATGCCCTATATGAGCAGCCAGCGGGAGATACAAAGGACCAAACTCATGATTCTGAGTCTCTGGTCGCTGGGCATTCTGGTCTCATTTCTTTTCAATGTAAACAGTATTCATGAACAGACCGATACTCTGGCGCGCAGGGAGGCGCGGGCGTATTTCAAAAAGGACACGGCTATCCGCTACTGGGCCAGCCGTCATGGCGGAGTCTATGTCGCGCAGAATGAGCGCACACCGGCCAATCCGAGACTTGCCCATATTCCCCACAGGGATCTGACCCGACCCGACGGGACAGAACTGACCCTGATGAATCCGGCCTACATTATCCGTCAGATGTTCGAGGAGTTCTCCAGCATTGAGTCTGTAAGCGGTCGAATTTTCAGTGACAAATATTTTTATGAAGGCAATAAACCGGATGCATGGGAGTTGAAGGCACTGCAGGAATTCAGAGAGGGGAGCCCGGAGGCCTTTGAATTCACCGAGACCGAACAAGGGGAGGAGTTGAGACTGGCTCAACCCCTGTTTATCAGCGAAGACTGTCTCAAATGCCACGCTGTGCAGGGATACCGCATCGGGGAGCTGCGGGGAGCTGTGGGCGTCAAGCTCAATATGAAAGAACTCCGGGAGGCAGAAAAAAGCTCGGTGCTGCGGCAGGCAGGAATTCATGCGCTGATTTTTTTACTTGGGTTTTCGCTGATCTGGACCCTGCTGCGGTCAGTGCGGGTGCATGTGCTTGAAAGTGCGGAACTTGCGACCCGGAATATGGAAATAGAGCACCGTCTTTTTCAGAAGGAGAAAAAGGAGAGTCTGGATCTGGTGACCGGCAGTATCGCCCACGACTTCAATAATCTCCTCACCGGTGTTCTCGGTGCCGTGGATCTCATCGATGTGCGGAATCAGGCACCGGATAAAATTCAGAAATATCTGGATATTATTCGTGAAAACTGTCTCAAAGGGGCGAAACTCAGCCGGCAGATGCAGATTTACACGGGTCAGTACCTGATCCGGCCGGCCGAAGTAGATCCGAAGGCGCTGATGCAGGATCTGGCCTGGGACTTCCGGTCCACCCTGAGGGAAAACTGTTCACTCGAGCTGCAGCTTCCGGAAGGGGATCTGTCCCTGTTCTGCGACGGAGAATATCTGCGCAAGGCAGTGCTGGAACTGCTTCAGAATGCCGAGGAGGCCACCCGTGACCGCGGGGGGACTGTCACCCTCGCCCTTGAGGGGCCCATGTCTGCCGAGGACCTGCCTGCCAGCCTCTTCAGCGACAGCAGCGGCAACGCCTCCAGTTATCTGAAATTCCGGGTTGCGGATGACGGGGAAGGCATGCCGGCCTCAGTACAGGACAGGATCTTCGACCCCTTTTTCAGTACTCGCTTCACCGGAAGGGGTCTGGGCCTGTCGGAATTCAAGGGCATCCTCGATGCCCATCATGGATTTTTTTCAGTGAATTCCACCGTAGAGGCGGGCACAGAGATCATATTCTACCTGCCGGTTTCCGTGCATTGAGTGAGGGCGGCGTCTCTTGTTCTCCGCGTCCTATTTTTTCAAATGAACATTTTCTTCTCTAGCGGTGATCATAAAATCCCCGTAGGCAAAATCTCCCTCAGGCAGGTGATAGACCGTCTGCGCACGCATCGGAAGACGGCGTCCATTCTCTGATCCGTAGGCCAGAACCGGCGTGGAAAAGGGTGCCGACCGCAGACTGTTGTCCGGCATTCTCATCGCCCGGTCATCCGATCTGAAATTCACAAGTTCCCCCGTCTCATTGAAGAAGAGCCGGGCTGTGATGCGTATATGACCCACAGTGAAGGCGGCCTCAACTTCCGACGCAGACTGCTGCAGCCAGCTGATGCGTGGATCGATGAGCGTAGCAGGTGCCAGCATGCACATATCGTTGAAAAGAGTGACGGTCTCACCCCGATCCATGACCTCCCCATCCAGATCCACCACTGGAAAAAGTCCCAGTACCCTGATCTTCATCCAGGCATCCGCCGCGCGGTACACATGCCTGCCCCCGGCGGGTATACCCATGCGCCAGGCCCTGATGCCGAAATATCTGGCAGGCACAGGCTGCACATTCACCTGACGGCAGCGGACCCGCATTCCAGCATCTCCCGGCACCGAATGCATCCGACCCTTCATCTCAGCGGAATAACTCAGAACCTTCGCCCTTCCCAAAGCTCCGCTCAAACGGATGTATTTCTGAACCGCCGGCGGCAGCGCTGCCAGATCATCTTCTGTCAGAAGGGCCGGTTCCTCAGTGCCCAGAGAGGCCAGATCCTCCCTTTCCATGTCCCTCACTGATGCAGCGGCCCCCGCCGTTCCCAGCAGTAATGTCAGTATCACCATGTTCAATCCCCTTCTCAAACCTTTCATCGTCCTTTCCTTTCCTCATCGAAACATTGCTGAATTACGTCCCTCAACTGCTGCAGAACAGCGTCGGAAAATGACGCCCTAGCTTTGAAGTTCAGCTGTAATATAAACAATTTTTATCGGCCTGTCAGAAACCCGGATTCAGTGGCCAGCGCTGCATCCCGGGCTGTCCCCCGGAGACATCGGCGTCCCCGGTTCAGAAAAACATGACCAGCAGTCTCTGCAGGATATCCAGCGGACTGAACTGCGGCTCTTCCTGTCTTAAAATATTCATCTCATACCTTACCAGCCGTACTGGTCCTCCGGCATCGGCCGGTGCAGACCGGGGAGGCTTCCCTTTCTAAAAAATTTCCTCAGAGTCAGCGCCGATACAGTCAGCAGCGCCACAGAGAGCATGATCATCTTTTTCATCATAGTCAATCCCGTCTTTTTCAGTGTTTTGAAGCTTGGCTCTGCTTCAGCGGCTGAACACTCTCCGGTGTCTACCGAGGGCGTTTTCGGCCCCTTTTATCTCCCGACTTTTCCGTCATCTGGCGGTCTGTCTAAAGCTATAATACAGAGTTTAATAGACAAGACCAAAGCTTTTCCGCCGATTAATAAACAATTAAATCTATGGTAATTCTTTAGTAATTTTAGGAGTCCAAGTGAGTCTGTTCCGCGCATTTTTTCTGATGATTACATATCTTTTTCGTGGAATTTTTCAATTAATTCCTCTAATCTTCTTCTGTCGATGGAATATGGACAGAAGAATATCAACTGGCTGAATCCCCCTTTCGCGGGGTCTGCACCACAGCATTTCAGGAAGGACACATGAGGGTCAGATCACTGCTTAGAAATTATTTTATTCTGACAGCCTTCACTTTTTCTATGGCGGTCCTCGCCTCTGTATTTCTCCCCTCAGTGGACAGTAAATTGTATGCTGCAGATACGTCCGCCCTTTCCTTTAAGACGGGTTTCAGTTTTCCTGCAGGTAACCCGGATCCGCAGCTATACCGGGTTCTGGACAGTCTGAATACGGAACTGGGCGGCGGCTGTACAGTGGCTCTGCTCCTTGAGCGGGGTGCAGTGGCCCTCTATGCCCATCGCGGGTCGCTCCCTGACACTCTCTGTACTTTCAGTGCAGACAGCAGCCTGATGCGCTTGGCATCCATCAGCAAGGTATTCACCGCCCTGCTGGTCCTGGATCTTGAACAGGAGGGTCTGGTGGACCTGGACCGGGATGTGAATGATTATTTTGATCCGCCGATCCTGCCGGATCTGTTCAGTGAGCCTGTGACCCTTCGGCATCTGCTGACACACAGCGCCGGTTTCGACGACCGCTATATTGGGAAAGCTGTCCTGAGCCGGGAGCAACTTCCGTCTCTGGAGGATGGGCTGCGCCGGCTGATGCCGCAGCGGATCCTGCCTCCGGGGGAAGTGTTCTCCTACTCTAACTTTTCCGTGGCCCTGGCAGGTCTGACAGCTGAGAAAGTGACGGGCATTCCTTTCAGCAAACTGATAAAAGAGCGCGTTTTCCGACCTCTCGGCATGGATCAGGCAGATTTCGATCCCCCGCTTTCCGCACAGCAGCGCATTCTTCGGGGAGTCAGCAGTGATGGGCTTGAGACAGTTCCCATGGACTGGATGCTGGATGCCCCGGCAGGACAGATGCTGGCCACTGCCTGGGACATAGCCGCTTTTCTGAATTTTGCCCTTTCCAGGTTCCCTGACAGTATGACACAGGATGCGGTGACCCGGGACAGCAGCGGCTACGGACTTGAGCGCAGCCGTCTTAAGATGGCCCTGAAGAGCGCTGAGGCTGCCCGCTTCACTCATCATCCCGCGCTGCAGGGAGATATTGGTTTCACTCTGCGCAGGTTCCAGATCGGCGGGGTCCGGGCCTACGGCCACGACGGTGGCTATGCCGGCTGCAATACCCGCCTTCTCTACGTTCCGGAACTGCAGGGAGGCTTGTTTATCTTCAGCGACCGGCTGAACGGCCGTCTCATCGAGGAGTTCACAGCCCGCCTCAGTCAGCAGCTCTTCAAAAATGCCTCGGCAGAGCCGGGTATGCCCGGAAACAGCGCTCAGGCTGACAGCAGCGAGGGCGTCCTGACACCGCGCCTGGCAGCACTGCCCGAACTGCCCCTCAGCGCCTTCAGCGGCATTTACCGCAATACCCGCTATGCCAGGAAAGACATCAGCAAAGTCGGCGTGCTCATGGGTATGGCCGGCTCTGAGATGCGCATCGGCCTGGACGGGGACTATCTCAGCATGCCGGATCATCTCGGCCGAACCCGCCGTCTTCAGCGCATCGGTCCTCTCCTCTTCTCCTCCGTGGATGACAGCTATCTCATGGCCTTCCGTCAGGATGGAGATAAGATCTCACACGTGTACACGTCCGGAACCGACGCCATGGAGAAAAGCTCCCTGCTTTTCAGTATTCGGTTTCAGAGAATTTTTCTGTCCAGCGCCTTCAGCATCTTCACCCTGATCTTCTGGATATATCTTGCATTATGGCTCTACCACCGGCTGAAAAACCGCGGCCGGCACTTCAGTCTGGTCGAAAAATCACCTGTCCTCCATTCACGAGAACGACTGATCTGGTCTGTCTCCACCCTCTACAGCCTGCATCCGCTGCTCATCCTGCTCGGACTGATGAGTGTCCCGGCATGGACCACCGATATCGGTTTTGCCCACGGTCTCCCTGCCGCTGTGAAGATCTCCTTCCTGCTGCCGCCGATAGCGGCCGGCCTCAGTGTCTGGCTACTGCTGTCCTGTCTGCTCAGTTCCGCTCAAAAATCCGCCCGACTGAAAGGCATCCTCTTCAGCCTCCTCTCCGGCGCCTACAGCCTCTCACTCTGGTACTGGAATATCTGGGGCTGAGCCACGGATTCAATCCCCGACTGTGAATATGTCTTTTTAATGTGACTCATAATATGTAATTTTAGTCAAAAACAGGCTTTGAATACTGAA
>JGI11705J14877_10000323_pt1 | contig 30487 bp, 23 predicted proteins | sample Etolaghawater15m_FD_14877 | JGI IMG/M metagenome (IMG submission 14877)
GATGTGCGCCCACATATAGACGCGAAACCACCCCCACCCAAAACCTTCATTTTTCAGGCCTTGCCCCGGCGATTTGCATCGCTATACTGCGGCCAAATTTGAAGCTCCCGGTTTTGGGGGCTTATTTCTGTTTGAGGAGACTTTGTGATGTCTGGTCTGGGCGCGTCCAAAAGCATGGATTCACGCTATGATGTGGTCGGTATCGGCAACGCCATCGTGGACGTTTTGAGCCATGAGGACGATGCCTTTTTGGCGCGTCACGCCATGACCAAGGGCACCATGGCGTTGATTGACGCCGCCGCCGCCGACAAGCTGTATGACGACATGGGTCCGGGCATTGAGTGTTCGGGCGGTTCTGCGGCCAACACCATCGCCGGGTTGGCGAGCTTAGGCGGGCGCGGCGCTTTCATCGGCAAGGTGCGCGACGACCAGTTGGGCAAAGTCTTTCATCACGACATCGAAGCCATCGGCGTGCACTTCCCCACCCGTGCGGCCACGGACGGCGCGTCTACCGCGCGCTGCTTGATCCATGTGACCCCCGATGCCGAGCGCACCATGAACACGTTTTTGGGCGCGTGCACGGATTTGGGCCCGGGCGACGTGGACGAAGACGTGGTGCGGGCGTCCCTGGTGACGTACCTCGAAGGCTATTTGTGGGACAAGGAAAACGCCAAGGCCGCTTTTGTCAAAGCCGCCGAGCTGGCCCATGACGCGGGTCGCGAAGTGTCGCTGAGCCTGTCCGATCCGTTCTGCGTCGGCCGCCACCGCGAAAGCTTTTTGGAGCTGGTGGAAAATCACGTCGATATCTTGTTCGCCAACGAAGAAGAAATCCTGGCGCTTTACGAAGTGGAAAATTTTGACGACGCTCTGCAACACGTGCGCGGCCATTGCACCATTGCGGCCCTGACCCGCGGCGCCAAAGGCTCGGTCATTGTCGCGGGGGAAGAAATTCACGTTGTCGATTGTGACCCGGTGGCCCATGTTGCCGACACCACCGGGGCTGGCGACGCTTTTGCCGCGGGCTTTTTGTACGGCTACACCTATAGCCTGGCGCGAGGTCTGGAAACCGACCTGGCCCACTGTGCGCGCTTGGGCTCCATCGCGGCGGCTGAAATCATCAGCCACTTTGGTGCGCGCCCCGAAACACCCTTGAACGAAGTCGTGGCCCAAAAGCTCGGCTAACCATTTGCATTGAACCCTGCCCGAACCCTTAAACCTGAGGGCGGGGCAAAAAAAGAGGTCGCCGGACAAACAGCCCGGCGCAAAAAGGACAAAAACATGAACCTTCGCAATATTGCGATCATCGCTCACGTCGATCACGGCAAAACCACCTTGGTCGACGTGCTGTTGAAACAATCGGGCACGTTTCGCGACAACGAAAAAGTTTCGGAACGGGCCATGGATTCCGGCGAGCTGGAACGCGAACGCGGCATCACCATCACCGCCAAGCCGACCTCGGTCGAATGGAAAGGCACCCGCATCAACATCGTCGACACCCCGGGCCACGCCGATTTCGGCGGCGAAGTGGAACGCATCTTGTCCATGGTCGACGGGGTGTTGCTGTTGGTTGACGCCGCCGAAGGCGCCATGCCGCAGACCAAGTTCGTCACCGGCAAAGCCTTGAAGCTGGGCTTGAAGCCCATCGTCGTCGTCAACAAAGTGGACAAGCCCGAACAGCGCGCCTTTGAAGTCCAGGACGAAATCTTCGACCTGTTCGCCGCCATGGACGCCACCGAAGAACAGCTGGACTTCCCGACCATCTTCGCATCGGCCAAAAACGGCTGGGCGTCGTTGGAGCCCGATGGCGAACAGGTCAACATGGACGTCATCTTCGACGCCATCTTGGAACACGTTCCCGCCCCCAAAGTGGATGATGAAGCGCCGTTCTCCATGCTCGTCACCACCTTGGAGTCCGATAACTTTTTGGGCCGCATTCTCACCGGACGGATTGAGACCGGTGTTGCCCGTCCCAACATGACCATCAAAGTTTTGAACCGCGAAGGTGAATTGGTCGAAACGGGCCGCATCTCAAAGCTGTTGGGTTTCCGTGGTTTGGACCGTCTGCCGATCACCGAAGCCAGTTCGGGTGAATTGGTCGCCATTGCCGGCTTGGTGAAAGCCACCGTCGCCGACACCTTGTGTGACACTCAAGTGGATAAGCCGATTGATTCACAGCCGGTCGATCCGCCCACCTTGTCGATGATGTTTGCCGTCAACGACAGCCCGCTGGCGGGCACCGAAGGCACCAAGGTGACGTCGCGCATGATCCGCGATCGTTTGTTCTCCGAAGCCGAAGGCAACGTGGCGCTGCGCATCACCGAATCGGAAAACAGCGATGCTTTCGACGTGGCCGGTCGCGGTGAATTGCAATTGGGCGTGTTGATCGAACAGATGCGCCGCGAAGGTTTTGAGCTGACCGTGTCGCGTCCGCGCGTGGTGATGAAAGAAATCGACGGCAAACGCTTTGAGCCGTTGGAAGAAGTCTCCGTCGATGTGGACGAAGAATATTCCGGCATCGTGGTCGAAGCGCTGTCGCTGCGCAAAGGCCAAATGAAGGAAATGCGCCCGTCAGGTGCCGGCAAAACCCGCTTGGTGTTCCACGTTCCGGCGCGCGGTATGATCGGGTATTTGGGTGAATTCCTCACCGAAACCCGCGGCACCGGCATCATGGCGCGGATCTTTCATTCCTACGTTCCCTACGTCGGCCCCCTGCCGGGTCGTCGCAACGGGGTGTTGATTTCCAACTGTGCGGGCGCAACCGTGCCCTATGCGTTGTTCAACCTGGAAGGCCGCGGCCCGCTGTTCTTGGGCGCGCAAGTGAAGGTCTACGAAGGCATGATCATCGGCGAACATTCCCGTCCCGGCGATCTGGAAGTGAACCCGTTGAAAGGCAAGCAGCTGACCAACGTGCGCTCGTCCGGTACCGACGAAGCCGTGCGCCTGACCACGCCGCGTCGCTTGAGCCTGGAACAGATGATTTCTTACATCCAAGACGACGAACAGGTGGAAGTCACACCCAAAAACGTGCGCATGCGCAAACGCTACCTGGACCCCAACAAACGCAAACGCGAATCCCGTCAATCCGACGAAGGCTGAGCCAACCGCGTCTCTCACCAAAAACCCGGAGCCTCAGGTTCCGGGTTTTTTTGTGGCCGCGTTTTGCCACCTCCGTCGTGACCCGGCTTGACCGGGTCATCCCCGATTATGGAAAACGATCATCGTTTGCTCAACAATAGCCATCCGTCATTCCCGCGTAGGCGGGAACCCATGGGCGGTTGAGGTAGACGATGCAGCGCTGGGCCCCCGCCTTCGCGGGGGTGACGGTGGGGGCTGAGCACGGGAGAATCGGCCCAGGCCTGAACAGGGTTGTTTTTGCTCGCCTCTGTGCTCTCCGTGTCCTCTGTGGTTAAACCCCCTTTTCTCCAACGCCGTCTTGACCGGGCTTAACCCGGTCATCCACGACTTTGGAAAATGAGCATCGTTTGCTAAGCAATAGCCATCCGTCATTCCCGCGTAGGCGGGAATCCATGGGCGGTTGAAGAAGACGATGCAGCGCTGGGCCCCCGCCTTCGCGGGCGTGACGGTGGTGAAGTTGAGGTGTCCTTAACCCGATTTCAACTCCCGCCACGGCACACTGTCGTTTTGCACCTTGAAGGACACCGCGTCGATGACGGATGGGCTTGAATTACTGCATGAAAAGCCGCGCCGGACTTGGGCGGAGAGTGCTCGTGCGTTTCTGCACCCGAAGGTCCTGGCGCTGTTGTTTTTGGGCTTTTCGGCGGGGGTTCCGCTGTATTTGGTGTTTTCCACCTTGTCAGTATGGCTGCGCGAGGCGGGCATTGAGCGTGCCACCATCGGCTTTTTCAGTTGGGCGGCGCTGGCCTACGGTTTTAAGTTTGTGTGGTCACCGCTGATCGATCGCCTTCCGGTGCCGCTGTTGGCCAGATGGTTGGGGCGCAGACGGGCGTGGTTGCTGGTGGCGCAAGCGGGCATCATCGGGGCGCTGAGTTTCATGGCACTCACCGACCCGTCCGGTTCCGAAACGCATTTGGTGGCCATGGCGCTGGGCGCGGTGGGGCTGGCGTTTTGTTCCGCCACCCAAGACATCGTCATTGATGCGTACCGCATCGAAAGTGCCGACGAAGACCTGCAAGGCTTGATGTCGGCCACTTACATTGCAGGCTATCGATTGGGCATGCTTGTGGCGGGGGCGGGGGCGTTGGAGCTGGCGGGCTTCTTGGATCACGTTCAAGGTTATGACTACGCGGCGTGGCGGGGGACCTATTTTGCCATGGCGGGGGTGATGGGGATCGGCATCTTCACCACCTTCACAATATCTGAGCCGCCCTACATCAAACCGTTGGGCGTGGTGATGGACAAGGGCGAAGATTATCTGCGCTTCATCATCTTGTTTGGATTGGTGGCGGCGGCCTTCGCCGGAGGCTTTGCCGTGATGCCCGATGTGTCCGCAGGCCTGACCGAGCCGGTGGGCGAAGCGTTGGCCGGGTTTGCCTCCGGCGCCCTGCGTCTCAGCGGCGCATTGATCGCGGCGGTGGCCGTTGGTTTTGCGCTGGTGCAGCTGGGCTTGGTCGCCAAGGATATGGCGTATGAAACCTACGTTGCCCCGTTTGCCGATTTTTTCACCCGCTATGGCCGCACCGCGTTGGTCATTTTGGCGCTGATCATGACGTATCGCATTTCCGACATCGTTATGGGCGTCATGGCCAACGTGTTTTATCTGGATTTGGGCTTCGACAAGGAACAGATTGGCCTCATCTCCAAGGGCTTTGGCCTCGGCGCCACCATCGTCGGCGGTTTTATCGGCGGGCTGGTGACGGTGCGCTACGGGGTGATGAAGACCATGTGGATGGGCGGCCTTTTGGTGGTGGCGTCCAATGCGCTGTTCGCGGTCATGGTCGGAGTCAGTCCACACATCTGGGTGTTGATGGCGGTGATCAGCGCCGACAATTTATCGGGCGGCATTGCGTCGGCGGCGTTTGTCGCTTACCTGTCGGGCCTGACGTCAAAAAGCTTCACCGCCACCCAATATGCGTTGTTCAGTTCCTTGATGATGTTGTTGCCCAAATTGATCGCGGGCTATTCCGGGGTCGCCGTGGATGCGTTTGGTTATGTGGCGTTTTTCATCGGCACGGCGTTGATGGGGCTGGTGCCGTTGGTGCTGATCTTGGTGGTGGCGTGGAAAGGCCGTGCCGCGTTGCAACGCTAAAATCGGTCTAAAAAACTAGACGCCCTCGGTAATCCGTGGCATATAGCCATTTGTGCGCTGCAGCATATATGCAGCCTGCCTTCGAAATCCCCTCAGAACCCACCAGAAGAGCGGCATAAAATCATGGACATCACAAAGCTTTCCATCGGCGAAAACGCCCCCGACGAATTCAACGTAATCATCGAAGTGCCCATGGGCGGCAACCCGGTGAAATACGAAATGGACAAAGAATCTGGCGCCATGTTTGTCGACCGCTTTTTGCACACCGCCATGCATTACCCGTGTAACTACGGCTTTATCCCCCACACCCTTTCCGACGATGGCGACCCCGTTGACGCCGCCGTGCTGGGTCAGCATACGGTTGCCCCGGGCACCGTCATTCCGTCGCGTCCCATCGGCGTGTTGATCATGGAAGACGAAAGCGGCATCGATGAAAAGATTCTCTGTGTGCCGGTGCACCGTTTGCACCCCTATTATGAAAACGTTGAATCTTATACCGACGTGCGCCCCATCTTGGTCGAACAGATCGCCCACTTTTTTGCCCACTACAAGGATTTGGAAGAAGGCAAATGGGTGAAGGTGACGGGCTGGGAAGGCCCCGAGCGCGCCAAGGCTTTGATTGTTGAAGGTATTGAACGCGCCAAAGGCAAATAATAACGCGCGTTTCCGATCTGCTAAAAAGGCGGCACCTTATGGGGCCGCCTTTTGGCTCACATTTCGCCGTTACCCCCGGGCTTGACCCGGGGGTCCACGTTTTCGAGTTCATCCGTAAAGTCGTGGATGGCCGGGTCAAGCCCGGCCAAGACGGAGAGGTGGCAAATTTTTCCATGCCGATGTTGCCGCATTTTCATTTTTGCGTCCCCCTTGGGCCAAAGGCTTGCTAAACTTGCCAAAACCAAATGGGAGTTTTCCGCCGATGACCAAATCCACCCTGCGCCGACTTTTGATCTCCACCACCTTTGTGGCCGTGTTGCCCGCGCTGTCCACTCTGTCCGGAACCGCCCTGGCCGACAGTCGTTATACCGCGTGGACGCCGCCAACGGCGGGAACTCAGGCCCAAACCGAGGGCTTGTTGAAAGACTTGAAGACGTTGGTGGATGAGGCCGAAAAGGCCCGCGCGGCGGATGGGGTGTTTTTGCGCGACCTGCGCGATTTGATAACGCGCTACTCGGGTGCCACTGCGGCGACCCCGCAAGCCGTGCAAATCCTGATCGACGATTTTTCCGATGGCGACATCACCCGCAACCCGACCTGGACGATCCAGTCGGGCGAGTTCTGGGTTCAGCAGGGCTATGGTTTGCGCTCCAAAATGGGCGAAACTCAGGCGGCCCAACCGGAACCGCAAAAAGTCTCCAAGGAACAACTGGCTCTGTCCATCTTGGGTGCGGTGCTGCAAGGGCGCAACAAAAACACCAACGATACGGCTCAGGCGACCACCACCACCACAACCACCAACGCGGAGCCCGCCGCCCCCGCCGTGCTCAGCGCCGGGGCTCGCGTCTCCAACGCCTTTGCGTTGACCTCCTCGTTTTCGTCGTGGACCGACACGGGCAGCTTCGCTTACGGCGTGGCGCAAGGCACGTCAGGGGCGGGTTACCGGGTGGTCTACAACCCCAAACAAACCGCTCGCGGCGCAACCTTGCAGCTGGTGCGCCTCACCAGTCGCGGGGAAAGCACGCTGGACAGCGCGTCGATCACCGCACTGGAAGACCAGAAAAACCATAGCTTGGAATGGATGCGGGATAAAAATGGTCAGATGCAGGTGTATCTCGACGGCAAAAAGATCCTCAGCGCCCGCGATACTTCCTTCCGCGACCCGTTCGACGCCGTAACGCTCCACAACACCGGCGCCGACGTTATCGTGCAAAAAATCGAAGTGACGGGAAGTAACTAAGCGCGGGGCGCTTAACCCCGGGTGTTTTGGTGGGGGACGGTGTGGGGTGGTCAGGCCGGGGCCTTACGGCTTCACGCCCATTGCCATCATGACGAAGTACAGTCCGGCGGCCAGTGCGGCGGCCAAGGGGACGGTGATGATCCATGCGGCGGCGATGGTCCAGGCGTGTTGGCGACGCACCAGCATGCGGTTGCGGGCTTTTTGGTCGGATGCGTGGGGGATATGTTGCAGTTCGGGCGTGGCGTTCTCAAGGGCGTGCAGGCCTTGAGTGGTGCCGACGGCCATCGCCGCGATGGCGCTCAGGCGGTTGCGTTTGGTTTCGCGGTGCGCCAGATATTCCCGTAAGAATCCGACTCCGAACACGCCACCGACCGCGATGTGGGTCGAGCTGACGGGCAGCCCCAGGGCCGACGCGATGATCACCGTTATGGCTGCGGATAAGGCCACGCAAAAGGCCCTGACTGGGTTCAGCTTGGTGATTTCCTGGCCGACGGTTTTGATCAAACGCGGACCGAACAGCATCAGGCCGATGGAAATGCCCACCGCCCCCACCAGCATCACCCAAAGCGGAATGCCCGCCTTGGTGACGATTTGACCACTGTCGGCAGCCGACACGATCGCCGCCAACGGGCCCACCGCGTTGGCCACATCATTGGCCCCATGGGCAAACGACAACAGGGCGGCCGAAATGATCAACGGCATGACGAACAACGCGTTCACCGACTTGCGGCGATTTTCCATATTTCGAGAGCGCACCCGAATACGCGCGCGGGACGCAAACCACGCAACCGCATAAACCACCACGCCGGCGATGACGATTTCGGTCCAGCTGGATTTATAAAGATGCTTGATGCCTTTGTTCATGATGTACATGGTGAACGCGCCCGCCATGACCGCCACCACCAACGGCACCCACTTTTCAGCCGCTTTGATTTTATCGACCTTGTGCAGCACGTTGACTTTCAAGACGTACAAAAACGCCGCCGCGATGATGCCGCCCATCAAGGGCGAAATCACCCAGCTGGCGGCGATCTTGGTCATGGTTGGCCAGTTGACCGCACCAAATCCGGTGGCGGCGATGCCTGCGCCCATCACGCCCCCGACGATGGCATGGGTGGTGGACACGGGCGCGCCCAAATAGGTTGCCAGATTCAGCCACAAGGCCGCCGCCAACAGCGCCGCCATCATGGCCGTCATGAAGGTTGCGGCGTCGGGCATCAGGCTGGGATCGATGATGCCGCTTTTGATGGTCGAGACCACGTCGCCGCCCGCAATCAACGCACCGCCCGCTTCAAAAATGGCGGCGATGATGATGGCGCCGGTCAGGGTCAGCGCCTTGGACCCCACCGCCGGACCGACATTGTTGGCGACATCGTTGGCCCCGATGTTCATGGCCATGTAGCCGCCAATGACCGCTGCCGCGACCACAAACGGGCTCACCACCAGGCCCTGGCCCGTCAAACCCTGGGTCGAGGTGAAAATCCACACCGCGACCAAAAACAAAACGGACAGTCCAATGCGGGCAAAAACTTGACCCTGGACCAAAGCCGCCGTTTCGACTTTGGTGATTTTTTTGAGATCTTTGTCGAGGGTGGTTTTTGTTTTAGACGGGCTGTTTGCCGATGCCGATGCCGGAGCAGGGGCCGGAGCAGGGGCCGAAGCAGGCGTGTTTGATGGGGGTGTATCGCTCATGATCAAAAAATCCGTCAAAAGGCACCAGTCACGCGCCCAAAATAAGGGTCTGCCACGCGGCAGGAATATCCAGATTTGTAACAAATTTATGACACCGAGACCAGCAGGAATCGAAAGCCTGAAATGAGGGGCTAAAGATGAAATGCTAGCTATATAATAATGGGGTCAATCGGTTTCTGAATCGGTCAGCGGAAAGGGCTTCAGTCCATCGATACTGACGGCATTTTTCTTCGCCCAATAGGCCTTGACCCCGTCGGCGCCCAGCTTGTCCCAATGATCCACCAATTGAGGACGCTGCGCTTCGAAGTTGAACAACGGCACGCCCATGCCGCAACTGTCTTGGGTCTTGTCCACATCGATGACGACAATTTGGCGGGTACCGGGAATGTCGGGAAAGCGCGATGCAAACTGGGACCAATCGGCATCATCGTGCGTCACCACCCGGCCTTGGCCGTATAGGCGCACAATCCTGGGGCCACCCTCGAAAGCACAAAACATGATCGTAATGCGACCGTTCTGACGCAGATGTGCCGAGGTCTCATTGGCGCTTCCGGTCAGATCCAAATAGGCGACGCGATTGGGCCCTAAGATGGTAAAACTGTCCATGCCCTTGGGCGACAAGTTAACCCGACCCGCGTCCGGCGCGCTGGCGACAAAAAAGATTTTCTGCTCAATGATCCACGCTTGCTGGGAGTTGGTGAGTGCATCGTAAAAACTAGCCACGTTCAATTCCCTTTTGTCAAAAGGACCGCAAATCAAATTGCGTCGTGCGCCGCCAGAGCGGCCAAGTTGACCAAGTCGGACACGGTGGCCCCCATATTGGCAATTTGCACGGGCTTGGAAAGACCCAGCAACAACGGACCGATGACCGTACCGCCGCCCAACTGCTGAACCAGGCCGGACGCGATGCTGGCGGTATTGAGCCCCGGCAGAACCAACACGTTGGCCGCCGCCGACAACCGCGTGAACGGATAAATGCGGCGCTGAAGTTCGTAATTGAGCGCCACATCGGCAGACATTTCGCCTTCGTATTCGAACGTCACCTTGCTGGCGTCGAGAATCTGCATCGCTTCGCGCACAACGCGGGTGCGTTCGGGCATGGGATTGCCGAAATTGGCAAACGACAGCAACGCCACGCGCGGTTCTTGGCCCAACTGGCGAACCTTGGCGGCGGCCTGAATGGCGGTGTCGGCCAACTGCTGGGCATCGGGCATCACGTTGACGGCGGTGTCGGATAAAAACACCGTACGGCCTTGGGCCACCAGCAAGGTTAAACCGACCACCGACTGATCGACACGGGGCTCGATGATTTGCTTAATATCGCTCAACGCGACGTGATAGTTGCGGGTCAGCCCCGTCACCATGGCGTCGGCATCGCCTTGGGCCACCATGCAGGCGGCAAAGGTGTTGCGGTTTTGGTTGACCATGCGCTGACAATCGCGAAACAGTTTGCCGTGACGTTGCAAGCGATCGTAAACGTCGTCGACATAGCGTTCCGTCGCGTCGGACAGTTTGGCGTTGGTGATGGTGACGCCGTCCAGCTTGGGCAGGCCCAGTTCCCGCAACTTTTCCAAAACCTGATGTTCGCGGCCCACCAAGATGGGAAAACCATAGCCAGCATTGTAAAAAGCCACGGCGGCGCGGATGGATTTTTCCTCTTCGCCCTCGGCAAACACCACGCGCCTGGGGTGCAGATGGATCTCTTCGAAGATGGCTTGCAGGGACGGCTGGGTGGGGTCCAGGCGGGCGGACAATTCGTTGCGATACGCATCCATATCGATGATCGGGCGCAGCGCCACGCCGGACTCCATGGCGGCGTAAGCGACGGCGGGCGGCACGGTGGTGATCAGGCGCGGATCAAACGGTGCAGGAATGATGTAGTCCGGCCCATAGCGCAGGTGTAACCCGGCATACGCCATATCGACTTCATCGGGAACGTCCTCGCGCGCCAACGACGCAATGGCGTGGGCGGCGGCCATTTTCATGTCTTCATTGATGGTGGTGGCGCGCACGTCCAGGGCCCCGCGGAAGATGTAGGGAAAGCCCAACACATTGTTCACCTGGTTGGGATAATCCGATCGTCCGGTGGCGATGATGGCGTTGGGGCGCACCGACTTGGCGTCTGCGGGGGTGATTTCCGGGTCCGGGTTGGCCATGGCGAAAATGATCGGGTTGTCGGACATGCCTTCGACCATCTTCGGCGTCAGTGCGCCTTTGACCGACAGGCCCAAAAACACGTCTGCGCCCTTTAAGGCCTCTTCCAAGGTGCGCGCGTCGGTGGCGGCGGCGTGGGCGGCTTTCCACTGGTTCATGCCGACTTCGCGGCCTTGGAAAATGACCCCTTTGGAATCGCACATGATGGTGTTTTCGGCACGAACGCCTAGGCATTGCACCAATTCAATACACGCAATGGCCGCCGCGCCCGCGCCGTTGACGACGACTTTCAGATCCTTCATGTCGCGCCCGGTCAAATCGCACGCGTTGATGAGGCCGGCCGCGGTGATGATGGCGGTGCCGTGCTGGTCGTCGTGAAACACCGGAATGTCCATCAGTTCGCGCAGCTGTTGTTCGATGATGAAACAATCGGGCGCGGCGATGTCTTCCAGATTGATGCCGCCAAAGGTTGGCCCCAGCAATTTGACGCAGTTGATGAATTCGTCAACGTCGCGGGTGTCGACTTCCAGATCGATGCCGTCGATATCGGCGAAGCGCTTAAACAAAACGGCCTTGCCTTCCATCACCGGCTTGGACGCTTGGGCTCCCAGATCCCCCAGGCCCAAAACGGCGGTGCCGTTGGAAATGATCGCCACCAAGTTGCCTTTGGCGGTGTAGTCATAGGCCAGTTGCGGATCGCGCTGAATTTCACGACAAGGTGCAGCGACACCGGGGCTGTAAGCCAAGGCCAGGTCATGCTGGGTGGTGAGCGGCTTGGTTGGATGAATTTCAAATTTTCCGGGCCGACCACGGGCGTGCATGATCAAGGATTCTTTATCGATGGAGCTCATGGTGTCGTCATTCATGGGGTCGCTCATGGTGCAGGGGGCTTTCAACGAAAATTCGGCAGGAGTTAAGGGAAGACGTCGGATTAAACGGTGCGTTCCGTCACATGGACGTTGCTGCCGCCGCTTTGCTCTAAGGTCAAAAGGGCTTCGGCTTCTTGGGCGAAATCGTTGCAGCGGACCCACAAGATCAAGCCGCCTGCCGCCAGGGCGTTGGCAAAATCGGCACTGTCGGGGGTGGAGGTGACTTCGTCCAAAACCTCTTTGGCGGCAACGCCTGCGGTGGCCGCACCGATGATGCTGGCGATCAGCGCCGCCGTCGGTCCACCCGCAAGCAAAATCGCCCCGGCCGCAACCAGGGGGCCTTCGTATTTGATTTCACCCACCATCGCGGTCAAGACGTCTTTCCACGGCTTACCGGGTTCTCCTGCGACTTCTAAGGATTCATGGCCGTCCAGGACCGAAAGATCGGGGCGCTCAAAGCCGGCCTTCAACAGGCGTTCAACGGCGTTCTCAAAAGTAGGGCGGTCTTTGAACACGCCGACAGCTTCGCGGACGATTTCAGATGTTTGGTTCACAGGTGGCCTCCAGGCAGATCGGGTATATATATATTAAAACCAGGACTATGTTAGGCCGCTTCGGGCCTCACGCCAAGTTGCTTTGGTTATTGCCTTTCCCGGTGCCCATTTGGGATGATGTGTTGATCTTGTGGGCACGGCTTGGGTAAGGTGTGGCTTCTTTTAACGCCGGATTTTGATAAAGCCAAGATGAGCCAGTCCTCGCCCCAGTCCCCGCCCCCTTCCGCGCCCCAGCCTGCGCCCCCGGCCGCCCCCGAAGATTCATCCTCGGTGACCCCGATGATGGCGCAATTTTTGGCCATCAAACAAGACCACCCCGACGCGCTGTTGTTTTACCGCATGGGCGATTTTTACGAGATGTTTTTTGCCGATGCCGAACAAGCCTCGCGCGCGTTGGACATCACGCTAACCAAACGCGGCAAGCACAACGGCGACGATATCCCCATGTGCGGGGTTCCGGTGCATGCCCATGAACAATATTTGTCCAGGTTGATCCGCAAGGGTTTTCGTGTCGCGGTGTGCGAACAAACCGAAGACCCGGCAGAGGCCAAAAAGCGCGGCGCAAAATCGGTGGTCAAGCGCGCCGTAGTGCGGGTGGTGACGCCGGGCACCATCACCGAAGATTCCCTGTTGGACGCGCGGTCCAACAATTATCTGGCCGCCATCGCCGAAGCCCAGGGCGAGCTGGGGCTGGCGTGGATTGATGTCTCCACCGGGCAGTTTTTCACCCAAAGCTCATCGCCCGAACACATCGGCGCACAGTTGGCGCGGTTGAACCCCGGCGAAGTGTTGCATCCGGACAGTTTGCTCAACCGCGACGCTTATCTGCATGTGTTGGATGACTGGCGCGATGCGTTGACGCCGCAACCGGCGTCGCGATTCGACAGCACCAACGGCGCAAAACGTCTGCAGGCCGTGTTCCATGTGGCGACCTTGGATGCCTTTGGCGGGTTCAGCCGCGCCGAAGTGGCGGCGGCGGGCGGATTGCTGGATTATGTGGAGCTGACGCAAAAAGGCAAACTGCCGCGCATTTCACCGCCGGTGCGGATTTCCGCGGGCGGGGTGATGGAAATCGATGCCGCAACCCGGCGCAATTTGGAGCTGTCGCAAACGCTCGCCGGGGCGCGCAAGGGATCGCTGTTGGCGGCCATCGATTTGACCGTTACGGGCGCCGGGGCGCGCTTGTTGAGCGACCGCTTGGCGGCGCCGTTGACCGATGTCGTTTTAATTGAAAATCGCTTTTGCGATGTGCAGTTTTGTTTGACGCAAACCCGACTGCGCGAAGATGTGCGTGCCCAGTTGGCGCACAGCCCCGATTTGGAACGCGCGCTTTCGCGCCTCACCTTGGGCCGGGGCGGTCCGCGCGATTTGGCCGCCGTGCAAACCGGCTTGGCGTTGACGGCGGTGGTGCGCGACCTGTTTGCCGCCCAAGACATTCCCCAAGGGCTCAAAAAAAGCTTGGACGATTTGGGCGCACACGGCGCATTGGTGGCGGCGCTGGGGGCGGCGTTGGCGGACGAGTTGCCGATCCAGGCGCGCGACGGTGGGTTTATCCGTCCCGGCTATCGCCCCGACCTGGATGAATTGCGCATGATGCGCGACGAAAGCCGCCGCTTGATCGCGGGCTTGCAAGGCGATTATCAAAAAGACACCGGACTGCCCGCGTTGAAGGTCAAGCACAACAACGTGCTGGGCTACTTCATCGAAGTCTCCGCCAAGCATGCCGACAAGCTGATGGTCGGGGAAGGTCCGTATATCCATCGCCAGACCATGGCCAACGTCGTGCGCTTTTCCACCGTTAAGTTGTCGGAGCTGGAAAGCAAGATTGCCCGCGCCGCCGACGGTGGCGTGGCGCTGGAACTGGAAATTTTCGAGCAACTGTGTGCCTTGGTCATTGCGGACGCCGACGCCATTGCCTTGGCGGCGCGCGCTTTGGCGGAGCTGGACGTGGCCATGGGCTTGGCGGAACTGGCGGAACGCCGCCGCCTCACCCGGCCCCTGGTCGACGACAGTGTCGATTTTGAAATCATCCAAGGTCGCCATCTGGTGGTCGAAGCGGCGCTGGAAGCGGGTGCAGGCGAAAAATTCGTCGCCAACGATTGCTGTCAAGACGATGACCTGGGCCGTTTGTGGTTGCTGACCGGTCCCAACATGGCGGGTAAATCGACCTTTTTGCGGCAAAACGCGCTGATCGCCGTGTTGGCGCAGATGGGCTCCTTCGTGCCCGCAGAGCGCGCCCGCATCGGCGTTGTCGATCGCTTGTTTTCACGGGTGGGGGCGGCCGACGATTTGGCGAGAGGACGCTCGACATTCATGGTGGAAATGGTCGAAACGGCAGCGATCTTGAACCAAGCGGGACCGCGCGCCTTGGTGATTTTGGACGAAATCGGGCGCGGCACCTCGACCTTTGACGGCCTGTCCATCGCCTGGGCGGTGATCGAGCACCTGCACGAAGTCAACACCTGCCGGGCCTTGTTCGCCACCCACTACCACGAACTGACCGCGCTGCAAGCCAAGCTTTCGGGGCTTTCGTGTCATGCCATGAAGGTCAAAGAATGGCAGGGCGAAGTGGTGTTTTTGCACGAAGTCGGCGCCGGTGCGGCGGATCGGTCCTACGGCATTCATGTGGGCAAGCTGGCGGGTTTGCCTGCCGCCGTAGTGGCGCGCGCCGAACAGATTTTGAAATCCCTGGAAGCGGGGGAACAATCGAGCACCGTCACCAAACTGGCCGACGATCTGCCGCTGTTTTCCCACGCGCCGACGCACGCCCCCACACCCGCATCTGGACCGCGCAAAGCGTCCGAAGTCGAAGTGGCGGTCAAAAACGTACTGCCTGACGAAATGACGCCGCGCGAAGCGTTGGATTTTCTTTATCGCTTGAAAACCCTCAGCCCTGATGACTGATCTCGCACAGCCGCTCTAAGTCCGCCGGGAGATGCTCGGGGCATTGCCCGCACAGCATGTTGGCGGGCACGGCCAAATCCATTTTTTTGGGATACGCCAAATCCAGCTCTTTCATGATTTTGGTGAAAGCCTCAACATCGGTGCCGTCTTTGAGGCGCGGATTGCGGGTGCGTTCTTGAGCGACGGTAGACACAAAGCGGCCGTGATAGTCGTGACCGGGGTAAATTAAGGTGTCGTCGGCCAGTATAAATAGCTTGCTGTGAATAGAGCGATAAAGGTCCGTTGACGAGCCGCCTTGAAAATCGGTGCGCCCGCATCCGTCAATCAACAAACAATCGCCGCTGAGCACCGCCCCTGTGTTTCCGGCGTCGAAGCGGTAACAATGGTGGTGGTCGGTGTGGCCGGGGGTGAACAGGGCGTCGATCACCACAGTGCCGACGGCGATGGACGCTTGCTCGGTGACGTGGACATCGGCGCAGGCGACGCCCGCCGCTTGGGGCACGGCAATCAAACAGTTGGTCAGGCTTTTCAGTTTCAGCGCCGAAGTTAAGTGGTCGGCGTGAATGTGGGTGTCCAAAGTGAGCGCCAGCTCCAGGCCCAATTCCTGGACAAGATCCAAATCGCGGGAAAAGGTTTCCAGAACCGGGTCGACCAGCACCGCCTTGCGGGTCTCCTCGCAGCCCAAAAGGTACGTGTAAGTGGACGATTGCGGTTCAAACAGTTGACGAAACAGCACGGTATAACATCCTCACTTTGGGGGGAAATTGATCAGCGTGTTTTCATCGCCCTCACGCCAAGGGGGGTGTTTTTCCATCACCTGGACAAACGCGGCGCTGGCGACAAAGGCCTTGAGCCAGGCTTGTACGTGTACATATGGGGTTTGAAAAAACCATTCCCAGTCCGCCAAGGCAAATTGGCGCACGAACGGGGCGATGGCCGTGTCGGTGAGGCGGGGGTGGAGGCCACCTAAAAAAGGCTGTGCGGAGAGGCGTAGGTCGAGGCTTTGCACAAAGTTTTCGCCTAAGCTGCGGTGCGCCAAGGGATCGCTGTTGTCATAGCGGGTGGCGTATTTGTAGCGATCCAGATGAATCTTAAACTCCGTATCGCACGCTCGGATAAAATCATCGTCTTGGTGGTCCCGCCAATTCAGCGGATCATGTTCGGCCAAAGCCCAGGCCATCACGTCGAGGCTTTCGTCAATCACGTCGCCACTGGGAAGATGCAACACCGGCACCGTGCCCTTGGCCGACAGGGCCAACATTTGCGCGGGCTTGTTCGCCAGCACCACTTCGCGCAGCACATAAGGCGTGCCACTGGCCCACAACGCCAGCCGCGCGCGCATGGCAAACGGGCAGCGGCGAAAGCTGTATAAAATGGGCAGGGTCGGGGTGGGATTGGTCATGATTCTTCATCGACGCGGTCTTTGGGCTTGTCTTTGGCCAGCTGAGGGTAGGCATGGCGAAGCGCGGCAAAGTCCGGATAAGCACATAAATCTTGGAACAATTTGATGATGCCCTCAACGGAGGGCCCAACACGGGCGCCTAAGGCAACGCGCAAGGTGGTGTGTTTTAAGTCACCGGAAAAGCCCATCTCAAAGCGGTGACCGCGAAAGCCAAAGCTTGAGCCGGGAACGAAGCTCAGCTTGCGGGTTCTTGATTCAAATTCCAGCACAGTGCGCATAAACGCCCGGGCGTCGTTTTCATCGCTTAGGTATCGCACCGTGACAAAGGGGGCCTGGGCCCAGTCCAAAGCGCGCGACGGACCCAGACACGGGTGGAAAATTTCCGCGATCAGGCCTTGGTTGGAGTTGATGGTGGGGGCCAGGGCTTGGGCAAAACGGCGGTTGTTGGCGAACACGTGCTCAGTGTGTTGAACAAGGCTGGGCTGGTCGAGAAAAAAAGGTACGGTGAGCGCCGCGTATTCGTCTTGCGACACGCCCACGCCCAAAGTTGTGCGGGTGGTTTTGAAGCGCTCTTCGATGCGCTCCAGACGCTTTGCGTCGTTGGGGGTGTCGGGCAGCCACACGTGAAGCAGTCCAACATTGGCCAACTCCAAACCTTGTTGGTCCAGTTTCAGGCCGGAACGGATGATGACGACCATGGCGGGCGGGTCGGCGCGCAACGCCTGACACAATTTTTCAACGGGAAACACCGGACCGCTGAGCGAGGCATCGATGACGATGGTGCACGGTCGTTTGACCTTGCGCCGCTGCCACGCAGCGATGAAGGCGTTTAAATCAAAAACAGCCAATGAGATGTCTGCGGCGACCGGTTCGATCAACACCAAATCGGCGCTGCCCTGTTCAACGACCCGGCAGAGATCGTGTTGGTTGGCATGTTTGCGGCCGTGGAAAAAATCGTCACAAACCAATTGTAGCAATTTGATAATTTCAAAATAGCCGCCAAACCAATGCAGCGACAAAGGCCCCGGCGGGCGCTTCCACATTTTGTGGGTTTGGCTGCGATACATTTGCAAGGTGGCGCTCAGCGCGGCCATACCGTTGGCGAACACGATGGCGCGCCCGCTCCAGCCTCGGGGTGGTGGGCGCATGGCGTTAAGACGCTCTTCCAACACGCGTGGTTTGATCCAGCGGTCATAGGGGTAACCGATGCGTTCGCCCACCGGCAAAAGCTTGCGTTGCCCCTGGGGCGGCGTCATCAAATAGGGCCCAGATTGGGCGTAGGCGTATTGTAACCAGCAATTGCGCAAATTTAAGGCGAGGACGTCCAGGGCGCGGTCGCCTTCGGCCGTTTCCAAGGTTGGACTGTTCGCCAAGGCGTTGGCTTGGGCGAACCATGCGCGCAAAAAGGCTGCGTCACCCCCGGCAGTTTGCACGGCGGATTGGAGGCGTCTCGCCAGAGCTTTCAGGTGAGTGCATTCGCTCAAGCAGGGGGTGTTGGACATAACGAGCCTAAAAGGGACGTACAAAAAACCAGTGAAGTTGCATTAGAACCAAAAGCGCGCCGGGAAACAAGTCGAGTTGGAGCAGATGTCCAGGGCTTTTGGAATTGTCACTCGTTTCATCGGCGCAATTCCTATATACCCCAAAGACTCGATTTACCGTTTCGTCAAGGCGAGCACACAGGAATCACGATGTTTTTGAAGATTAAAAGTCCGCGTGGGGTCATTAACCGCAAGACGTTTATGTTGGCGCTGTGCGAAATCGCCAACGCCGCCAGCGCTGAAGGCATCGACCTCAAAAAGCCCAAGGTGCGCGGTAAAATCCTCAAAGTGTTTAAAGACGGCCTTGAAAAGGGACGGGCTGAAATTCAGCGTCGCTTTGAAGCCAAAGAGGCTTCGGGCGCGGCCACGCTTCTGGCGGGGGCGTATTTGCTCGACCAGCTGATCCGCACTCTGCACGAATTCACCATCACCCATGTCTACGTCTTGCCCGACGATGCCATGAGCTTGATCGCGACGGGGGGCTATGGGCGCGCCGAGATATCTCCCCATTCCGACTTGGACATCATGTTTTTGTTGCCCAAGAAGGCAAACCCGCTGAGCAGCACGGCGGTGGAATGGATGCTGTATATGTTGTGGGACATGGGTCTGAAAGTCGGTCACGCGACCCGCAGCATTGAAGAAGCCGTGAAGATGGCGAAATCTGACATCACCATTTCCACCAGTTTGCTGGAAGCCCGTTGGATCTGTGGCAATCATGACTTGTTCACGGATTTTGAAGCCCGCTTTGAACGCGATGCCATCAAGGGTCAAGAGGCGGAATTTGTCCGCGCCAAGTTGGAAGAACGCGATCTGCGCCATGACCGCATGGGCGATTCGCGCTACGTGCTGGAACCCAACTTGAAAGACGGCAAAGGCGGACTGCGCGATTTGCAGACGCTGTTTTGGATCGCTAAATTTTTGTACAGGGTTAACGACATTGCCGGGTTGGTGGACAAGGGTGTGTTGGATAAATCCGACGCCCGGCGTTTCATCAAAGCGCAAAGGTTCTTGTGGACGGTGCGCTGCCATCTGCATTATCTGGCAGGTCGACCAGATGAAACCATCAGCTTCAACGTGCAAAACGATTTGGCTCAGCGGATGGATTACACGGACCGCGAAGGCGTCAGCGCTGTCGAGCGGTTTATGAAGCACTATTTTTTGGTGGCCAAAGACGTCGGCGATTTGACCCGCGTGATCTGTGCGGTGCTGGAAGATCAGCACACCAAAAAACCGATGCTGTCGTTTCCGTCGTTTAATTTCCGCCGTCGGCTATCCGCCGGATTTAAAGTGGATGGCGGGCGTCTGACCGTTGAACACGAAGATGTGTTTAAAGACGATCCGGTGAACTTGTTGCGGTTGTTTGTCGAGGCCGAAAAATATGATCTCGACATTCACCCCGAAGCGTTGCGCTTGGTGCAAAAGAACCTCAAGCGGATTAACAAGCGGGTGCAAAAGGACCCAGAGGCCAACGCGTTGTTTTTGGAGCTGTTGACCAACACCAAAGGTCCCATGCGGGGCTTGATGCGGCTGAACGAATCGGGTGTGTTTGGGCTCTTTTTGCCGGACTTCGGGCGGGTCGTGGCGCAGATGCAATACGACATGTACCACGTCTATACGGTCGATGAGCACACCATCCGCGCCATCGATATTTTGTGGAAAATCGAACAGGGTCTGTTGGCGAAAGACCATCCGCTCAGCACCGAAGTCATCAAAGATTTGCAGTCGCGCCGGGTCTTGTACGTTGCGGTTTTGCTGCACGACATCGCCAAGGGTCGGGGCGGCGATCACAGCGTCGTGGGGGCGGAAGTCGCCACCGAATTGTGCCCCCGATTTGGTTTAAATGAATGGGAAACGGAAACGGTTGCGTGGCTGGTGCTGCGCCATTTGGACATGAATCGCACCGCCTACAAACGCGATTTGGACGATCCCAAAACCATCAAGGATTTTGTCGCCCAGGTGCAGTCGCCGGAACGGTTACGTTTGCTGTTGATCCTGACCGTCGCCGACACCCGCGCGGTGGGGCCGACGGTGTGGAACAATTGGAAAGCCTCATTGTTGCGGGAACTGTATTACAGCGCGCAAGAGCTCATGACCGGCGGGTTGCCGACTCAGCGCCGCGAAGCGCGGGCTGATCGGGTGCGCAAAAAGCTCATCGAAAAACTCGCCCATTGGTCTGATTCCGATGTCGATTGGTATTTGGCGCAAGGCCACGCCAATTACTTTTTGTCCTATCCGGCAGAAGAATTGGCCCATCACGCCGAGATCGTTCGCGACGCCCACAACAGCGGCACAAAACTGTATTTGGAAACCCGTGCGGTGGAAAACATCGACGTCACCGAAGTGTTGATTCATACGCTCGATCATCCGGGTTTGTTTGCGTCTATCGCCGGCGCGATGTCGTTGTCGGGGGCAAATGTCGTCGATGCAAAGATCACCACCTTGGGCAACGGCATGGCGCTGGATACGTTTTGGGTTCAAGACGGTGAAGAGCACGCCATTGCCGCCCCGGAAAAAATCAAACGTCTGAAAGACCGCATCGAAGCGGCCTTGACCGGACGATTGCGTCCGGCGCGTGAATTGGCCGAAGAACGCATTCGTCGTTTGCCGTCGCGCACCAACGTGTTTGAAGTGGCGCCCCGCGTGCTGGTCAACAATGAAGCCTCGCAGTCCGCCACGGTCATTGAAGTGAACGGGCGCAACCGTCAGGGGTTCTTGTACGATGTCACCCGGGCGCTGACGGATTTTGGTTTGCAAATCACCTCTGCGCATATCTCCACCTATGGCGAACGGGCGGTGGACGTGTTTTATGTGCGCGACGTGTTTGGCTTGAAAGTCGATTCGCCGTCAAAAATTACGGCCCTGAAAAAGACCGTCATGCAAGCCATCGGCACGGCCAAGGGTGAGCCCATCGCCAAGGTCAAGCAAACCCAATAAATTATTTTACAAGGTCAGCGACATACGCCCCAATCGCCAGCGACGAAGTCAGTCCCGGCGATTCAATGCCGTATAAATTGACCAGGCCTTTGATGCCGTGAACGCTGCGACCTTGGATGACAAAGTCTTGGGGCCCCTCGCCGGGGGCCTGCAGCTTGGGCCGTATGCCCGAATACGCGGGCGTCAAGGCGCCGTCTTTCAAACCCGGCCAATAGCGGCGAATTTCCGCGTAAAACCCCTCGGCGCGGCTGGCGTCGACGTCGTTGTTGATGGTCTCGACCCATTCGGCGTCGGGACCAAAGCGCCCTTGGCCACCCAGATCGCGGGTATAATGACAGCCCAGCGACGCCGTGCCCGGCACCGGATACACCAGCCGGGAAAACGGCGCGCGACCGCTCAGTGTAAAATAATTGCCCTTGCACAAATGACGCTTGGGGATGTGACGGGGTTCTAACCCTTTGATCAGCCCGGCAACGGCTTGGGCGTCCAGTCCGGCACTGTTGATCAAGGCGGTGCATTCAATGTCCATGGGCTGGGCCCCGCCGATGGACATTAAAAATCCATCTTTGTGCACTTCACCGCTCTGGACCGGGCTCGACAGCGCCACCCAGCCGCCATGGGCTTCCAGTTCCCCTTGCAGGCTGAGCATAAAACCGTGCGTGTCAATTATGCCTGTGGTGGGCGACGACAGGGCGGCTAGGCAGGTGAGCTCGGGCTCCAACGCCTGGGCCTCTGAACCTTCCAACCAGTCAAGCTGTGTGCAGCCGTTGGCGGCGGCTTTGCCCACCACATCTTTGAGCACGGCGATTTCATCTTCAGATGTGGCGACCACCAATTTGCCGCACCGCAGGTGGTCAATGCCGTGGAGTTCGACATAGTCATAGAGCATCGCGTTGCCTTGGACGCACAGCTGTCCCTTAAGACTTCCCGGTGGATAATAAAGCCCTGCGTGAATGACTTCGGAATTGCGCGCGCTGGTGACGGTACCGATGGCGGGCTCAGCCTCGACGACAATGACTTCGTGTCCCCTGAGCGCCAAGGTGCGGGCAATGGCCAATCCCACCACCCCGGCGCCGATGACCAAGCATTCTATTTTTTCCGTCATGATGAGAGATCTTTCCAAAGGTCCAGGACGGCAGTTTGCGGGCAGCGAAACATTCGGTCAAGACGTTGCCATTTTTCCGCCCTGAATTGGGCGCTAAAACCGTATACTGCGCCGTACACGGTGGATTCTCATTCACCCTCGCCGTTCTTAAAGGAGCCTGTCGTGCTGATCCGTTCCATCGCCACCGTTGGGTCCATGACCTTGATCTCGCGCCTGTTGGGGTTTGTGCGCGATGTCTCGGTGGCGTGGATTTTGGGCGCGGGATGGATGGCGGACGTTTTTTTCGTCGCCTTCAAACTGCCCAATTTGTTTCGCCGCTTGTTTGCCGAAGGGGCGTTCAATTTGGCGTTTGTGCCGATCTTTGCCGGTAAGCTGGAAACCGAAAGCAAAGAAGACACCCGGCTGTTTGCCGCCCAAGCGCAGAGCGGCTTGCTGGTGGTGTTGCTGGTGTTTACGGTGGTTGTTGAACTGTTGATGCCATGGGTGGTGAGCGCCATCGCGCCGGGTTTTGTCGATGAACCGGAAAAATTCAACTTGGCCGTAGAACTGGTGCGGATTACCTTTCCTTATTTGATTTTTATTTCGCTGGTGTCTTTGCTGGCGGGCATTTTGAATTCTTTGGGTCAGTTTTGGGCCGCGGCGGCGACGCCGATTTTGCTCAACATCACCCTGATCGCGGCAGTGTTTGGCCTCAGCCCGTTGATGGCTTCACCGGCCTATGCACTCAGCTGGGGTGTGTCGATTGCGGGCGGCGTGCAATTGGCGTGGATGGTGTGGCACACCTGGCGCGCCGGGTGGATGCCGCGTTTGGTGCGCCCGCGCTTGACCGATGACGTGAAACGCCTGCTCAAACGCATCGCTCCGGTGGCCGTGGGTGCCGGGATCTATCAAATCAGTTTGCTGATCGACACCATCATCGCGTCGCTTTTGGTGTCGGGATCGATTTCGTATCTGTTTTATGCCGACCGGGTGGTGCAGTTGCCGTTGGGTGTGGTGGGTGTGGCGGTGGGCACCGCGTTGCTGCCGTTGCTCAGCCGTCAGATCAAAGCGGGCGATAGCAAAAGCGCCATCGACAGTCAAAACCGCGCCGTGGAATTTGCCTTGTTGTTGACCCTGCCCGCCGCCGTGGCGTTGTTTGTGCTGCCCGAAACGATCACCTCGGTGCTGTTTCAGCGTGGTGAATTTTCCCCCAGCGACACCGCCAAAACCGCCTTGGCGCTCAAAGTGTTTGCCTGTGGCCTGCCCGCTTACGTGTTGGTGAAAGCCTTTGCGCCGGGCTATTTCGCCCGCGAAGACATGTCCACACCGATCAAGATTGGCGCACTGTGTGTGGGTGTGAACATCGCCGTGGCGCTGGCGCTGATGGGTCCGTTGGCGCATGTGGGCTTGGCGGCGGCGACGGTGGTGAGCCAATGGCTGAATGCGGGCTTGCTGGCGTTTTTTTTGATTCGGCGCGGGCAGTTTCACTTTGACGCCCGGTTCGTCCGTCGGACCTCACGTACAGTGGTGGCGGTCGCTGGCATGGCCCTTGTGGTGACGGCGTGCGACTGGTTGGTGATGGACAGATTTAGCGGTTGGCTGGGCGGCGGTTCCGCAGAAAAGGCCACCGGGTTGGCGCTCATCATTGCGGCTGGTATGGCAAGCTATGCACTTTTTGCCCACGTCTTGGGCGCGGCCTCGCTGGGCGACGTCAAACGCTGGATGAGACGACCCGCGAAACAAACGCCACCCGTTTAGGTCCTGACCTTAAAGCAGCCATCTTGACCAAGGCATCAGGGCAGTTCATAACCTTTTCACATTAAACGACCATCGGGTCCATACGGCCATCCGGTCCACACGGAAGGACATAGATTTATGTCACGCATTTTTTCGGGCATTCAGCCCACGGGCAATCTTCACCTTGGCAACTATCTGGGTGCGGTGCGCAACTGGGTGAAGTTGCAAGACGATTTTGAATGCATTTTTTGCGTTGTCGACATGCACGCCATCACCATGTGGCAAGAGCCCGCCGAGCTGACCGCGTCCACCCGTGAAGTGGCGGCGGCGATGATTGCGTCCGGCGTCGATGCCAAAAAACACATCATCTTCAATCAAAGCCAGGTGTCCGGCCATGCCGAGCTGGCGTGGATTTTTAACTGCGTGGCGCGGCTGGGCTGGCTCAACCGCATGACCCAGTTCAAGGACAAGGCGGGTAAAAACAAGGAAAACGCCTCGGTGGGGCTGTACGCGTACCCCAACCTGATGGCCGCCGACATTTTGCTGTATAAAGCCACCCACGTTCCGGTCGGCGAAGATCAAAAGCAGCACCTGGAGTTAGCCCGCGACATTGCTGCAAAGTTCAACAACGACTTTGGCGTGGAAAACTTTTTCCCCCAGCCCGAACCGTTGATTTTGGGCACGGCGACCCGCGTGATGAGCTTGAAGGACGGCACCAAAAAGATGTCCAAGTCCGATCCTTCAGACCTGTCGCGCATCAACATGACTGACGACGCCGACACTATTGTAAAAAAAATCCGCAAGGCCAAAACCGATGCGGAACCGTTGCCGGGCGACGTCAAAGGTTTCGAAGGCCGACCCGAAGTGGCCAACCTGCTGGGCATTTACGCGGCGCTCTCGGATGCCACCATGGACGAAACCCTCACCAAATTTGCCGGGGAAGGCTTTGGCACCTTCAAACAACATCTGGCCGATTTGGCGGTGGCGAAACTGGGCCCCATCCAAAACGAAATGCGCCGCCTGATGGCCGAACCCGATCACGTCGACGCCGTGCTGAGAGACGGCGCCCAGCGCGCCCGCGCAATTTCCGAACCGATTATGCGAGAAATCAAAAAAACGGTGGGCTTTTTGAACGTGTGAGGCAGGACGTTTTAGGCAACCAGCGGCTTGATTTTATCTAGCTCGGCTTGGGCAGATTGGCGCGCATGCCACAAGTCCCAGGCGGTCTGAACGTTCAGCCAGAACTGTGCCGTGGTGCCGGTAAAACGTGATAGGCGCAATGCCATATCGGCGGTGATGGAGCGACGATTGTTGACGATTTGATTGATGCTCCGTCTTGAAACGCCTAAGGCGGCGGCCAATTCACCCTGAGTCAGGCCATATTCACGCAAAATATCTTCAGCCAGGAATTCACCGGGCGAAGTGGGTGGGCGGTCTATGGGGCGACGTGCGATATTCATGGCTTAATGATAGTCCTCGAATGCGACGGCTTCGGCATTGGTTCCCGTCCATTCAAACGTGATTCGATACTGTCGGTTTACGCGGATGGACCAGCGATCCGGGCCTGTGCCATGCAGTTTCTCCAACCGATTGCTCGGCGGGATGTGGAGATCCCTGATATCATGGGCGTTATCTAGACGGTCCAAAAGGCGCAACGCGCGCTTGATGACCTCCGGCGGTAGGCGTTTGTTGTGTCCGGTGCGAAATAAGACCTCCGTGTCTTTGTCGCGAAAATTAACAATCATCGGTTCCAAACCTCGATCTGAGGCTTGGTGAGTATGCCCATAAAAGGGCAGTTGCCTTCTTTAGTGCAGTAGTTAATTCCACTCAGACCCAACACTTGGATTTGCTTCCCTTCCCCAAAGAAATAAACGCACTCATCCAAGCGTTGGTTTACTTCAGTGAAGAACAAACTGTAATCAGTATGGTTACAATTGTCAATTCCAAAATTTACCCCCACTGCCAAACGGGTTGATTGGCGGGGGGTTTGGCCCCATATTCTGGGCAACAGAGATTTAACCAGTGAGAGTACGGCTATGTTCATTCAAACCGAAGCGACGCCGAATCCGGCAACTTTGAAGTTTTTGCCTGGCACCCAGGTGATGCCGTCTGGTACGGCGAATTTTACCGATGCGGCCAGTGCGGCTGAATCCCCTTTGGCTTTGCGCTTGTTCGAAATCGACGGCGTGGACGGCATTTTCTTGGGCGGTGATTTTGTCACCGTGACCAAGGGTGACGATGTGGCTTGGGACGTGGTGAAACCCCGCGTTCTGGCCGCCGTTATGGACCATTTCACCCAGGGTTTGGCGGTGATGAACAGCTCTGCTGATGCGACGGATGACGGTGAAGGTGATTCTGAAACCGTTAAACAAATCAAAGAGTTGATCGAAACGCGGGTGCGTCCGGCGGTGGCTCAAGACGGTGGCGACATTGTTTTCCGCTCATTTGAAGAGGGCGTGGTTTACTTGCACATGCAAGGTTCTTGCGCGGGCTGTCCCAGCTCCACCGCAACGCTGAAAAACGGCATTGAAAACATGCTGCGCCATTATGTGCCCGAAGTTGTCGAGGTTCGCGCCGTTAACTGAGCGCGCTTAAACGAGCCCCGAATCGGCTTATTTTAGAAAAAACTAAAACCGCCCCCGGTTGAGCAAGCCGGGGGCGGTTCACTTTTTCACATACAATTCAGGTACTTCGGGGGTGTGGAAAAAAGAAGCTGGAATCGCGCTTTTTTTTGACGTAGAAGTTCGTCCAAGATTTGCCCCGACATGATCTCGAATGAGACGCGGGTGAGCAAACGAAGATCCGTCGGTCGAACGTCTCGTCATAAGAGACCGATCGAGGAGGGGACAGGCAGATGGCCCAAACGTGGCCAGATCCAAGAGGATAGGCCCAATGTGGTCGACCCAAACGTGGTCATTAGCCTTAAGACCTTTGTAACGGCAGATCGAGACAAATTAAGACATGAAAACATTTCATTGGAGCTCTTTGGGTGCCACCGTCGGTATGGTGGGCGTCTTGTTCGGCACAGCTTGGCTGATGCCGGCCCCCAGCGGAACGTCTTTGGCGCAGGCCAGTTTTCCCGCCAGTGGCGGTGTCGAACAGCGCGCGACGGTCGATGGTTCTGGGTATGGTTTTGGCCGCAGCGTTGCCAGCGATGTTTCTCTGGTCAGCTTGTTTGCCGGCCAAAACGGTGAATTTGACAGCCAATTTGATGATGCGCTGGAACTTGCGTCCATGCAAACCGCATCCGGACCCGAAGACGGGGGATTGGATGGAGGTTTGGACGGGGCCTTGGATCGGGGGCTGGATTACGATTTGAATGCGGTCATTCAAGGCGATGTCGGCGTACCGCGCTTGAATTTGGCGAGCCTGCCCGATGATTTACAATCCATTCGGGAAACGGCTGAGCGCAAGGCGGTGTTTTTTAAATCCGTGCTGCCGTTGGTTTTACAAGTGAACGAACAGATCGTTGAAGACCGCGCCCGGCTGTGGGATTTGCGCACGCAAAAACGGGTTGGGTCCAAACTGAATGCCCTGGATCGCTTGTGGCTGGCGGGGCTGGCGGAGCGCTACGATGTGGATCGGGACAACATCGGGTCGCTGTTGCGCCATCACGATGTGGTGCCGCCGTCCTTGGCTTTGGCCCAAGCCGCGACGGAAAGCGCCTGGGGCACATCGCGTTTTGTGCGCGAAGGCAACGCCATATTTGGTGAATGGACCTTTGCTGCCGACCATAAAGGCATCGTACCGAACCAACGCGATGAAGATAAATCCCACCGGGTGCGGGCGTTTGATAGCCTGCTCGATTCGGTGCAGTCTTATGTCGATAATTTAAACAAGCATAGGGCTTACAAAGAATTCCGCGCGGCGCGCGCAGATATGCGCACCAAAGGCCAAATCATTGATGGGATGCGGCTGGCGAACACGTTATATCGCTATTCGGAACGCGGCGCGGACTACGTGTCGGAATTGCACGCCATCATCGGCGGCAATGAGCTGGATATGCTCGACGGCGCCCGACTCAGCCGCGATGGTACATTTGAGCCCCTGATTTAAGCTCAGGCTATTGGGGCTGAGCCCAAAGGTGGCCCAACGATCTCATAAATACGCCTCAAAGCCCGGTCGCGCGCTTCCAAAATGCGCGTTTGGGATAAAACGACCGCTTCGGCAATGGCCTTGCTGGCGGCGTCGGTGATGGCGTGGAGGTTGGCAATGGAATGCTCGGCCGCTTGACGTAGTTCAAGCGACGATTCATGGGCGGTGTCGGTGATGAGCTGTTTTTGCTTTGCGGCTTCAACAATCAGCTCTTCCGCAGTGCGCACATGACGTTTAGCCTGATCTAACTTTTCCTTTGCCTTTTCAGCGCTGTCGACAACACGCGCTGAAATTTCAGCAGACAGGCTTTTGTTCATCAATATGGCATTCGTTGCATTTTGTTTGAGGCGCTGAATGGCTTCGGCCGCCTCATTCTGGATGGCCTGAACGGCTTCCTGGGCACTATGCGTAATGACTTCGGCTGTGCTGTTGCCAATCTCACGGATCATATCGGCTTGGACTGCGATCTCTTCGGTGTTTTGCTGATCTTGCATCTTGATGTCCAGCATTGCCAGTTCGGCTTTGGCGATCAGATGGGTGGAAGCAATTTCTGCATCGGTCATCATTTTGGCAGAGGCAACTTGGCTGTCGGCCATGATGCGCGCGTTGGCGATTTGATTGATTTCGCCGATGTTGGTGATGGCGGTCGAGACTTCGTGATTGAGTACCGTTGCCGCAATTTTCATGGCCGCAATGCGGTCATGTTCAAACAACGCGTCAAGCTCACCGATAGAGCGGTTGTTTTTAAGGTAGTCGCTGACCATGATTGCTCCCCCCAAGGCGTTTACCCATTGAGTCTAAAACTGAATGAACCGGGGGTCTATCGGCATTATATAAGAGGGTATGCGCGTAGGCTTGTGGGGGCTTTATTTGACGTAGAGCAGTCGCCCGAACCACCGCCAGCGGCCTTCGTTTCCGGGCCCAGATGCGGGTTGGGTGCAGTTGAGGCGGGTGCGGCCCTGGGGCAGTTTTTGGGTCATGCGCACTTCGACGCGCGGCCCCAACCGTTCGATGGACAGCTTACCCTCGGTGTTGGAAAAACACGCCAGCTGATCGGAACGGGGAAAATCGTCGGGCATGGTAAAGCCGATGTAGGGGGGGTTTGCATCTGCGCTCACCAAAGTGTCCAGCGGGCTGACATCTTGAACCGGCAGGGGCAGGGCGCTGGCCGCGGTTTTCAACCGGGCCAGATCGCCGTAGGTCTCGTTCAGGGCAAAACGCGGCAAGCGGTACAGCTCATCGCTGATGTTTGTGTTGATACCAAAGGCCCCGGACTGCTGACCGAACCCGGCAATGAAGCCTGCTTTTTTAACAACTTCGATGACCGGCGTGGAAAATTCACCATAGGGATAGGCAATGAGGTTCGGCACAAATCCCAATTCGTCCTGAAAGCGTTGGTTGGACAAGGCCAAGTCGGCGGCGTTTTGCTCGGCAGTGCTGTCGTTCATGTGCAGATGGGTGGCGGTTTGGGAGGCGATGGTGACCAACGGATCGGCGGCCATTTCGCGGATTTGAGCCCACGACATATAGTGCTTATAGCCCTGATCAATCGGGTCGGTGGCGACAAAAACGGTGAATGGAATTCCGGCTTTTTTAAAACGCGGCCAGGCATCGGTGTAGACCGAAAGATAGGCGTCATCGATGCTCACACCGACAGATTGAAAGGGAAAGCTTTCTTGTGATTGAAGGCGGCTGACCATCTCGCTTAAAGGCATCAGGGTGTATTCGCCGTTGGTAAGCTCGGCGATGTGTTCTTCAAGCTGGCTGATGCGGGTATTGGTGGAGGGATAATCGTCCTCACCAAAGCGATGATACATCACCACAGATGCGCCATCATCGGGCGTCAATTCTTCGGCCCAAGCGGGCGGCGCAAATATCTCAAATAAAATCAGCAGCACAAAGGCTGCCACACCCAAACCAAATGATTTAAACATTCTGTACGTCCTGCCTGTACGCCCCCGTACATTTAAGTCTACAAATACTTTTGTTGATAAGGTCGTGGCCTTGACCTTGTGCCCTATTGTTTCCATTTAGGGACAAACAACAAGTGATTTTCATCACACCATACAAACCTTATGTAGCGCTTATGAGGAGACCGTTTTATGACTCAGCTCACCGACGATGCTTTAGATGCCTTGTTCCGCGAAGCCCGCTCTCACAATGGCTGGCAAAACAAACCCGTGGCAGAAGAAACGTTGGTGGCGCTTTGGGACCTGGTCAAAATGGCCCCCACCAGCGCCAACTGCCTGCCCGCGCGGATCGTTTTTGTGACCTCGGATGAAGGGCGCGAACGCTTAAAACCGCACTTGATGGAGGGCAACGTCGCCAAAACCATGGCTGCTCCGGTCACCGCCATCATTGGCTTCGACATGGAATTTTATAATCATCTGCCCGAACTGT
>JGI11705J14877_10000324_pt1 | contig 30421 bp, 19 predicted proteins | sample Etolaghawater15m_FD_14877 | JGI IMG/M metagenome (IMG submission 14877)
TTTGATATAAAGAAGTCAGGTCAAAACTGCCCTGAAAAAAAGTCATTACAGCGTCTAAATGGATTCATTTTCATCGGTAAAATCAGGATTTAAAACATACTTACGACTCGAGCGGGGGATGTCGCAAAACACCCTGGATGCCTATTTACATGATGTCGATTTATTATTCAGGTTTTTACTTGAAGAGGGACGAAAAGCCAATTTTGAGCATATCCAGCTCGAAGACCTGCAAAAATTTATTGCGTTTATCAACGACATGGAGTTGGGACCGAATTCACAAGCCAGGGTAATTTCGGGTATAAAATCGTTTTTCAAGTTTTTGGCCGTGGAACGGATGATTACTAAAGACCCTACCGAATTGCTCGAATCGCCGCAACTTGGTAAAAAGCTGCCTGAATACCTTACCATTGAAGAAATAGACATGCTGATTGCGCACATTGACTTAAGTACAGAAACAGGCGAACGCAACAAGGCCATCATTGAAACCCTTTACGGGTGCGGACTTCGCGTGAGTGAGCTTATAAACCTAAAGATATCCGATTTACACTTTAGGGAAGGAATTGTTTTGGTAACGGGTAAAGGTAACAAGCAACGCCTGGTGCCCTTGGGGATAATGGCTAAAAAACAATTGGAAATCTATTTGGACAATTCGCGAAGGGTTATCGTCACTAAAAAGAAAGCCGACAACCTCCTGTTTCTTAACCGCCGGGGTGACAAATTAAGCCGGCAAATGATTTTTCTGTTGATTAAATCTTTGGTCGAAAAGGCCGGGATCAGGAAAAATGTCAGTCCTCATACTTTTCGCCATTCCTACGCTACCCATCTGGTGCAAAATGGAGCGCATTTAAGGGCGGTACAGGAGCTGCTCGGGCATGTTTCCATTACCACCACAGAGATTTACACACATCTGAACGTCAATGATTTGAGGGAAACAATTCTCAAATACCACCCGCGCAATACGTTATATTAACGACGTTGTTTGGTATTATACAGCCTGCATGTTACCTTCTTCATCGATAAAGATGCCGAAGTTCATGTAAACTAAATGTCCATCACGAAAGAAAAAGTCCATCATGCTTTCTTCATACGACAGGCGCAATTCAGCATCTTCTCCCGTTGGATCATCTTCTTCCTCCGTTTCGTAGGCGGTCATGCCATTTTTTTTCAATAACTCGATTACAAAATCCTGTGGTTTACCGATAATCACTTCGCCGAACAAAGTTGTTTCAGGATGATCTACTTCGATGCCGGCCAGTATTTGACTTGTCAGTCCAACGAAAAAGGCAGAAAAACCAGCTTTCCAAAAATGAAGTACAGTAGTGTGCAGCTCTTCATCTTCATCAAAATTATCCACTTCTTCGGGTTCACCAAATTTATCTACAAATTCATCTATTCCCAGTCCGAAAGTAATGTCTCCATATCCGACATTCGGTTTTATTTCAAATTTTTTTAACATATGATTGATTTATTTCATTTAATATCTGATAGTTAGCAATTATTTAAACGGGCTGTCGGGCTCTTTGGCCATGTGGTTAAAAACCATTTTGTCAAGGAGATTGGGAAAAAACTTATTCATCAAATTGGTTATTTTTCCCTGAGAGGTCAGGATAATTTTATTTTTTCTTTTACTCACAGCCTTATAGATATGTTTGGCCACCTCCTCTGCCGACATCATCCCGGCTTCATCGCGTGGTGACTCCCCTTGCATGGCTCCATCCGCCGCCAGTGCAGTGTTTCTAATGTTTGAAGTGGTAAACCCGGGATGAGCTACCAGCACATGTAAACCGTTTTTAAGGTTTTCGATGCGCAGGGCTTCCAGAAACCCGTTCATGGCAAACTTTGAAGCTGAATAGCCGGTTCTGGCGGGAAGTCCTTTTATTCCTGCCACCGAAGAAATTCCTACCACGCTTCCTTTTTGTTCCAATAAATAGGGTAAGGCGTATTTGGTGCAGTAAACTGTTCCCCAGAAATTGATGTTCATTAGTTTTTTAATCACACTCAGGTCGACATCAACAAATAAGGCGCGCATGGAAATGCCGGCGTTATTAATCAGCACATCTACCTTTCCATATTGCGATACGGCTGTTTCAATCAGTCTTTTGCAATCGTTTTCGTTGCTCACGTCCATTGGTAAAAAAACCAAATCTCCTCCTTGAATTTTTATCGATTCGGCCACTTCCATCAGCTTTTCGTGATTTCGTGCACCAATAACCACTTTCGAGCCATGACGCGCAAACTCAACGGCCAAAGCCTTTCCGATACCCGAACTACCGCCCGTTATGACGATTACCTTTCCTTTCACCTTATTTTTTTTACAATGATAGTAATAATTCTACATCTGGTGCATACTTAAACCTAATTTGTAATTAATGTAAATTTGCAAAAAAAAATTTACTATGCATCTTTCCAACCGACAATTGTTTTTGCAAAATCTGGCCATCCCAGCTCCTGTAGCTGATGCCATTGAAATTGAAAAGGCCAGTGGAATTTATTTATTCGATGTTACAGGCGAAAAATATGTCGATTTGGTGTCGGGTGTATCGGTGAGCAACGTCGGCCACCGTCACCCCAAAGTAGTAAAAGCTATTCAAGATCAGGTTGATAAATACATGCATTTGATGGTTTATGGCAAATATATCCAGTCGCCACAAGTGCAGTTGGCCGGGCTTCTGGCAAGTCAGCTCCCCGACAACCTGCAATCTGTTTTTTTGGTTAATTCGGGAAGTGAGGCGATCGAAGGAGCGCTTAAGTTGGCTAAGCGTGTTACAGGTCGCACAGGGATTATCGCCTTTACTGATTCTTATCATGGCAGCACGCACGGCGCCTTGAGTGTACTAGGAAATGAGTCGATGAAATCAGCATTTAGGCCCTTGTTGCCTGATGTTTCTTTTTGTCGCTACAATCATCCGGAAGTACTGGAATTAATCACCGAAAAAACTGCATGTGTGCTCATGGAAACTGTTCAGGCTGAGGCCGGAATAATACTTCCTGATGAGAATTGGATTCGTGCCGTAAGGGAACGATGCACGAAAACCGGAACACTTTTGATTTTCGACGAGATTCAGATGGGATTTGGCAGAACCGGAAAACTGATGGCTTTTGAGCATTTCGGTGTAGTGCCCGACATTCTTTGTCTTGCCAAAGGGATGGGCGGAGGCATGCCTATAGGAGCCTTTGTATCTTCTTCTGAATACATGAACATGCTGACATTCAATCCTGAACTAGGGCATATTACTACTTTCGGCGGGCATCCTGTGAGTGCTGCCGCAGCTTTGGCCAGCCTGCAAATAATTCTCGAAGAAAATCTCCTCTCCAATGCTGTTCTGCGTGGCAAAGAATTTGTAGATCTCCTTGATTCCCATCCTCTTGTTGCTGAAATCAGGCAAGTCGGTTTGATGCTGGCCGTTCAGCTAGTGCCCGGTTATTCAGCGGGTAAGCTGGTCAAGATTCTGCAAAAAAATAAACTCATTGTCGATCAGTTCTTATTTAACTCCACAGCCTTCCGCATCGCCCCTCCCCTGACCATTTCCGCCGAAGAAGTTGCATGGGCTGCCGAACAGGTGATCACAAGCTTAAACGAACTAAAAACGCTATGAAACTACACTATTTAATCTTTCTCTTACTAACCTCCTGGAGTCTGAACGCGCAGCTCGCTATTACGATGCCCGGAGATTTTGAAAAACACAATGGACTTATGTTGTCGTGGTCCAGTGATGAAAACATCAATCTACTAACCACCACGCTTTTGACAGAAGTTCAACAGTCGGTGGATAGTGTTTGGATTTTGTATCAAAGTGACTCCACAACAATGGACACTTTAACCATCAGGCAGTTTATTACTGAAAATGGTGGCTCTTTGGATCATGTTTTTTTCTTGTCAGCTGATTACCAATCTAACTGGATCAGGAGTGCTTTGCCCGGCATTGGTTTTGCGGCTTTCGATGCTGGTCTTGAACGTTTTGTATACTCCAGCAATCAAAATACCGGGACAGACAGTTTGGCCTTTCAGTTGGCGCAATATTTTAACTTTCCGATATCGGAGGTTCCATTGGTAATTGACGGAAATAACCTTCTGCACGATGGCTTGCGAAACGGTTTTTCCACACGACAAATGCTTGCCGATAATCCGGGTCATACCGAAAGTGAAATTGTCAATATACTAAAGGAATCTTTTAACCAGAACAACTGGGTTTTTCTTGAACCGATGCAAAACAGTGGCGGCGGTTTGCGGACATCCGTCGACGATTTCATGCAAATTGTTGATTTTGAAACCGTCATGGTAACTTCTTATCCTGATACTTTGCCAGACTATCCGATAAGTGAGCAGAATGTCGATGTTCTTGAAGGATTACTGAACGCTTTTGGGCAGTCCTATACCATTTACCGAATTCCGGCAGCACCGTTAGATAATGGACGCTACCCTACGCAACCCGAAGATGAACTCAGAACCTACACCAATTCACTGATTGTAAACAACATGGTTTTTATCCCGGAGTATGATATGCCATTTTACGATTCGGTCGCACTTCATCGCTATCAAATGGCTATGCCGGGTTATCATATTGTACCGGTGGACGCAAGAACCTTGTCGCAGCAGCACAGTTCACTTAAATCGCTGGGAGTTCCAATGCCTCAGGATCATTATTTGAGGATAGAACACAAAAAGCTGACCGGATTACAACCCTATCAGTCAGAAATTCAGGTAACATGCATTTCAAAAGCCGGTGAGATGGTTCAGGATATGTGGTTGTATTACAAAAAGAACAGCGATACAAACTACACCCAAACACCTGTTTATCTGGTCTGTCCGGAACATTTCGGAAAAATAGAAGACCTTTTAATAACAGACACGGTGAGCTATTACCTGGAGGCCATTTCCACCACCGAGACCACCATGTATCCCCTGTCAGCTCCAGAGGGTAAATTCACCTTTTGGTTCGACCCGCTGTTAAACCTCAAAGAAATTGATAGAGAGCAGATAACCCTCTATCCAAATCCAGGCAACGGAATTTTAAATTTCAACCTGAATAAAACCCATACCATGGCAGAAGTTCAGCTTTTCGATTTAAAAGGCAACAAGCTACAACAAACCAAAGTAACCTCAGGTCAATCCATTGACTGGTCAGAAATGCTTAAGCCCGGTATTTATTTGGTTCGGGTGATTATTGGAAACGAAACGGAAACCATAAGGTACCATGTACGATGAGCTAAATATTTTTTGTCTGGACGGAGACCTTCGTTTTCCGGATGTTAACGAAGCTGATCCTGACGGATTGTTAGCCTGTGGAGGAGACTTATCGATACCTCGTCTTTTAGAAGCCTACTCGTTAGGGATTTTTCCGTGGTTCAACCCGGGAGACCCGATACTATGGTGGTCGCCAGATCCAAGGATGGTGCTCTATCCGGATGAATTCAGGGTGACAAAAAACCTGAAGAAGTTAATGGATAAACGAAAGTTTCAGGTTACATTCGATCAAAATTTTTCTGAGGTTATCCGGAATTGTTCGAGCATTAAACGCGACTACACACAAACAGGCGGCTCGTGGATAACCGATTTGATGATTGAAGCTTACGAAAATCTTCACCGGGCCGGATTTGCACATTCTGTAGAAACATGGCTTGAGGGACGTCTCGTCGGCGGGCTTTATGGTGTATCGTTGGGGCGCATGTTTTTTGGTGAGTCGATGTTTCATACGGTAAATGATGCCTCAAAGGTGGCTTTATTTCATTTAGTTCAAAAGCTAAAAAACTGGCAATTCGACCTAATCGACGCGCAGCAGGATACGCAACATCTGCGAAACATGGGCGGACGAACCATCCCACGAAAAGTTTTCTTACATTTGCTAAGCCAATCGCTTACCAAGGAAACCATAAGTGGTTCGTGGGCTGCACTTTAAGAAGAAGGAGTCATTAATGATTTTTAAAATTTAAAAACCATAGAAGATGGAAGATAAGAAGGCGTTTATGAAAAAGGCCATTACGCTGGCGATGAACAATGTAGAAACGGATAAAGGTGGGCCTTTTGGTGCAGTGATTGTAAAAGATGGTCAAATTATTGGAACTGGATCGAATTTGGTTACACAAACCAATGATCCTACGGCTCATGCCGAAATTGTGGCCATCAGAGAAGCCACCTCAAAACTGGGTACTTTTGATTTATCGGGTTGCGAGATTTATGCAAGCTGTGAGCCTTGCCCTATGTGCCTGGGGGCTATCTATTGGGCGAAAATAAATAAACTGTATTATGCCGCCACCAAGGATGATGCAGCCAAGGCCAACTTCGATGACTCTTTTATCTACAAGGAATTTTCCTTGCAAAAGAACGAGAGACGCATGTCGTCGTTACAGCTTATGCGCGATGATGCAATTAAGGTTTTTGAAGCCTGGAATCAGAGCGACAAAAAAATCCCTTATTAATTAATTCAGAAAACTAACTTTTTAAGAACAGCGAATAGAATTCTAAATCGAGGTGATTCTACCCAAATATTTGGCTGGTTTTATCTTACGAAAATAACCAACAAATATTTATATGAAAACTTTAACTTACTCTGAAATTCACGCCATTACAGGTGGTGTATTGGTTGGCCAGACTACCCATTCAATTACGGGAATAGAGCAAATCAGCAAAGCAACTGTTGATCACCTCACTTTTATTGGAAACGCAAAATACAGTCGCATGTGGACAGACTCACAGGCCAGTGTGGCTTTAATTGATGAGAAAATTGCGCTCGAACCTGGTGAAAACCGCGTGTTGATCCGCGTAAAAAACCCTGATCTGGCCATAGCCAAACTGCTTGAGGTTTTTGATCCGGGTTTGCCCGAATTTGATGAGGAAATTCATCCTACAGCAATAATCCATCCCACGGCTGTGATTGGAAAAAACTGCAAGATAGGTGCGGGATGTTACATCGGTAAACGCGTTGTTTTAGGCGATGGCGTATTAATTTATCCTAATGTCACGGTATTAGACGACACAACCATTGGGCAAGGGACAGTCATATGGTCGGGGACGGTAATTAGAGAAAGAACCGAAATTGGCAGGTATTGCATTTTTCACAGCAATGTGAGTATTGGTGCCGACGGGTTCGGTTACAGGCCTTCGGAAGATGGACGTGGATTGACCAAAATACCCCAGATAGGCAATGTCATAATTGGTAATGCTGTTGAAATTGGCGCAAATTCATGTGTCGACAGGGGTAAATTTAGCGCCACCATTCTTGGCGACGGCTGCAAAATCGATAACCTGGTACAAATCGCCCACAACTGCGTATTAGGCCGGTCGTGCATCATGGCAGGCAACAGTGGTCTGGCCGGTTCGGTCACTTTGGGCGATGGAGTTATTATCGGAGGAAGTGCTTCGATAAAAGACCATGTAACCATACATTCAGGAGGTGTGGTAGGTGCAGGCTCAGGCGTGATGAACGACGTTGAGCCCGGGCAAACAGTTCTGGGCTACCCAGCCCGCGATGCCCGTGATATGCTGAAACAATGGGTTGCCGTGAGGAAGTTGGTGAAGTAAAAAAAAGGCAGAGTAAAATCCACTTTTACTCTGCCATGCTCAATGCGAGGAAATTCAGTTTCCTGTTAATTGCTATTCTTTGATAAACTTAATCGACTTGGTCATGCCATTCTCTGAGGTCAGTCTGAGCAAATATAGCCCTTTTTCAAGGAAACTAACATCCATGTATTGACTATTTGGCTGGCCTTGATATACAAGTGAACCTGTAATAGAGAACACAGCTACCTCTTTTGTGTTTTCAATTCCTTTCCATGAAATTTTCTGACCAGCCGGATTTGGAAAGGCCACTACGTCTTCGGTAGTTTGTTGATTTACACCAGTATATTGCAGTAAGTGAATGTCATCGAAATAAAATAGGCCTGGTACAAAATGTCCTTCTCCTCCAAACTGAACTACCACTTGATCATAATCCTGGCGATTTGCTACCTGACTGAAGTCAAAAGAAAGCACTACCCATGAGTCAAATTCAGTAACCTCCAGTTTTACTTCTGTCTGAGTAGTCCAGGCATCCGGCCCGAGCAGGCTATTTTGTAGTTTGAGTGCAGCGGTTGGGGTTAAATTTCCCGAATAGTCATTTGTTGAGGGAAAGTATACACTCATCTCAAAAATATTTCTGTTGGTGAGATCCATCCGGTGATCTAAGATAAATTGGGCATTTGTCCATTCGAAGCTCCCTGAACGGTTATAATCTGCCACATGGTTAGCAGCATTCACCGGATCGAGTCCAATGATTAAATCTTCTAAATCAGGATCTTGAAATTTCCAAGAATCGATGGTTGCATAGCCGTCATTTTCAAAATTATCCTGAACATCCAGCGCAAGCAGCGGTTTTTCTCCGGCTCCACCAACAAATTCCATGTTGTCCCAATAATAAGTTTTTTCGCCGGCCTGAGCACCTGTTACCCCAAAGTTGAAAAATATCGAGGCTTTGTTGTATTGGTAGTCGAAATTGATTTCTGCTGTACCGGTTGCTTCATTGCTAAAATCGAAAGTAATGGTTTCCCATGCTTCAGAAACAGTTGTATTGGACTCAGTTTCTACGCTAATATTCGAATCACCGGAATCTTCTACTTTTAAACGCACAACAATACCGGCTTGTGGCGACCAGACATCAACGGTCATTGTGGTTGCATCAGGTGTAAAAGGAATTTCTGTTGGGAATCCGACTACCCCTCCAACGGTTGTACCTGCCCAGGTTTCGGCTCCTGCCGTTTTAATGGTTTTGGCCACCTTGTTGTTTTCATCCTCAGGATCAGTAACAATTTCAGAAGCGTTTCCACCGAAATCTGTCAGGCCATATTCAACGTTTTCGTCCTCAAAGGTAACCGGCAAGGTCACAGGATCACCGGGTGCACCTCCGGAATATCCGGGACCTTCGATGTCATCGATATAGAAAATGTTGTCTGCTGTCGCAGAGAAATCCGGGAAAATGACGATTTTACTGTAAGTCGCAGAGGCTGAGCCGGAAAAATCAAAGTCCAGCTGAACCCAGACGTTTGGCGTTGTAACTGATTGGCTTACCTCTACAAAAACTCCAGAGTTTGTCGCATGTTCAAGTTTGAAGAGCACGTTACAGGCCACCGGTGACCAGATTTTGATATGAAAAATTTCGCCGGTTGTAAAATCAATAGTTCCTTCCAGATTCAACAGCATATGTGCCCATTGTTCTTCGGTACGTGTCCATGAGCCCACTTGCGCACTGGTGTTTATACCTGTTGGATCGGGGTTAGCGATAACAGTGGGTTCATTTGGCCAACCTGAAACAGCTTCATTTTGATTGGCATCGAAGTCGTTATAGATGTATTGTGCGTTTATCCCGGCTGTAACGAGCAACAGAGAAAGCATTAAATAGATTTTTTTCATGGCTATAAAGTTTATTTGATTATTATTTTTTGAGTACATAGTGTTTTATTTGCTTTGCTCTCAATGCTGAGGATGTAAACTCCTGCATTGATTGTTGTTACGTCAAGAGTAGTCGACAATTGGTTACTTTGTATCTGTAGCAATTGTTTTCCTGTAAGGTCAAAAAGGGAAATATTCAGTTCGTCATTTTTATTTTGTGAAATATTCAGGAAATTGCTTGCCGGTATTGGCGAAACGGCTATTTGATGCACCAGGTTGTCATTGATCCCCACAGGTAAAGCTTCAATATAATCTTCCATCAACAGGGTGTCAGCACCAAAACCATTTGAAACGATAAGCCGGACATCGAAAGCCCCAATTTCGTAGTAAGTTATTCCAACAGGAGATTCTTCTGATGAAAACTCGGGGGTGCCACCCTCAAAGAACCAGTCATAGGTTAAATCCTCACCTTGCGAAAGATTTGTGAAGTCGGTCGACTGGCCTGCAAGAATAACCGTTTGCGTAGCTGCGAAATCGGCCATTGGAGCTGTATAAACCACGATGTAGTCTTCTTTGGTAAAAGTGCTAGATTCGATACCGTTTGAAACAACGAGTGTAACATCGTAATTTCCAGGGGTAGAGTAATGAACAAAAGGTGGGTTTTGTCCTGAAAAGGAGACTGGGCTTCCACCTTCAAATGTCCATTCCCAGCTGGTTGGCGAACCTGTTGACATATCGGTAAAAAGGGTACTGTCGGCGGTAGACAATGTGGTTGGGATAGCCGAGAAATTGGACTGAACTGACGTTACTTCGACAATGGTGAAATAAGAATCACTTGTATCAGAAGGGAAAGATTCACTCATGGAAGTGATAATGATTCGGTAATCAGATCCGGGTTCCTGGTTTGGATACACGTTCCATGATAAGATAGTGTCAGAAACATTTACGTTTAACCCCACAAGCTGGGGATCACCCTCACCTTTTATTAATTCAACGATCACTTGTCCATCCCAATAGTCATATTCCCATTCAATATTGAAGACAGAACCCTGATCAATCATTTCACCACCATTGGGTGAAACTACCGTTACAAAAGGTACATGTTTCAGGTATAGGTTATCGAAATACAATAGTGCGGGATTGAAATGCCCCTCACCTCCCAGTTGCACCACAATTTGGTCGTAATCGATATTTCCGGAAACAGAACTAAAATCAAATTCCAGAGTTTGCCAGCTATCGTAAGTGGTAACGGTATGTTTTACTTCTGTTTGGGTTGTCCATGCATTTGCGCCAAGCAAGCTGTTTTGAAGTTTTATTGCTGCTGTTGGTGTAAGCTGATCGTTGTAGTTGTTTGAAGAAGGGAAATAAACGTCGAGTTGAAAAATATTTCGCTCCGACAGATCTATTCTGTGGTCGAGGAAGAACTGTGCGTTTGTCCATTCAAAAGTTCCCGAACGGTTGTAGTCGGCTACGGTGTTGGTGCTGTTTACCGGGTCAGTAATGGTGTTAAGTGGATTTAAAATTGGATCCTGATACATCCAGTTGGTGATGGTACCCCATCCATCGTTTTCGAAGTTATCCTGAATATCGAGTTCCAAAATTGGTTTTGGGGCTTCATACTCAGGACCTGTGACCTCATCAAAATAGAAAATATTATCAGATGTGGAGGCGAAATCAATGAATATTATGATTTTATCATAAGTATCCGAAGCAGCTCCCTCAAAATCAAAATTTAGCATAACCCATTGGTTAACATCATTTACATAACCACTGCGCTCAATCGCTACTGCCGGATTGTTTTTGTCTTCAAGTTTAAAAAGAACCTGACACATCACCGGCGCATGAATTTTTAGCTGGAAATTTGACCCCGTCGTGAAATCGATGCGTCCATCGAGAATACTATACACATGAGCCCACTGATCGGCAGAGCGCGACCATTCGGCTACGTGAGCACTGGTGTTAATGCCAGAATTGTCGGGGTTAACAACTACCGCGGGCATGTTCGGCCATCCTTCAAACAGGTGATTTTGGTTGGCATCGAAGTCGTTGTAGATGTAGGGTGTGGTAGCGTAAACAGGCAGTAATTCCAGGTTGTCGAAATAGAATTGGCCGGCATCCCAGTGCCCCTGGCCGCCAAACTGGACTATAATTTTGTCGTAATCTTCGACAGCTGACCAGGCGCTGAAATCAAATTGCAATGTAACCCACTGATCATAAGTATTTACAGTATGCTGAACCACCGCTTCTGTAGTCCAGGCATTTCCTCCAAGCAAGCTGTTTTGTAGTTTGAGGTCGACAGTGCTGGTTAATCCGCCCGAATAGTTGTTCGTTGAAGGGAAATACACATCCATTTCGAATACATTCCGGGTTGATAAGTCCATGCGGTGATCAAGTTCTGCCTGTGCATTGGCCCATTCAAAAGCTCCGGTTCTGTTGTAATCTGCCACGGTGTTGCTGCTGTTAACCGGGTCGACAGTGGTAGGAAGAGGGTTTAGTCCGGGGTTTTGAAAAATCCAGTTAGCAATTGTGCCAAAACCATTGTTCTGAAAGTTGTCCTGTACGTCAGCAGCTTCTAAAAGTTTTCCCTGACTGCCATCATAGTGTGGGCCTTCAATTTCATCAAAATAAAATGTATTTGCGGTAAAGGAGGCAAAATCTAAAAAGAAAACGATTTTGTCGTACACGCCAGAGGCTTCACCTGAAAAATCAAAATCCAACTGAACCCATTGATTTGCAGCCGTTAGCGGCAGGGTTCTTTCAACGAATATACCTCCATTGGACTTGTCTTCAAGCTTAAACAGCACATTACAAACAATCGGCGAGTGCACTTTTATCGAAAACACCGTTCCTGTAGTAAAGTCGATTTTTCCGCTCAGTTCAGTATATACATTGTCCCATTGAGCCCAGTTGGTCCGTTCCCATTGGGCAACATTTGCACTTGTGTTGAGGCCAGAAGCGTCGGGATTTCCAACTATCACCGGAGCATTTGGCCAAGCCAGAAAAACCTGATTTTGGTTGGCATCATAGTCGTTGTAGATATATTGTCCGTTTAGTGAGAGGACAACTACCAACGCTGAAAATAGCAGATAGATTTGTTTCATGGTTTAATTATTTAGTAAGTGGATAATTGTCAGATAATGAATTGTTTGATTGTTCTGTAATTGCGAATATGTAATCCTTCATGTTTAAGTGAACTTCAATTTTTTGGATTTCAGCATTCCGGGCAAAAATTTGAGAACTGATTTCTTTGTCAATCCTGTTGCCGGGAATGATCATTTCACCTCTTTTTCTGAAATAAATTGTTATCTGCTCCGGCTTGTTGAAAGTGTAAATAATTGGAATCTGACAAAACGTGTAGGCTAATTGTCCTTCTTGCAAAGGCATAAGACGATGCTGGTTTTCGGTTGTAAAATACTCGAATTCAGTCTTTTTGTTTAGGATTTCCTCTTCATTGATGAGAGCGTGCAAAAAGATAATAGCTCCATCAACGATTCGGATACCCAGTTCGCCAAGGCGCGAGATAATGTCTTCTTTAACCTGCCCTGTCAGCCCGGGCTGCTTAACGCCGCTGTTTCCCGGTGTATGCGAATAGGCATCCATAGGGAAAGCTCCATATATTTCCGGAGATTTATAAAGCCCGATTCCGGCTTTTATCTCATAATAATGCTGTTTTAACCTGTGAATTGTTTCCGTGTCAGTAGGCGTTTCCAAGGCCAGAAAATAATTTTCCTGCACGGCCAGCAGCAACTTAGAAACCATGTGCCAGTAAATTGACCCTAGCCCTTCATAGCCGTAAAAAGTTCCTGAGCGACCTGTAAAGAATTGATGCTCAAATACCTGTTCAAATATCTCCAGAATCATTTCCTTTTCAGAAGCAACCAAATTGCTGTATCCCGTCATCCTGAGCTTATCGAGTGCCGCTTCCAAATCAGCAGCATTGCGAAAGTTTCCATTGAAATGGAACAGCCCTTCGTTGTCTTTTTTAATGATCGACAATTCTTCATCGGCCACAAGCTGGGTGAGTAAACGCGAGCTCGTAACAAGGTTATCAGGGACATTGTTTTTTTCAAGAAATCGCTTGAGTTGTCGATCAGGATAGAGCATGTAACTGTATTGTCCCGGGTTGAACATCTTACTCCGTTTTAGCGCATCGACAACACAAAGACTTTCGTTTGCTGTAAGATAACCCGAACTTAATACGGCCACCTGTCCTTCAAGCATTTCGTATAGGCGACTTATCGTTACTTCTTGCGGCTTTATTGAAATGAGATTGTACGCATGAAATAGGCCATCTGATCGTTTATTTGATCTTATCGATTGATTGAGATACTGTAGAGAAAGTTGTGCGAATGCAGCTAAATATACTGAGTCGACAAGCTTTTTCTCACCCGAAAAAGCAAACTCGTAAACCCCGTTCCTAAAGCGGTTGTGCGCTTGTCCAAGGAAATCGGCAAAGGTTTTTCTGTCGGCATTGCTAAACCCGGTGCTGATAAGAGATTGATGTATGGCAAAGAATGTGTTAATGTTTTCCAACAGATCGGCCACCTCCTCCGACAAGGCAAAATGACTTGTTGAAGTTTTTTTCCATTTGAGGTACCAAAACATCAACGACCTGCGCAAATAAAACAACGTTACCATTGACGCGCCGTTGCCGACAAGGGCATTGTTGGCGTCATTCCATTCCGGACGCTGGGTATTCATCCATATGCCTGCCTCGGGCACGAAATTGCTTAGCTTGCTGAGCAAAGAAACCAGGATTTTTTCTGTAAGGTTTACCTTATACACCTCGTGGCTGTTTGACGCTTTTACTAAGAAGGCATCTGCTCCAAGGTGATCACGCTCCGACTTCAGTCGTTTGTCTAGATCATAATCGAAAACAACTGTGTCGTGAGGGTTTCGCAGTATGTCGTCATAGTTTTTAATGCGGTAGGGAACATTGGCATAAACAAAAATTTCTTCAGTAAGCAGGGTATCCAGTTTTCCCGGATAAAATTTTTCTGATAACTCCAAAAACTTCTGAAGATAAATAATCTGATGATCACCCCAATAGCCAATATATGACCAGGGATCTTCAGGATCAGGTGTTTCCCAGTCGAAACCTTCGCGCGTTATCCTATACGGATTGTACCCATCAATGGTAGAGGCGTTTGCAAATTTGCTGATGAACCCTGAAATGTATTCGGGGAAGGCGTAACCCAGAGCTTCCCAGTTTTGAAAAATGTCGCGCCAGTTGCCTTGGTAGCTGAATTTTGTATTCCCTGTTGCATCAGTTGTTTCGATGGAAAACAGATTCCAAGGACGGCTTGGGTCGCCATGGCGGCGGCTGAATGTAAGAGGAAGGTATTCATAGGTAATACGCAGCAAATCCGCATCATTGGCATTCTTGGCCAGATCCAGAAGTGTTTTGTGAGAAATAATCTCAGGCAGATTTTCGATCCAGGAGTGCAATTCTTTACTTAACAACATGTTAGATTGATGAACGAAACTACTGTAATCGGCCACTTGAATATCATATCCCTGAACAAAAACACCTCCGCGCATGATGTTGTAGAGCGTATTCATGTAGTGTCGGGCAAAGCACATGCCTGTATTTGTTACTTGCAATCCATCAGCGGCAGCCACTAATTTTTTGATGTTCAAGGTCGATTGATTGATCTCATACTTTAACAAGGATATCAGATCTTTTGATGTCTGAAGCAAATGCTTAAGATTTGAAACCTGGGTTGTGTCTTGATTTATGCCGGCAATAATGAACCAGGATCGATCTCCTACCGGAGCAAGGACCATGCTGGTTTGAACAAAATATGCGCCTCTTGCAGCTCGTTTATCCAATTCTGAATCAATATCTTTACCGCGTCTGAAATTATCGACTTGTTGCCCGGACAAAAGTATTTTAGCATGGCTTGATAAGCCACAACTCCAGACAGTGGTAGCCTTAAGCGCTTCACTCGGTTCTGCTTTGTCGACAGGAATGGAACTGAGGAAGTAAAGCCCCAGCGTTGTTTCCTCTACCCTTTCGCTCTTTTTATAGGCATCCAGCAGATTACTGTATTCATTTTGAAAGGCATAATCAACACCGGATGGCAAAATATTGGTAATCCCATCTAATAACTGGATGCGCAAGGTGCTTTCACTCTTGTTTTTAAGGTTTGATTTTTTAACAAACCCAAAGCGGTTGCTAAAACTCCATGAATAGCTAAAAACCAGATCTAAATCGGAATTCACTTCCTCGAAAATAATTTTATTGCCAGTTATGTTCTTAAAAAGATTTCTGGTAATATCATAGGTCTTTTCAGACTCGTCAGAAAATGGTTCCCATAGGAAGGTTCTTTCTTCTTTGTCGACAAGGAAAATCGATCTGCTACCAGTAATTCCTTTGTAATCATGGATTTTATCGTCAGTATAATAGGGAAACAAGGCGTTGTCACGGTTTTTACGACCTGCAGTAAGTGATCCATTACTGGAGAGAAACATCCAATGGTCTGAATCACTTATAATGCTTAAGAAAAAATCCGGCATCAGGTGATAGTTATGAATTTTATAAAACTTTTCATCACCTACCATCACAAAACCACCTGACGTTTTCTGTGATTTTTTCATCAGCATTTGGTTTCCCAGATATACACTGTTATTTTTCGGCATATTATTCCTGATGTTAATCCAAAACGTAATCTTCAACAAGGAATGGGATATTGGCCGTTGCGGCATGACCATTTCCATCGCTGGCATATACGAAGAGTCTGTATTCGCCGGGTTCAGGGGACACAAAAGTGAGTTCATTTCCATGTACTCCGTAATTATGCTCCAGCATGGTATCGGGATGTTGCTCAAAATCACCGCCATCACTGGCCTTGTCATGCGCTACTTCGGTCAAAATCGCCCAAGCATAAGTTATTTTATCATTTTCCGGATCGCTTACAACCGCTTTTGTGATGTATTCTTTTCCTGGTGTCAGCATTATATTTTCATAAGCATTTTTGCCATTCAATACGAGGCTATGTAACACAGGTGATTGATTTTGAGGCCATTTATTGTTCCAGAGATAGTGCATAACGTCAACGGTTGGTGTTTCTTCACCTGACTTTAAAAACAGACCATACCAAGTAGGCGTGCGCTCTTGTTTTTGTCCCCACAGAAACACAAAGGAGCCCAGACATCTTTGCGGATCGGAGGCGATAACTAATTCGTATCGTTCGCGATAGGCCATTGCTTTTTCACTGCTTGTTTGCTCAATGGGTCTGCCCCAGCTCGTTTGAGCTACTTCCCAATGTCCGGTAGCACCCCATTCGGTTACAATATATGGATCTTGATAATTACTCTCGATAAGGTATTTTGGTAAATTTACTATGTCACCATATAATTGGAAGGACAAAAAATCCAGATCAGGACAAAGCGTGGTTACCTGCTCAATTACCTCCTTATCAGCACCGGCGAGCATGGTGGTAACAGGATGATTGGGGTCGACTTCGTGGATCATCTGAGCGATTTGGTTTACGGCGTTCCACACTTTTGGGTTTTTGTAATGCAGGTTTAATTCGTTTCCAATACCCCAAATGAGCAGTGCCGGATGGTCTTTCAGCGAAATGACTTCCTGCTTTATGCGCTCAAATTGTTCCGCTACGGCCTTTTCATCATCGTAGTTAAAACCATGTCGTTCTTTGGCAACATCGAGTCCCATACTTACCATAAGCCCATGTTTATGCGCTTCGTCAAGCACCTCGCGACCAGTTTGAATGCCGTTGTTCACACGCCAGGTTCTTATAGCGTTGCCCCCATGTTTGGCTAAACTTTCCATGTTTCCGAATTCGAGGCCTGCCCCTTTTATATAAAACGGTTCTCCGTCTACCAGCAATTGATATTGATCAGGAGTTTTAACCAGTTCTACTTTACTGGGGTTATTCAATAATTTTTCCTGCTTGCTCCTTTTTTGATCACAGCCGGAAATCGAAAACAGAAAGATCAGGGCTAGTGCATTGATCAGCAATTTTAGGTTGAGATAATTCATAACTTAAGCATTTCTTTTAGTAAAAAACAATTGTAATTCTTCAAGCGTTTTGCCTTTGGTTTCAGGGACTTTAAACAGAATAAAAATTAGTCCGGCCAAAGCAAAAAGGCCATATATTAAAAATGTAGTGGCTGTACCAAGGTGTGCGAGCTCCCATGGGAAAAGAAGTTGCACCAAAAAGCTCACCACCGAGTTAATAAAACCGACAAACGAAATGGCCACAGCCCGCACCCTGTTTGGGAATAGTTCGGAAAAGAGCACCCACATAACAGGACCAATGGAAACAGCAAAAGAGGCTACAAAAGCGAGAATAGCAATTAAAATTAAGATCGGGTTCAGTTGTATGGCCTCGCGGAAAATCTCCGATTGAAAGGCCTCAAGCGTTTGACTGTCTATATTTTCCAACAAAGCAGATTTAAACTCAACGTCACTTGTGAACTCAAGGTTGATTAGAGCTGATAAATTTTCGATGGGAAGTTCGGTAGAAAACCCTGAAATAGACTCTTCAGTTAATTTGTAGGTAGCTTGATTGAAACCATACGACAGCGCCATCATAGAAAGCACAATACCTGAAACCCCAATGATTAACAGCGGTTTTCTTCCGATTCTATCGATTAGAAGCATGGCTAAAATCGTGAAAACCAAGTTGGCCAGTCCCACGTAGATGGCCTGAGAGAACGAGGCATCGGCTCCAAGCCCGGATTGTTCAAATATCATTGGAGCGTAGAAAAACACCGAGTTGATACCTGTAAGTTGCTGTAAGGCAGCAAGTGCCAGTCCTATGATTAAAACCGGACGGAGTGCTTTGGCAAAGACATCTGCCAGAGAAGCTTTGGCTTGGTTTACTTCATTATTCAAACTTTGTTTAACCGCTTCCATGTCCAGAGCCGCTTTTTCCGGTCCCACAGCTCTGGCCATTGTTTTTAAAGCCTCTTGTTCTTTACCGGCCATAATTAGCCAACGCGGACTGCGAGGAACAAGAAAAAGGGCGACAAAATAGATAACTGCCGGAATGGTTTCCAGTCCGAGCATCCAGCGCCAATTGTACTCCGAAAATTTTAGTGCTACTGCCCAGTCGGCATCCGATTGCCCGAATTTTATGATCAGGTAATTTGTAAAAAAGGCCGCCGAAATACCCAATACAATGTTCAACTGATTGAACGACACCATCGTACCTCTGATTTTAGAGGGCGCTATTTCGGCAATGTACATTGGGGCAATAATTAGCGAAGCGCCAACACCAAAGCCACCTATCATGCGTGCCAAAACCAACAGTAGGAAAGTGGGGGCAAATGCCGATGCAATGGCTGAAACAGCATATAAAGCGGCAGCCACAGAAAGCAACTTTTTACGGCCAAAACGATCACTTAACGGACCGGCAAAAATCATGGCCAGGGTCGCAGTTAATGTAAGTGAGCTTACAGCCCAGCCCAATTCAAGTTTTGTTAAGTTAAATTCTGGCTCAATAAATCCCACAACACCTGAAATCACCGAAGCATCGAATCCCATTAAAAAGCCGCCTAATGCTACAATTAGTGAGATAAGGACGATATACCCATTGTTTTTCTTCATCGTTTTCTATTTTTCAAGTACAAACTCTGTTTTTAATTCTGTTGTTGAATCGCCTCCAATCCAGGCATAAAAAATTCCGTTTTCAATAATTGATTTTCCATTTTTATCATAGTAAACAAGATCGTCTTCCGTGATCTCAAAACAAACTTCCTGCTGTTGACCCGGTGACAAGAAGAGGCGTTTTATTCCTTTTAATTCCTTCACAGGTCGTGTGATCTCCGCTGTAACATCGCGCAGGTAAAACTGAACCACCTCGTTGGCTGCCACTTTTCCGGTATTTGTTATGGTGGAGCAAACCCTGAGGGTATCGCCACTTTTTATGGTGGGTGATGACACTTTAATGTTACTATATTCAAACGAAGTGTAAGAAAGCCCAAACCCGAAAGGGTAAAGCGGTTCAAATCCGGCATCCAGATAATGACTGGTATTGCCCACTGAAGTTTGAAATGCCCTCACAGGAATGTCATAGAGTGGAGTCCAGCTTTCCTTCGATGGTGGCCGTCCTGTGTTTTTATGACTGTAGTAGATTGGTATCTGTCCCGGCACTTTTGGAAAAGTCACAGGTAACTTTCCTGAAGGAGCATAGTAACCCAGTAGGATATCAGCCAGAGCCGGCCCTCCCATAGTTCCGGGATGCCATGCGTAAATAATCGCCTCTGCGTAGTCTGAAATTGATCCGATGGTCAATGGGCGGGAGGTCATAATAACAACGATTACAGGTTTCCCTGTTTCGGAAAGTATTTTAATGAGTTCATTTTGAGCTCCCGGGAGTTCTAACCCCGCACGTGAATGGGCTTCTCCGGTGATTATGGCCTCCTCTCCTACTATTACTACCACAGCTTCAGCGCTTTCAGCAGCTTTAACGGCTTTTTCAAAGCCAATTGTTTTCCTGTCGCGTGAGTAGTCTAAACCATGCACATAAACAACGCGGGTTTCACCAAGCTCTTTCTGAAGAGCAGCTAATGGTGTGATGGTTAAGTTGGTATCGCCATCGAATATCCAGGTGCCCAGTTGTTCGTAGCGGTCGTTTGCCATAGGCCCGATAACAGCAAGTTTTTTTATTGCAGGAGACAACGGGAGCACCTCATTATCGTTTTTTAAAAGAACCATACTCTGTAAAGCCGCTTCCTTAGCCAAAATCAGGTGAGCACTGTCGTTAGCCCGGGTATCTGGTATCGCATAGGGTTGATCAAACAAACCCAGATCCAGTTTCAACGTCAGGATACGGCGAACGGCCTCATCAACAATAGTTTCCGGGATCACCCCATCCTCAACCAATTGTTTCAGATTTTCCGCAAAAGTGCCTGAAGCCATTTCCATGTCGACACCGGCGAGCACTGCCTTTTTAGCTGCTTCTTTTGGGTTTTCGGCATATCCATGTGTAATCTGCTCTTCAATCGAAGCCCAGTCGCTGACCACAAAACCCTGAAAACCCCAATCGGTTTTCAATACCTCACGAAACAAATAACTGTTTCCCGAGGCAGGCACTCCGTTCAGATCGGTGAAGGAGGTCATAAAAGTGCTTACACCCGACTCTGATAAGGCCTTAAAAGGCTTAAAATACGTGTTATGTAGTTCAATTTCGGGGATGTTTACTGTGTTGTAATCGCGCCCACCCTCTACTGCGCCGTAACCTACAAAATGCTTGGCACAAGTGGCAAGGTAAATTGATCCATTTTCCTGCTTTTGCTGAAAACCTTCGTTTACAGCTAATCCCATGAGCGTGGTGAGGTATACGTCTTCACCAAAACTTTCGGCCATACGCCCCCAACGCGGGTCACGGCTGATGTCCACCATCGGGGCGAAAGTCCAACGAATGCCTGCGCTGTGGGCTTCTTGTGCCCAAATAGCGGCACTTTGCCTGATCAATTCGGGGTTAAATGTTGCTGCCAATCCAATATTTATGGGGAAAATGGTTTTAAAACCATGAATAACATCCCGTGCAAACAGAACCGGTATTCCTAAACGACTTTCATCAACAGCTACATGCTGTATTAGATTTATTTGCTCCGGATCAGATTCATTGAGCACTGAGCCTGCCAACCCATCTCTCACAAGTGCTAAGAATTTACCATCGCGACTTGCGTTTTCTCCGTGAAGCTGGCTCATCTGCCCGATTTTCTCTTCCAAAGTCATTTTTGAAATGAGCCTTTCAACGAAGTCAGATTTTTGGTCTTTAGAAGTCTTGTTGCATGAAGTAATTGTCATCGATCCCATAAAAATGATTATACAAGTGAATACCAAAAGACCTATGTATTTCTCTTTGACTGACATCTGGTGACTAAAAATTTTAAATCCTGTTAAAAAGCGAATCGGTTTTATTGCTGATTTCTATTCAACTTTTTGATAAACACGCACGTAATCGATTTCCATCGATTGTGGGAAAATAGAATTGTCTATTCCTTGAGCACCTCCCCATGTTCCTCCAACAGCAATGTTCAGAATAAAAAAGGCGGGCTGGTTAAATGGCCAGTTTTCAATGGTTTTAACTGCGGGAGCATACGTGTGAACGACATTGTCAAGGGCATCAACATAAAACACAAGCTTTTCTTCTGTCCATAAAAGCCCGTAGACATGAAACTCTTCTTCACAGGAGGTTACTGTCATGCTACTTCCGCTTCCACTTCCGCCAAAACCGGCAGGTGTGTGCACCGTGGAATGGACAACGTTTGGCTCGTATCCTACATATTCCATGATGTCCATTTCACCGCAGGCAGGCCATCCGACAGTACTAAAATTACTTCCCAACATCCAAATGGCAGGCCAGATACCTGTCCCGGATGGCAGCTTAGCCCGAATTTCTAATTTGCCATATTGAAACTCCTTTTCACCCTTTGTTACCATACGTGATGAAGTATATGACCCCACAGTTTGGTTGTCATCAATTTTTTCGGCAGTGATTACCAGATTACCGTTCACAATGGCAGCATTGTTGCCATTTGTGTAGTTCTGCAGTTCATTGTTTCCCCATCCGGAAGCACCTGTTTCAAAGGTCCAGAAATTGCTGTTTATGGTAGTTTCGTCAAATTCATCAGACCAAACCAGGGTCATGTCTTCTATGTAGTTGGGGTCGTCTTGTGCTATGGTGAGTGTTTTTTGTTCGGTGAACGCATTTTGTCCAACAAAAACTTCCAGTACTATTTCGTATGATCCCTCGAAGGGAAAATACGCTATCCATTCTAATTCGTTTTCCACTTCTATATTCCGGTAATGCCATTTAAAAGCATCGTATGTTCCTTGAGAGGTATTTTTTAAGAGCACCTCGTTTGGTTTCGTCGGATCTATATCAGCACTGAATGAGACGATTAGATTTGAAGTGGCCACATTGATTGATTTCTCAACGGAGGTCGATCCGCCAGTATAATTGGCGAGTTTTAGTCCTACTTTATATTCTCCGGCTACAGGATAGAAAACGGTATAAGTCTTTTTTTTGTCGGTGGTGGTATCGGTCTCACCATTACCGAAATCCCAAATCATGGAATAGTACTCCCCTTCTGATTCATTGCTGAACCGGATGTGATTGCTATCAGTAAAAGTATAGCTGAAATCGGCACGGAAGCCCTCATCGTTTTTTTTGTCGCATCCCAATCCAAGAAACAAAAACAGGATAACTAAAAGTTTTACCTGCCAATTAAGAAGTCTGGTTATGCTATTGTGGAAAATCATTGTTGCCTTCATATACTAGTTATTAATTTTAGTTCGATGGTCTCCGACCTTAAAAAATGGGGCACTTTTTGCTGACATCCAGATCAACAATCCAGTGCCCCATTTCAAATTCAATCATTCATTCTATTGTTTAACAAGGGCATGCTCTCCCTTTATTTTTGTTCAGGCTTAACGTTGGTGAAGATATGATACCATGCAAAGAGTGGTTCATTGGCCTGCACCATTCGTACTTTAAGGATATTTTCGGTAACCTCAATTATTTCGTACTGACTCGTGCCTGCATAGAACCCCATGAATCCACCATCAGAAAATCCCATGGTTGTGCCACGATAGCCTCCTTTTATAGTGGCTATGGAAGCTGAGGGACTAAATGTAACAGCTTTAACACCAGCAATGTCGAAAGGATGACTTCCTTCGTCGCCCAATCCAAGTTCTGCAGCATAAAGTCCTTGAATAAAGGCTTCACCTGTGGGATTAATCTGTTCGAAGGTTAATTTTCCTGATTCAATGGAGAATACCAATTCACAATCATACAACGAAGATTCGGATTTTTCCCAAGGAGCAGCTGCATACCAGGCATCATAGGTTTCGCTTCCATTTTCATACTCCTGATCATTGGGTCCGAGCCCCAGATGACCTACCTGATCGGCAGCCCAATACCATGATTTGGTGGTGCCTCCGGTGAGGAATAGTTCAGCTTCCGGATCATCAAACTCTGACAAAACAGTAATTTGAACAGATGTACTGGAGGAAATTCCTCCGGTTCCGATGGCAAACACCGAAACATTATAAGTGTTGATGCCTGATGTTGAAAATCGATGCAACGATTTGCCATTAGAAGTAATTGTATCGTCTCCGTTGTCATCAAAATGATATCTGAAGGTGATTTCGTTGTCGGCTGTAGCTGTTAAATTCACCAGTCCGCTGCCATCGCCATAAGGATTGGCGTCATCAGCCCCCACGATCTGATAGGTCAGATAAACATTGGTGGGAGCGACCAGGTCGCCCATTTCAAATTGGTCATCCTGGCAACTGTTCAAGGTGAAGAGCAGCCCGACCAGAATAGGTAATATAAATCTAATCTTTTTCATGTTTTTATTTTTTCTAGATTTTAACGAGAATAAATCTCCACCACCCACCGCCGATATTGATATCCAGCGTCATTCGCGCATTATCGTCGGTAAGTGTTATGTTGTATATTATGGACTCGGGAGCATCTAAGGGAGTGGTTAATTCGCCTCCATTGTATGCTTTGGGAATTCCCAAATAAGCACCAACACCGTTGAGGGTTACCGTTCCAGCAGCTTCATCATACACAAATGCGGCAGGATTGGAGCCATTGTGAGGAGCAACGGGAGCACCACAGGCATCACTGCCACCTTGCCACCCTTCAACCCAGGTTTCGGCACCCAGCACGTTGTTGAATGATCCATCTGATCTGAATACATATTGATCATCGTAGAAACAAGCTCTGGTAGCTACTCCGGCATCATCGATGGCCCACCAGGAAATGTCGCCCAACTCGGGACCTACTCCCATTGAACCTGCTTCGGGAGCCATTACCCAGGAACCATCAAGTGGAGACGTGACCACGCTTCCCACTTTCACCATAATGAATCTCCACCAGCCTGAGCCAATATAAATATCCACTGTCATCCGGGTGTCGTCGTCGGAGAGAGTAATATCATAAGTAATGGATGCAGGTGCATCAGCAGGGGTAGTCAATTCGCCACCATTGTATGCTTTGGGAATTCCCAAATATGATCCAACACCGTTGAGGGTGATTTGATTGGTTCCTGCATCGTAAATGTAAGTGGCAGGATTAGTACCATTGTGAGGTGCAACAGGAGCGCCACAAGCTTCTGAACCACCTTGCCACCCTTCAACCCATGTTTCAGCACCCAGCACGTTGCTAAACGAACCATCGGCACCAAAGATATATTCGTCGTCGTAGAAACAAGCCCTGGCTTCAACACCGGCTGCATCGATAGCCCACCAGGAAATGTCGCCTAATTCAGGTCCAACACCCAACGATCCGGCTTCGGGAGCCATCTTCCATGTACCCACGATACCTGTGGAAGGTGCTGCGGTAGCCTGACGGATATCGTCGAAATAATACACTGCATCATCACCCGGATTTCCAAAATCGAAGAAGATAACCACTTTTTGATAGGATTGTCCAAAGTCGATACCTGAGAAATCGAAGGTCAGTTCCTCCCAAGCATTGGATGTTGTGGTAACAGCATCTATTTCTGCATTGATGTCGGCGTTATCAAGATTCTCAATTTTAAGTTTTACGATGGCATTCACTTTAGGTGACCAAACCTTCACTTTAAACAGTTTTTTAGTACTGAAATCAATGGGAGATTGGAGCGTAAGCAGCGTACCTGCCCATGTTTCTGCACCTGCGGGTTTAACAAATTGAGCCACACGATTACTGCCGTTAATACCTGATTGGTCAGGGTTATCGATGACCGAAGCCTCAGCATTGCCAAAGTTAGAGAAGGCGTAGTTTACAGTAAACGACTCAAAGTCAATGGGCAGCGTTACCGGGTCGGAGGCCGATGAAATGGTAATGGTTTCGCTGTGTTCAATAGTTGCAGCGCCACCGTTTTTGGCAACAACGCGTACTACATAATCACCTGCATCGGCATAGGTATGCAAAGCAGCTTCACCAGGTAGCACATGTGTGGGCTCCTCCCCTGCGTCTTCACCAAAATAAATGTCCATGATACTGGCATAATCAGCATAAGCCGAAACGGAAATGGTTTTCGGATTGGTAGCGTCAGGCACAATGGTTACCACCAGGTTTTCGGGAGGAATAAAAGTTACGGTAATCTCTTTCTCTATTTTAGAGGTAAGACCCGTGATTCCAGATGCTGTAATACCTACTGTATAAGTACCTTCGGCATATTCATGAGTTATCACTTCTGTAATTCCAAATACAGTGGCTTCTTCGCCGGCCACATCACCAAAAGTGATTAGAAATTCGGTCACCCCTTCGGCACCGGGAACAATGGTCACCATTCCTGTGGTATCTTGCGTAATATCGAAAAAGGCAGTTACGTTGGCTGGCGCAGTTACATTATCCAATACTTTTAAATTATCGATATCCTTTTTGCAGGAACCGGCAACCATGAGAACAAGGATAAAAACCGCTAAATTTTTTAATAGTTTCATCTTTTAAAGTTTTGGATTAATAATTGGGGTTTTGACTCCAGTTGCCGTTCGAGTATTCGATTTCTTCGATGGGTATAGGAAACACTTCATTTTTTCCCACTACAAATCCGTTAATCTGACCAGCAGCTCTTCCCGTTCTTACCAAATCGAAGAAGTGAATGCCTTCACCCATCAGTTCCACGCGGCGTTCGTGATAGATGGCATCAGTGAGGGCAGCTCCATTAAAAGTAATATCGTGGTTATTGTCGCCAAATGCGCGACGACGCACCATGTTCAGATATTCTTGAGCTTTAGCATCTGAAATTCCTCCTCTGTTGTTGGCTTCGGCAGCCATGAGCAGCACATCGGAATAGCGTATGGCACGATAATTATTCGGATTGGTCAAGTTTAAATCGGGTTGTGCATTCTCGCTTCTTTTGCGAGGTAGGTATTTTCTGTTAAAATATCCTGTATGCTCATTGCCGGTTGAATATTCGGCGCCGGTGCTGTCGGCCCATGTTACGATATCGAGTATAGTTACATTTTTTCTGTTGTCACCGGGTTCAAATTGGTCAACAGCTTCCTGGGTAGGAACATTAAAACTAAATCCAGAGGTAAATACCGGTCCAACATATCCTCTTACACCACTAAAACCAACGGCAACATTACCTTCGCTACATTGCAGGCAACCAAATCCGGCACCTTCGGCATCGGTGTATTGCACTTCAAATACTGATTCAGAACCATTTTCGCCTTCTGTTTCAAAAATCGTGTTGTAGTCATCCACCAGAAAATAGGGGCCTTCTGTAATCACTTTTTCTAAAACTTGTGCCGATTCAGCAAATTTGTCTTGGTAGAGATAGACTTTTCCAAGCAATGCCTGAGCAGCACCTGTGGTTACACGACCAACTTCAGACTGAGAAACCGGGAGTACACTTGCAGCATATATCAAATCTTCTTCAATAAGTGCATACACTTCAGAAACCGGGTACCTTGGAATAGTGGTTTCGTCACCTAATTTGAAACGTGCATCCACTTTAAAAGGGATGGGGCCAAACCATTTTACCAATTCAAAATTGAAGTAAGCGCGCAAAAAACGAACCTCACCAATCATAGATTCTTTACCTTCAAAGTCGATTTTATCTTTGAATTCCATGAAATAGTTGGTGCGCTGTACTCCTGCAAACATCCAATCCCAGATATCACTTAAGTTACTGTTGGTTGGTGTTTGTATCATTTTGTCTATTTGTTGCCAACCAATAACATCTGTAGGGCTTTCACCTCCGCACAGGGTATTGTTGGATGCAATTTCACCCAATATGGCATTAGCATAGGTAGATTGCAATAAATCGTAAGAAGCAATCAGAGCCATGTAATAATCTGATTCGGAATTGAAATAGTTTTCAGAATCAATGGAATACTCAGGTGAAACTTCAACAAATTTATCGCTGCACGAATAGCTGAACAACAAGGTGAATAGTGCGGTTGTAAGTATTGTTTTATTAAATATAGTTCTTTTCATGTCTCAGTTTTTAAAGGTTAATACTAAATCCAAGCCAATAGGTTCTGGCAGCAGGATAGAATCCTGAGTCGAAACCACCACCAATTGGCTGTCCTGTTGAAGCACCGGGATCATAACCTGTATATTTGGTAAGGGTAACCAGATTATTTACCGCGATAAATATTTTGAACTCAGCAATTTTTGCTTTTTGAGTTATCTTTTGCGGGATTGTATACCCCAGCGAAACACGCTGAAGCCTTACATAGGATCCGTCTTCAACATAGTAATCTGAAAAAATGGTGTTGGTGGTGGCGCCATAGATAACCCTTGGAACGGTGTTGCTTGTGCCTGGCCCCGTCCATCTATCGAGGGCACTGCTCAATTTGTTCACATCCGGTTGAGCTCTTTCGTAATTGCGAACAATTTCATTTCCAATGCTGGCAAATGCATAGGCCACGAAATCGAAGTTCCTGTATTGCAACGAAATATTTAGTCCCATGATAACGTTGGGAATAGGATCTCCAATATTGGTTTTGTCTTCGGGGGTAATAACACCATCACCATTCACGTCCACAAATTTGATGTCGCCGGGAGAGGCTGCATAGCCGACACCTTTTTGTGATGGAGCGGCATCTACTTCTTCCTGGGTTTGAAAAATCCCATCAGTTTTATATCCATAAAAATAACCCATGGGCTGACCAACTTCCATACGTGCCGGGGCAGCTTGGCCTACACCAAAACTACCACCTTCATAAAATTGTGTGCCATTATCTACTTTCAGTACTTCATTCTGGAGGAGTGTGAGGTTATAATTTATACGGTAGCTAAAGTGTTCGATTGCCGGGCCGCGATATCCAAGGGCAAATTCCCAACCTCTGTTTTGCACTGTACCTGCGTTGATAGTGGGGCTTGCACCACCTGGGCCATAAGTTCCAAGAATGCCTGTAACTGGAATTGCGGGAATGAGGAGGTCTTTGGTAGTTTTAACGAAATAATCGGTGGTAAAATCCATTCGGTCGTTCAAAAAAGTAAGGTCGAAACCCACATCAATTTGTTCTGATTCTTCCCATTTAACGTTTGGATTGGGTAGCGTACCAATAGCAGTTGCATATACAAGTTGGCCATTGAGCACATAGGCTGCTTCGCCATTAAGCTGCGAAATATATTGATAGGAAGGAATTTTATCTGATCCCAGAATACCATAACTTGCTCTAATTTTCATAAAATCAATCTGTTTCACATCTTTTAAGAATCCTTCATCAGAAACAATCCATCCCACGGTTGCCGATGGGAAATAAGCTACGGCGTTGTCGGGACCAAATTTGGTGGAGGCATCTCTTCTTAACATGGCCGACAATAAATATTTGCCCAGGTAATCGTATTGAGCTCTAGCAAAATAGGATAACCTTCGCTGATCGTAAGTGTAGGAACCTGACGATTGACCATCAACAAATCCCGTTGTCAGGCTAATATCAGCAAATTCCCAAGAATTATTTGGCACATCATAGCCGGTAGCGTTCAAACCATTACCCCATTCTTTATATACGGTTGTACCAACAGTTCCTGTAATGTGGTGTGCTTCATTAAATGTGTTATCGTAAGTTACAAAAGCATCAAAAGTATAATCGTTGTAGTTGTTTTTAGTTTGGGTTACAGTGCTGCGGGGAACATTGAAAACCTTATTTATTCCATAGTCAACTACTTTTGTAAACGATTTGCCATTATCAAAAGTTGAGTTAAATCCTATACGTGCCGTTGCAGTGAAATGTTTTGCAAATGTGGCTTCCAAGCCCAGATTACCATTTAATTTATTCAGATAATAGGAATTAAAAGTGTTTTCAATTTGCTGCACAGGATTAATGATTTCTATACCGACATTGGCTGGAGCAATGTAATAGCTTCCATCCGGATTGTAAACAGGAACGGTTGAAGGCATGTTAACGGCATTAAAAAGAGCCGATCCCAATCCGAAATCGTTAAATGAAGTACGATCAATATGGGTATAAATGATGGTTGAATTAAATTTTAACCATTCTGTAAAATCTGCTCCCATACTTAGGCGCGCCGTTGATCTTTCATAAGCGGCTTTGTCACCTCCAATAATACCTTTCTGCCGTAAATCAGAAGCGCTAATGGAATAGGTCATTTTGGCGGAACCTCCTGAAATGCTGATGTTATTGTCAAAAATGGGTTGCACCGAAAAAAGTTGATCTTGCCAATCAGTTCCGTGACCCAAACCCGAAACATCAGGATAAGGCAATGGTTTTCCGGCACTGGCATAGCTCTCGTTTAACAATACCGCATATTCGGTGGCATTTAATACCGGGAGTGTACGGGTAGTTTGTTGAATACCCGATGTGCTGTTAAATTTAACTGAGGTAGGCGTGTTTCTTTTGCCAGTTTTTGTAGTGATCAGGATAATTCCGTTGGCACCAACTGTTCCATAAATGGCCGCCTGGGCATCTTTTAATACGGTAATGGTTTCAATGTCATTAGGATTCAATGTGTTCAAATCACCCACATAACCATCAATAATGGCAACCGGAGAGGCATCATTGTTCGTGGAAATACCTCGAATACGAATGTCGAGGCCTGCACCCGGGGCACCTGATTGCTCAGTTACGTTTACCCCGGTCATGGTTCCCTGAAGTGCTTGTTCGATTTTGACAGGACTCAGTTTATTAATCGTTTTTGAGTCAACCATAGAAACGGCACCAGTCAGGTCCTTCTTTTTAACTGTACCATAACCAATCACTACAACTTCATCCAGAAGTGAAATGTCCGGATCAAGGGTAATGTTAAGCACCTTAGGTGGTTCGGTGAGAGGCAGTTCCAACGTTTTCATTCCCACATAGGATATTACCAATACGGTAGGGATGGTAACATCCTGAAGAACGAACTCTCCATCTATTCCGGTTGTTGTGCCCGTTGTTGTTCCTTTAACAAGAACAGTTGCCCCGGGAATAGGGAGGTTGTCTTCTGATGAAATAACATAGCCCTGTATTGCGTTTGCTTGCGAAAGCAATTGCCAGGGCATCATCATCAGCGCAACAATAATTAACACCAAGTAATTTTTTGTCATGAGCCAAATTTTTAAAAATTAATTCATTTTTTTAATCTAAATCGTTTGCGGCGCAAAAAATTTTCTACGAAATAA
>JGI11705J14877_10000326_pt1 | contig 30091 bp, 26 predicted proteins | sample Etolaghawater15m_FD_14877 | JGI IMG/M metagenome (IMG submission 14877)
TAAACCTCTGATACTTCTCGTCCCGTTTGAGTACAAATCTTTAAATAAAATTCCTTCTTTGCTTAACTTGTTAAAGTAGGGTGTGATGCCTTTTTCACCGCCAACTGCTTCTACAAATTGATAACCCAAACTCTCTTGAACAAATATAACTAAATTTTTTGATTTTTCTGTTTTAAAATGAGTTTTTTCAATTCTTGAGAGTGGAAATTTATCATCAATAGCGTTGATATTTAATCTGCTTTTTACTCTTGATAGAGCCTCAGGAATTTTCATCTTTCCATAGCGTTTTTGCACTTGTTGATTACCATGTTTGTGGTTTGTATAAACAGCAAATAAAATATTGTAAAGAGAGTTTTTTGTTATTTCATTAACCATTCTGTTTGTTGTATACATCGCATCAGAGGTATTGGCTGGTCTATGCCCAAATGATGAGCGTGCCCCAATAAACAGTAAAAGAAACAGAGGTAAAGAGGGCGATTCGTTTAGTATAACTTGTTTCAAAAATATTTGTTAAGTCCTCTTTTGCAAATTTTAAATAAAAATATATAAAGAGTAAAATCATACTAAACGCAATGAAAAGTTCAAGTTTATAATCAGCAAATATCATAGAAAAGACTTCTCTAGGATAGATGAGATACTCTACAAATAGATAGTTTGGTCTTACATCGTATTGGGCAATAAAAGGGAAAGTTGCGTTTTCTATGTAGATTAAAATTGCTAAAACAACTAAAAAGTAGTATTTTAAAAACGCAGTGATTGCGTTTTTTATTTTTTCTGGACTAAAAGATAAAACTATTAATGGAATTAGAAGTAATACCGATGCGGTAATAGTGTCCATTCTAAGGCCATAAATAAAAGTCAGCCAATAATCAACTCCACTATCACTAAAGTTGTTAAAATAGAGAATAAAAAAAGAGACTCTCCCTATAAAAAATATAAATATCATATAGAGATAATATTTAATCAAAAATTTGAATATGTTCATACATTTTCCAGTCTGTGAATATTTGTATGAGATACTAAGATTAATAAATGAAGTTTTTATGAATAATAGATGAATATTTATTCATGTTGTAGATTAAAATTTTTTTACAAAGAAGAAGTTTGAATGAGCTTAGTAGAAAAAAGAGGGAGGGAAGGGTAAAGTAGTAAGAACTACTTTTTACCCAAATAAAGACCAACAGCCTGAAGTTGTTTTTCTTTTATGTTTCCACAAAGATTATGTTCATTTATATAAGCTTTTGCTTCGGCAGTTGATGCAAATCTAATATCTACTTTTTTACACATTTTATTGTAGATTTTTTCACCCATAGTCATTGCATCAGCTTGCTTTTTACTAATCATCATAGCGTCTTTTGGAAAATCTTTTTTTGCTTCGGCGTATGCAGCATTGTAGTCCATAATAGTTCCGCCATTTTCTTTAGCAAATTTGCTTGCATCTTTGATGTCTGCAAATGCATACTTACTAACCATGCTCATAGTTCCTTTTTCACTAGAACCAACAACATAATAAGCCTTGTCTGCGTTTATGAATTTTAAAGATGTAACATCAACTACTTTGATATCTTTTAAATCAGAGTGATTTATCTCTTTGTCTTCAACTACACAGTGGATAGAGCAGTACTGTTTTGTTTCATGGTTATGCGTGGCACTGTGGTTTGTCTTATAAAACATCGGTAATGTCATTCCACAGATTGGGCAGTATTTTTTATTTTTATTTGTCTGAACTAAAGTTGCTTCAGCTGGATTAACTGACTGGAACATTTGCATCATCTTATCTGCATTTGCTACAATGAAAGAACTTGTTACAAGAAGTCCTAGGAGTGATACTTTAACGAATCTATTTAATTTCATGTTTTGCCTTTAGACTAGAATATAAATGTATTATAGGTATAAAGAGTTACAAAAGTGTTAATTAGAGACTCTTTTAGAAAGTATTTCTCTTTTAAACAAGTTATAAAGCTTAAATAATAATTTGTTACCAAACTTAGTTATAATAATTTTCGTTAATATTTTTTAAAGGTTCTATAAATTAATGAGTAAATATTCTCAAATATCAGACTATCTAGAGCGTTTTTTAGAAGATGAAGTTAAAAAAACTGGTATTGAAAAAGTTGTAGTTGGTTTGAGTGGTGGACTAGATTCTGCTGTTGTTGCAGTTTTAGCTCAAAAAATTTTTAAAGATGACTTGTTGTGCGTAAAAATGCCTTCACAATACTCTTCGCAAAGTTCATTAGATGATGCAGATGAGTTGTGTCGCGATTTTAATTTAAAATCTGAGACAGCCTCCATAGAACCAATGCTAAGAGCTTATGAAAAATTAAATCCTAGTTTAGATAACTTAAGAAAGGGAAATTTTTCATCTCGTATGAGAATGGCAACACTTTTTGACATATCAGCAAGAGAGAATGCTTTGGTACTTGGTACAAGTAATAAAAGTGAATTGATGCTTGGCTATGGAACACTTTATGGTGATTTGGCAAGTGCACTTAATCCGATAGGCGATTTATATAAAAGTGAAGTTTATGAACTTGCTGCATATTTAGGTGTGAGTAAAAGAATCATTAAAAAGCTACCATCGGCTGATTTGTGGGAAGGTCAAAGTGATGAAGATGATTTGGGTTATTCCTATGCTCAGCTTGATGAGGCTATGAAGCTTTATGTCGAAGATCGTCTCACAAAAGAAGAAATCCTTGCAAAAGGAATAAACAAAAAGATGCTTGAAATGATTTTGCAAAGAATATTTCGTAATCATTTTAAGCGAAAAATGCCAGTTATAGCAAAGTTGACGTCAAGAACACTCAACCATGATTTTAACTACCCAAGAGATATAACTTTATAATAGATAATAAAATTTAATTAAGGAAATAAATATGATGAAGATTCCATTTAGTAGATTTGAAAGCTCAAGAGAAGCACATTCAAACGTGAGTGATGTTTTAGATGCTGAGGATATATGTCAAGTTCAAGAGCTTCAAGATGAGTTTGCATCTTATATTGGTGCTAATTATGCACTTGCGACTTCTCATGGAACATCAGCCCTTCATCTAGCGATGTTAGCACTTGACCTTAAACGCGGTGACAAGGTTGTTTGTTCTGTTAATGCGCATCCAAATGTACCAGAAGTAGTTCGTCATTTTGATGCTGAACCAGTGTTTATAGATATAGATGAAAGCAACTATAATATCAACTTAGACAAACTAGAAAGTTATTTAGAAGACAATAAATCTAAAAAATTAAAGGCTGTTATCATTACTCACATTGGTGGTTCTACTGTTGATTTAACAAGAGTATATGCTATGGCTAGTATTTATGATGTTAAAATTGTTGAAGACGCTTGTGATGCTTTAGGGGCATCTTATAAGGGCAAAAAAATTGGTTCTACTGGTGCAGATATTACATGTTTTGACTTCTCTTCTCACCTTAAGAAGAATGTATGTAATGGTGGCATGCTTGTAACAAATGATGATGAGATTATGGAGAGAGCTAAATTACTTTCAAATCATGCAATAGTTCGTGATGAAGATACCCTTGAGTATATTTATGATGTTATCGATATTGGAAATGATTACTCTATGAGTGAGTTAAACGCAGCTTATATCCGTGCACAGATTTTAGAACAAGATAAAAACATTGCAAGACAGCAAGAGATTGCACAAATGTATTCTAAGGCACTTGATGGAGTGGCTCATATTACAGTTCCAAGAATGGAAAATGAGGAAAATCCTTTCTCTTTGTATATTGTCAAAATTGATAAAAATCGTGATTCATTTGCGGTTGGACTAAAAGAAGAGGGAATTGGTAGTGGCCTGCATTATATTCCTTTACATCTTTTAACATACTACAAATCGAAATATGCACTTCGTGTAAATGATTTTCCTGTAGCTCTTCGTGCTTATCAACAAGTACTTTCTCTTCCTATATATGCGGCAATGGAAGATAAAGATGTTAAAACTGTTATTGAAAAAATTAAAAAAATAGCAAAAACAAGGGTATAAATAAGCTTGAAAAAAAATTTAGTTTTTTGGATTGAAGAGTATTTCTACAATCCAAATCTTCTTCAAAAATTAATCTCTATTGCACTGCTTCCTTTTAGTTATTTGTACTGCTTTTTTATGTGGTTACGCTATAGGAGTAAAACACCCAAAGATTTTGGTGTAAAGATCATAAGTGTTGGAAATTTAAGTGTGGGTGGGAGTGGAAAAACACCATTAGTAACTGCCTTAGCCCTAAGATATGAGAATGTTGCTATCATTCTTCGTGGATACGGACGCAATTCCCAAGGCATACATGTAGTCAAAGATAAACAAAATATTTTATGTAATGTTTCTTTGAGTGGTGATGAAGCTATGATATATGCGCACAAGTTGCCAAACGCCATTGTAATAGTGAGTGAAAAGAGAGCAGTAGCTATTGCTAAAGCCAAAGAGATGGGTGCAAAGCTTATATTTTTGGATGATGCATACTCAAAACATGATATTAAAAAACTTGACATTTTAATAGATGTAAAGAGTAAAAACGAGAGTTGTTTACCCTCTGGTCCTTTTAGAGAAAGACTTTGGTCTACAAAACAAGCAGTTCTTTTACAAGATGGCATAGACTTTAAAAGAGTGGTTTTTTTAAAAAACGAAACTCAAAAGATGTCCCTTGTTACAGCAATTGCAAGACCGCAAAGATTGGATGAATACTTACCTCAAGTTATAAGCAAAAACTATTTTGAAGACCATCATGCATTTGTAAAGTGGGAACTGCAAAATGTACTCAAGAATGATATGTCTGATTCTATTCTTGTGACTTATAAAGATTTTGTAAAAGTTGCATCGTTTGGACTGCCGTTATCTCTGTTAGATTTGGAAGTAGAAGTGAATGATCAAGTCTTTAAAATTATAGAAGAGTATATAAAATAAAGATTGAATGAGTAGATACTCACGCTCTTTAACCTTTTATAAATATAGGGATGATATAATCTCACCTAAAATAATCTATTATCGTTAAAGTGGGAAGATGCAAAGAGTTGAAGCAGAAATAACAAGACTGATACAAGAGTGTGACTATGATGAGGTGACTCGTTTATTTGGTATGTTGCGTGGTGGCAAACGCTTGCGTGCAAAATTAATTTTAAAAATAGCTGCTTCTCATGAGAAAGCACCACTTTTAGCTGCTATTGTAGAGTTGATTCATGCAGCAAGTCTCCTTCATGATGATGTTATTGATGAGGCTATGACTAGACGTGGAGTTGCTTCTGTAAACGCAACTGATGGCAGTAAAACGGCAGTAATGCTTGGTGATATTTTATACTCAAAAGCTTTTACTGAACTTGTTGCGTTTGACAAAGATGTAGCGCAGACTATTTCTGCTTCTGTTACGGCTCTTAGCAAGGGTGAAATGATGGATGTTTCTATGGCAGAAGCATTCAACTCTGATGAGAAAAAATACCTTGATATGCTCTATCTTAAAACAGCCACACTTATAGAAGCTGCTGCAAAGGCAAGTGCTTTGCTTGTTGGAAAAGATGCAGAGAAACATGCTCTTTATGGAAGAAATCTTGGTCTCTCTTTCCAAATAATTGATGATATTTTAGATATTACAGCAGATGAGGCAACGCTTGGAAAGCCTGCAATGAATGACTACGTAGAGGGCAAATGTACGCTCCCATATATTTATCTTTACAAAGAGTTAGAAGTGTCTGATAAACAAAGACTTCTCTCCCTACACGCAAAAAAAATAAGCCAAGAAGATACTCTTTGGATACAAGAGATGATGCAACGTCATAATAGCGTTAACAAGTCGTTTAAATTAGCTCAGAAATTATCAAACGAGGCACAAGATGTTCTTAAAGATGATGTTGAACTGGTTAACATTTTACAAACTATGATAAAAAGAAGTTACTAATGCACTATTTAAATGTAAGTTTTTCACATAAAAATGCCTCTTTAGAAATAAGAGAAAAATTAACTTATCCTAATGAAAAAAGCGTAAACGGTTGTTTGACAAAACTTAATACCAGCGGATCTATAAATGAGACAATCTTGATTTCAACATGCAATAGAATGGAGATTTTTTGTAGCTGTAAAGATATTGAGAGTGCAAAACTTCATATATTTGAGATGCTACATGAGCGTTCAAATATTGCTATGGAAGAGCTGAAAAAACGTGCTGATATTTTTGATGATTCTACTGCTATTCATCACCTTTTTTCAGTTGCATCTTCACTTGATTCTATGGTTGTAGGTGAAACGCAAATAGCGGGACAGTTAAAAGATGCGTTTAGATTTTCTTATGATAAAAAACATTGTAACAAAAAAATAGCGCGTGCTATGAGAGCTGCGTTTAAATGTGCCGCAAAAGTAAGAAACGCAACTGAAATAAGTTCAAAACCTGTTTCTATTGCGAGTGTTGCAGTTTCAAAATTAAAATCAGTTGTGAATGATGTTGGGGGTAAAAAAACTCTTATTATCGGTGTAGGTGAGATGAGTGAAATAACTGCAAAACATATGATTGCTCATGGTGCTGATGTTTATATTATGAATCGTACAAAACAAAAGGCTGAAACATTGGCTGATGAGTGTGGAGCAAAAGTTCTTGAATATGGACAGTTAGATAAAGCAATAAATGAGTTTGATGTTGTATTTACTGCAACATCTTCAAATACGCCAATTATTACAAACGACATTATTGAGCCTTGTTCTTTTGAGAGATATTGGTTCGATTTAGCTGTTCCTCGGGATATAATTTATTCAGATGATGATAAAATTAATCTTTTTGTTGTAGATGATTTAAAAGAGATAGTGGATGAAAACAGAGGTCTTCGCGAACAAGAGGCTAGAAAAGCACACGGTATAGTTGGTCGAAGCGTTGTTGAATTTTTTGAGTGGTTAGATGCCTTAAATGTAGAGCCAATGATAAAAGATATATATCTCAAAGCTTACAAAGCAGCAGAAGAAGAAGCGACTAGAGCGATTGATAATGGCTATATACCAAAAGAGTATGCAGATGAAGCTAAAAAACTTGCAGAACAGGCTTTAAAGAGATTTTTACATAGTATGACGGCAAAAATGCGTGAGGTTTCTCATGAGCCTAAAGCTGATAGTATGGCTGGCATAATGCAGATGTTAGCAAATAGTGAAAAAGATGAAATTCCAGATAGAATTAAAGAGGTTATGTAATGAGAAGAAGTAGAGCATTTATCCCAACAAGTAAAGAAGCACCATCAGATGCTTCTTTAGCGAGTCATATTTATCTTTCTCGTGCCGGATTTATATCTCAAGTTGCAAGCGGTTTATATAACTATCTCCCATTAGCAAAGCGTGTTATTAAAAAAATAGAAAATATCATCAATGATGAGATGATGAAAGCTGGCTCTCAAGAGGTTGAACTTAGTTTTGTTACCCCTGCTTCACTTTGGGCTGAGAGTGGTCGTATAGAGAAGTTTGGAAAAGAGCTGCTGCGTTTTAAAGATAGAAAAGAAAATCTTTTTATATTAGGACCAACTCATGAAGAGATGATGGTGGATATGGTCCGAAACCGCGTCACTTCATATAAGCAACTCCCATTAAATCTTTACCAAATTAAAACAAAATTCCGTGATGAAGCAAGACCGCGTTTTGGGCTTATGCGTGGACGTGAGTTTATCATGAAAGATGGCTATAGTTTTCACTCATCAGATGAAGATTTAAACAGAGAATTTGACGCCATGGAAGCTGCTTATAAAAGAGTTTTAACTCGTCTTGGACTTGATTTTAGAGTTGTTGAAGCGGATAGTGGAGCTATTGGTGGGAGCGGCTCTAAAGAACTTATGGTTATTGCTGATAGTGGTGAAGATACAATTGCAGTTTGCTCAAAGTGTGAATATGGCGCAAATGTTGAAGCTGCGATTCGTTCAGGTCGCTCATCTACTGCTGATGTTCCTCAAATGTCATTTGATAAAGTTCTTACACCAAACATAAAGAGTATTGAAGATTTAGAAAACTTCTTCAAAATAGACTCTTACTACACTATTAAATGTGTAGCAAAAAGAGTAGTTTATGAAGAGGAGAGTGAAATAGTTCTTTTCTTTATTCGTGGATGTGATAACCTTCAAGAAGTGAAGGCACTAAACGCAACGGATGCTTTAGAAATTGTTGATGTGAGTGAAGAGGAACTGCAAAAAATTGGTTTAGTTCCTGGATATATCGGTCCATTAGAACAAGATAAAGCAAAGCATGTTATTGACAATGATTTGATTGATGCAACTCACATGGTATGTGGAGCAAATGAAGTAGATAATCACTATGTAAATGTTGATATGTCAGTTCTTGGACAAGCATATTATGCAGATATTGCAGAAGTAAACGAGGGTGATATCTGTCCAAACTGTGATGGAACTCTTAGTTTTACAAAAGGCATAGAAGTTGGACATATATTTAAACTCGGTACTACATACTCTGAAGCTTTAAAAGCTGAGTATTTGGATGAAAACGGGAAAGCAAAAGCCTTTATTATGGGTACATATGGAATGGGTGTATCGCGTTTAGTTGCTGCAGTTATAGAACAGCATCATGATGAAAATGGATGTATCTGGACAAAAGAGACAGCTCCCTATATGATAAATATTATGATTTCTAACATCAAAGATGAAGAGCAGGTTAAACTTGGAGAAGAGTTATACTCAAAACTTCAAGAAAATAATGTGGAAGTAATGCTTGATGATAGAAAAGATAGATTTGGATTTAAGATGAAAGATGCTGAACTTATTGGTTTTCCATATACTATAATTATTGGAAAAGAGTTGGAAAATGGTAGTGTACAGATTTTTGAGCGTGTGACTAAAGAAAAAACAACAGTAAACGCAGACGAGATTTATGAAAAGATTATGGAACTTATATAGATGATATATTTTATTGTTTATCTATTTTTAGAAGTTTTAATATCTGTGAATATTTCATCTACGATAGGCGGTTTAGCTACATTTTTCGAGATATTACTGAGTGCTTTAGTTGGTATTTCTATACTTGTAAATTTTAGAAAAACATTAGTTGAAAATCTTACTGCTGTCTCTTATGAGTGTATAGATCTTCAGCAGTTTGAGAAGTTAAATCTATTTACATTAATAGGTGCAATTTTCTTAATACTACCAGGTTTTATGACTGATATATTAGGTGTTGTGATGCAGTTTAGTGTTTTAACTAGCATGTTTGTTAACCGCTATAATGTAAACTCAGCTAATTGTAAAGCGAGTAATAGAGAAACTTTTAAACAAAATCATATACAAAAGGATTCAGATGTCATTGATGTTGAAATTATTAACGATTCTACTGCTATCAAGTAGTATTCTTTTATCGGCTTCTACAAATGAAAAGATAGAAGATTTTTTAGAAGAGCAGTTTAGTGGAAACAAAGGTTTAAGTTCCATAGAGGTAGAGGTTGTAGATGTAATAAAACTTGATAAACTAGAAGGCTGGAATGCTTATATAATCATCGTTCAAGCAGATATGAAACAGCAAAATAAAACTAAAAACATAAAACAAAGAATGATTTTGTTCTCAAATGGAGAGACAATTACTAGGGAACTTACAGATTTAAATAGTGGTGAAAGTTTTGTAGATTTAGTGAAGCCTGATTTTAAACCGCAACAGTATAAAAAAGAGAATCTTATCTATGGAAATGCCAATGCTAAACATAAAGTTGCAATTTTTTCAGATCCATTATGCCCATTTTGTAGGGAGTTTGTACCTAAAGCAATAGAAACAATGAAGAAAAAACCTGATACATTCGCAGTATACTATTATCACTTTCCTTTAGAGAGAATACATCCAGCGGCTGTGCCACTAGTCCAAGCAGCAGCAGCAGCTGAACTACAAGGTGTAAAAGATGTTGTTTTAAATCTTTACAAAGTAGAAGTTGATCCAAGAGAAAAAGATGTTAAAAAAGTATTAGCTGCGTTTAATAAAACAATGAAAACAAATATCAGTTTAAAAGATTTAGGAAAAAAAGAAGTATTACTGCACTTAAATAGTGATATGGATATTGCTGAAAATCTCATGGTTAGTGGAACTCCTACCCTTTACCTTGATGATAAAATAGATAAAACAAAAAGAAAATATGAAAAGGTTCAATAGAGAATGAATAAATTAGTAATTGCAACAAGAGTTTCTGATTTAGCACTTTGGCAAGCGTATCACATAAAAGCTAGAGTTGAAGAGACATTTCCTGAAATAACTGTAGAATTAAATAAAATCGTAAGTAATGGTGATAAAATTTTAGATAAACCACTTGCACTTATTGGTGGAAAAGGTCACTTTACAAAAGAGCTTGAAGATGCAATGCTTAGAGGTGAAGCGCATCTTGCTGTTCATAGCCTTAAAGATGTACCGACTTATATACCAGAAGGTTTAGAATTAGTTGCTGTCACAAAAAGACAAGATCAGAGTGATGTGTTTTTATCTCATAAATATGAAAATCTTGATGCCTTACCTCAAGGTGCAGTAGTGGGAACAACAAGCTTAAGAAGAAGAATGCAACTTTTAAAACAACGCCCAGATTTAAAAGTTAAAGACCTTAGAGGGAATGTTAATACAAGACTTAGAAAACTCTCAGAGGGCCAATATGATGCAATAATTTTGGCATGGATTGGTTTAAACAGATTAGATCTTTTAAAAGATATTCCATATACTGATAAATTATCGCTTGATATGATGATACCTCCAATGGGACAGGCTGCTCTTGGAATTGAGATTGTAAGTGACAATGTAAAAGTAAGAGAGATAGCACTAAGTTTAAAAGATGAAAACACATTCCTTTGTACTCAAATAGAGAGAGACTTTATATCTAAAATTGGAGCGGGATGTTCTGCACCAGTTGCATGTAATGCTGTTGTAGAGAATAACATGATTACTTTTAGAACGATGATAGGATTTCCTGATGGAACAAATATTATGAGTGAGAAAATTATCAAAAGTGTGAAAGAGAGTAAAGCTCTTGGCTTTGAAATGGCTAAGATAATGATAGAAAATGGTGCTTTAGAATTACTAGCAAACGCAGAAAAAATAGCCTTTAAAGATGAGATGCCACAAAGGCTATAAAATTAATGAAAAAAACAATAGCACTTTTAAAAAAACATAATGAACTTAGGGTAATTGAGGAAGAGTTAGATATATATTTAGAGATTCCTCATTTAGCATACGCTGAAGTAAAAAAAGAGGATGGTGGCAAAGCTATACTCTTTACAAATGTTGTAGATAAAAAAAGCGGTACTAAGTTTGAAGAGCCTGTTATGATGAATGTATTTGGCTCTTATAAACGCTGTGAACTTTTGTTTGGTAGAACAATAGAATCGATTGCTGATGAGATTACAAACTTACTGCATATGAAACCACCATCTGGTTTTATGGATAAAATATCTATGGCTAAAGAGCTTTTTTCGTTGAAAAATATTTTCCCAAAACGTTTAAAAGGTGAAGGTGAATGTCAAAAAATAAAATATCTCAATGATGATATTGATCTGTATAAACTTCCTGTTTTAACAACATGGGAACAAGATGGTGGCCCTTTTATTACTATGGGGCAAGTTTATACACAATCTCTTGATGGTGAAATGATAAATCTTGGAATGTATAGACTACAAGTGTATGATAAAAATCATTTAGGTATGCACTGGCAAATACATAAAGACAGCTCTCACTTCTTTGATCAGTACCAAAAAGCTGGTAAGAAAATGCCAGTTAGTGTTGCGATTGGCGGTAATCCACTTTATACTTGGTGTGCGACTGCTCCTCTTCCTTATGGTGTTAACGAGTTACTTATGTATGGTCTTATCACTAAAACACCTGTACAACTTGTTAAATCTCTAACGATACCCCTTTATATTCCTAAGGATGTTGATTATGTAATTGAAGGGTGGGTTGATACGAATGCACTTAAAGTTGAAGGTCCTTTTGGTGATCATACCGGTTATTACACTTTAAAAGAGCCGTACCCTGTAATGCAAGTCAGTGCGATTACGATGAAGAAAGAGAGAGTTTTTTTAGCTACAGTTGTTGGTAAGCCACCCTTGGAAGATAAGTATATGGGCTGGGCAACTGGAAAGATATTTTTTCCACTTTTAAAAACTACAGTTCCCGATTTACTAGATTATCATATGCCAGAAAACGCAGGCTTTCATAATCTTATTCTTGCGAAAATGCAACCACTCTACAAAGGGCATGCAAAACAGTTTATGCATGCTTTTTGGGGTGCAGGACAGATGAGTTTTGTAAAACATGCTATTTTTGTAGATGAGAGGGCACCAAGACTTGATAATTATGAATCGTTCGCAACTTATATTTTAAATAGATTTACACCAAAGTCTCTGTTTATAACTGAGGGTATTCTAGATGCACTTGACCACTCTTCGCCTGAGACACTTGTCGGAGGCAAACTGGGAATTGATGCGACTGGAGCCAATAGAGTTGAAGAGCCAAAGCTTTTAGGAAACAATGAATTACTAGTGAAAGTACAAGAATTAATTCCAGATACTCTAGAGCTCCATCAATTTATGAGGCATACAAAAAATCCAATTACAGTAATCAGCCTCAAGAAGACAAAAAACACCAAAGAGTACTTTGATGCTTTAGTTACTTTAAGTACGTATATTAGAATAGTAATATTTGTAGATGCAGAAAAAAATGATGTAAGAAATGCTTATATGCTTATTTGGAGAGTTACAAATAATATGGATGCCTTAAGAGATGTTTTTATATCAGGGCTTATGGTAGGAATAGATGGAACAAACAAATCATCAGTTGATGGATTTACAAGAGAGTGGCCTGATGATGTTGAGTGTACACCTTCAGTGATAGAAACACTTCAAAAGAAAAAAGTATGGGATTTAAACGATAATATTTTAGAAAAATTTCAATTATGATAGTTCTCTTATTTACAAAACACACAGAGTGTTTTTTTATCTATTTTTTCTCCCTTTGTAAAATCAGCATATTTCGCTAAAATACGAAACTTTTTCAATAAATAAAAGATATTTTCTGTCTCGTGCATGCCTTCTAGGTAAACGCAGAGTTTAGAAAAAAATAGTTTTTTGCTAAGTCACTTTTTAGCATAGAATCGTAGGTAGTGGAATTTATGTACTCCTTTGGGGTATGTTTCCAATACCGCAATAAAAAATAAAGGGTAATTATTATGGAAAAAATGTGGTCTGGTCGTTTTTCTGCGAGTGCTTCAAGTCTGTTAGATGCGTTTAATGCCTCAATTATGTATGACAGAAAACTTTATCGTGAAGATATTGAAGGCTCAATTGCTCATGCTACTATGCTTACAAAACAAGGCATTTTAAATGCTGGAGAGTTGACTCAGATTATTGATGGTTTAAATCAGGTGAAAAAAGAGATTGAGTCTGGCGAATTTGAGTGGAAAATTGAAGATGAAGATTTACATATGGGTATTGAAAAGCGTTTAACTGCTCTAATTGGTGATGCTGGTAAAAAACTACACACTGCAAGAAGTAGAAACGATCAAGTAGCTGTTGATTTTAGACGTTATGTTATCCGAAAAAATAGTGAAATTGTTGAAGCTATTAAACTTCTGATGAAAGAAGTGATTGTTGTGGCTGACAAACATACACAAACTCTTATTCCAGGTATGACACATTTACAACATGCCCAGCCAATTAACTTTGCGTTTCATTTAGGAGCCTATCTTTGCATGTTTAAACGCGATATAGAAAGATTTGAGAGCTCACGAGAACGCAATAATATCTCTCCTCTTGGTTGTGCCGCATTAGCAGGAACTCCACATAATATTGATCGTGGTATGACAGCCAAACTCCTCGGATTTGATAGTGTAAGTGTTAACTGCTTAGATACAGTAAGTGACAGAGATTTTGCCTTAGAAATACTTTTTAACATTTCAACTATGATGATGCATATTTCTCGTTTAAGTGAAGAACTTGTGATGTGGTCATCTTATGAGTTTGGTTTTGTAGAGCTGAGCGATGAGTACTCTACAGGCAGTTCAATAATGCCACAAAAGAAAAATCCTGATGTTCCAGAACTTTTACGTGGAAAGACTGGTCGCGTTTATGGTTCACTGATGGGGCTTTTAACAGTTATGAAAGGGCTTCCTTTAGCATACAACAAAGATACCCAAGAAGATAAAGAGGGTGTTTTTGATGCAATTGAAACAGCAGAAATATCTTTAGAGATTTTAAAAGAAGCTATAAAAACGATGGAAGTAAAAGATTACAACATGGAAAAAGCTTGTGCAATAGGGCATTTAAGTGCTACAGATTTAGCTGATTATTTGGTTGAAAAATGTAATATTCCATTTCGTGAAGCTCACTTCATTACAGGTCGTGCTGTAGCTAAAGGTGAAGAGTTAAAAGTTGATTTATCTAAAATTGACTTTAAGTATTTAAAAGAAATAGATACAAGGATAAATGAAGATGTTATGGAGTTTTTAGAACTTCGTCATTCGATGAACGCAAGAACTTCAGAGGGTGGAACTGCAACCACAAGAACGCTTGAACAGTTAAACTACTTTAAAAAATATTTAGGAATATAATTTGAAAGTCACAATATCGCATCAAGATGGAATGAAATTTGAAGCAAAAACTGCAAAAAGCAGTTTTGTAATTGATTGTCCGGTTGTCTCTCCAGTCGAATATTTTTTAGCTGGTATTATTACATGTAGTGCTACAGATATTATTTTAATACCTAAAAATCAAGGTAAAACTGTAACTGATTTGGTAGTTGATGGTGAAGTTATGAGAAACGAAGCACACCCATGTAAGTTTAACACTCTACATTTAACATACAACTTTAACTCTGATGGTGATGATGTAACGGCTGCTCGTTGGGTTATGGCCTCACTTGAGACATACTGCTCAACTATTAATACGATTCGAGATACAACAAAGATAACATACTCTATTACGCATAACAAAAAGCTTGTCCGTGAAAATGAAGAGATGATATCTGGTGGAGGCACAAATATCGATATGGGCGATATTCAAGGTTGTCCTGCTTAAAAGTGACCTGCTGGATCAGCATCACTAAAGTGACCCCATTTTAGTTTTGCACCACCTAAAACATGAAAATGGAGGTGTTTTACTTCCTGCCCACCGTTGTCCCCTATATTTGTTATAACTCTATAACCACTCTTACTTATGTTTGTTTCTTTTGCAACATCTTGAATAAATGTTGTCATTTTTGCCATCATCTCAGGGTTAAGCTCATTAAAACTCGCAACATGAGTCTTTGGAATAGCCAAAATATGTACAGGAGCCTTAGGGTTAATGTCATGAAACGCAAGAAACTCATCATTTTCCAAGATTATATTTGATGGTATTTCTTTATTGATTATTTTACAGAATAGACACATACTTATTTCCTCATTTTTATTTAATTATATCACAAACTGAACTTAATGAAGCTATATATAAAACATTTTTCACTATAATCCATTTTAAAATTTGTATAAACTTAGGAGCTCTATTTGAAAGAGTGGTACGATAAGATTAACGAAGCACAAAGTGTAGAAACTTTAGAAGAGATTCGTATATCTTTGTTTGGGAAAAAGGGAGTTTTAGCTCTAGAGTTTGCTAAAATGAAAACAGCATCAAATGAAGAAAAAGCACAAATAGCAAAAGATTTAAATAATCATAAAACTGGACTTATGAATGAGTTTACTGCAAGAAAGATAGCTCTTCAAACATTAGAATTACAAGCAGCAATGAAAGCTGAAGCACTTGATGTATCTTTATTTAGCACAAGCCCTCAAACGGGAGCACTACATCCGGTAATGGAGACTATGGATAGAATTGTAGAGTATTTTAGTTCTATGAATTTTGCAGTAAAAACAGGGCAAATGGTAGAAGATGATTTTAATAATTTTGAAGCACTCAATCTTCCAAAGTATCATCCAGCTCGTGATATGCAAGACACTTTTTATTTTAAAGATGAAATGCTTTTAAGAACTCATACATCACCAGTTCAGATTAGAACTATGATGTCACATAAGCCACCAATTCGTATGATAGCACCAGGAGCAGTTTTTCGTAGAGATTATGATTTGACGCATACTCCTATGTTTCATCAAGTTGAAGGTCTTTTAGTTGATGATGAAGGAAAGGTTTCCTTTGCAAATCTAAAATTTATTTTAGAAGACTTTTTAAAGTATATGTTTGGAGATGTAGAAGTGCGTTTTCGCCCCTCTTTTTTCCCTTTTACTGAGCCATCTGCAGAAGTTGATATCTCTTGCGTTTTTTGTCAAGGGGAAGGATGTAGAGTGTGTTCAAAAACTGGTTGGCTAGAAGTTTTAGGATGTGGCATAGTCGATCCAAATGTATTTGAAGCTGTAAAGTATGAAAATGTAAGTGGCTATGCTTTTGGTCTAGGAGTTGAAAGATTTGCAATGCTTATTCATCAGATTGGAGATCTTCGTTCACTATTTGAGGGAGATATTAAATTGTTGGAGCAGTTTCAATGATAGTAACTAGAAGTTGGTTAAATGAGTGGATAGATTTGAGTGGTATATCTACAGATGATTTGTGTAAAACTTTCAACTCAATTGGTTTGGAAGTAGATCGCTTAGAAAGTCACACTATTGAAAAAAATAGTATTTGCTAAAGTGCTCGAGTGTGAAAAGCATCCCGATGCAGACAAGCTCAATATTTGTCAGGTAGATATTGGTACAGGTATTCGTCAGATTGTCTGTGGTGCTTCAAATGTAAGAGCAGGACTCAATGTTGTTGTTGCGACTATTGGTGCCATAATGCCTAGTGGACTTGTAATTAAGCCAGTGAAACTTCGTGGCGTTGAATCTGAGGGTATGATATGTTCAGCTACTGAAATTGGTCTTGCGGATGCACAAGATGGAATCCTTGAACTTGATGACAGTATTGGTAAGTTTAATTTAGGTGATGAAGTCTCAAGTAATCTTGTTTTAAATGATGACTTAATCGAAATAGAACTTACTGCAAATAGAGGTGATTGTCTTAGTATTAGAGGTGTGGCTCGTGATTTAAGTGCAGCTTATGATAGACCTATACACGAATATATAGCTACTGATAATGATAGTAACAGAGGTATCGGAAGAATTTTAAGTCTTTCCTATGACAAAGATTTAGACGTAGATTTATGCTATAAAGCAATGGATTTAAAAGACCTCAAATTGCCTTTTGTGATAAAGCTTAGACTTGCTCAAATAAATGAGGTTAGAGAGACAGATATCGAGTCTGTAATGCTGTATATTACGCACACAACAGGTGTTATCTTAAGGGCTTACAATTATGGTTTTTTCTGTAAAGAAAATGAAGTCATAGCAAAAATTTCACTCAATGAAGATGAAAATGGATATGCTGTCATTAAGGGAAAAGAAAGAGCGTCTACGATTGGTATAATTCAAAATGATGCATCTAAAGTGACTTATAATGAAGGTACAGTCTTGCTAGAGGCTAGTTATATTCCACCAAATATTATTTCTAAAAAAATGGCAGCTCACAAGATAGAATCTGGCCCAATGTTTTACAAAACATCTCGCGGCAGTGAGCCTGTATTAGATGATGGTCTCGCTTACTGTATTGATTTAATCGAAGCAAATTCTTCTTCATCTACTTTTAGTGGCAGTATAGATCTTTACAATACTAACAAAGCAAAGATTATTAAAATTACAAAACAAGAGATAGATGAAATAATTGGTGCAAAAATAGATAGAACAGTGATATCAAAAATACTAAAAAATCTTGGATTTAAAATCTCTAAACTCTCTACAGAAGATTTTGTAATTAATGTGCCACAATTTCGTCACGATATTGTCAATAAACAAGATATTATAGAAGAGATTGTTCGTATGGTTGGAATAGATAATATACCTTCAAAACCATTTTTACTTAAAGAAGACAATAGATTAGAAGATGATTATTTTGAATATAAAAAACGCAGTATGTTTAGACATCGTGCAGCACAAAGTGGATTTTTTGAATCGGTTCATTTTATATTTGATGAGAAAAAAGTTCTTGAATCCTACGGATTTTTGACAACTAAGAGTGAGTTAGAATTACTAAACCCTATTGTCCAGACACTCGATACTTTGAGACCAACACTTTTAACAGGACTTTTAAAAGCAGCATCTGCTAATGTAAAAAACGGGTATTCATCTGTTAAACTATTTGAAATAGGCTCTGTTTTTTCTCCTACAAGAGCTGAAACACTCAAGTTTTCCATACTTTTTAGTGGAGATGCTCAGAGTGAGAGTTTAATAAACGCAGGAAAACCAACTAAAGTTGACTTTGCATTTTTTACACAAAAAATTTCTGATATTATTGGAAATATAGAACTTAAAGAGTATGAAACAAAACACTCTTTATCACATATGTATCAATGTGCGCAGGTTATAATTGAAAATGTTGTTGTTGGAGAACTGTTTCGTGTTCATCCGGATGTTGAGAAAAATTATGATCTAGACAATACTTATGTTTGTGAATTGGATTTTGATAAAATCCCTCATAAGCTTAAAATTGCTAAAAAATATTCTAAATATCAAGCTTCTTTTAGAGACTTGAGTGTTATTATGCCTCAAAGTATGAGTTATGAAAAAATAAAAGAAGTTATTTTACAAAGCCAAATCACTAATCTAATTCGTTTTTATCCTGTAGATAAATATAGTGATGAATCTTTAGGTAAAAACATGAGTTTAAGTATTCGTTTTGTATTACAATCAGACGCTAAAACACTTGAAGAAGAAGATATAAATAAGGTGATGGATACAATCTTAGGAGAGCTTGCTTCTAAATTAGGAATTGGACTGAGATAATGAGTAAAGTTTTAGTAACACCGGCAGAATCGTTTTCTTTAAACATATCAGAGATAGCGCCAGATAAGTCTATTTCACACCGTAGTGTAATGTTCTCTATGTTAGCTAAGGGAACAAGCGAGATAACAAACTTCCTAAGAGCCGAAGATACTTTAAACTCTTTAGAAATTGTGAAAAATCTTGGTGCAAAAGTTATTGATGATGGAAGTACTATAAAAATAAGTTCAGAGGGTATAAAAGAGAGTAGCGAAATACTTGATTGCGGGAACTCTGGAACAGGAATGAGACTTTTTTGTGGACTTTTAAGTTCTGCAAAGGGCCACTTTGTTCTAACAGGTGACAAATATCTTCGTTCACGTCCGATGAAAAGAGTTACTACACCGCTGCTAAACATAGGAGCAAAGCTTGATGGTAGAAATGATGGTGATTTAGCTCCTCTTTCTATTCGCGGAGCATCTTTAAAATCATTTACATACGATAGTAAAATTGCATCAGCTCAGGTCAAGAGCTGTATGATTCTCGCAGCCTTAAGAGCTGATGGCATTTGTACTTACACAGAACCTGAACTCTCTCGTGACCACACAGAAAGAATGTTGAAAGGCATGGGTGCAGATATAAAAGTTGATGGTTTAAAAACAACGATAACTCCAATGAAAGAGCTTCTTTCCCCTTTGGTTATTAGAATTCCTGCAGACCCATCAAGCGCATTTTTCTTTGCTGTCGCTGCTGCAATTACTCCAAACTCGGACATAACTTTAGAAGGTGTCACTCTTAATCCAACTCGAATAGAAGCGTTTAAAGCTTTAGAGAGAATGGGTGCAGATATATCTTATGAAATAACTGATAACAAGTACGAACCGATTGGGAATATCAGTGTTAAATATGCTCCATTAAAAGGTATAGTTGTTGAAGATAATATCTCTTGGCTCATAGATGAACTTCCAGCGCTTTCTATTGCGTTTGCTTGTGCAGAGGGCGAATCAGTAATTAAAAACGCAGAAGAACTTAGGGTTAAAGAATCGGATAGAATTTCAACCGTTGTTACAGGCCTTCGTGCTGCTAATATTGAAGTTTATGAATATCAAGATGGTTATAAAGTTGTTGGTGGCAAATTAAAAAGCGCTGTAGTAAATAGTGATGGAGATCATAGAATAGCTATGAGTTTCATTATTGCTGGGCTTAGATGTGGAATGGAAGTAAGGGACTTAGATTGTATCAATACATCGTTTCCAAACTTTTTTGAACTACTACAAAAAATTACAAAAATAGAGTTGGAGTAATTATGAAAATAGAATTAGCTGAGAATTACGGTTTTTGTTTTGGTGTTAAAAGAGCTATAAAAATTGCAGAAGAAAATAAGAATGCTGCTACTTATGGGCCTTTGATTCATAATTCAAAAGAGATCGAGAGACTAGATAAAGATTTTAAAGTTGGCTTAGTTGAAGATTTTACTACTTTTAACCCAGGTGAAAAAGCTATTGTGAGAACTCATGGAATAGTTAAGGATGAACTTGCACAACTTAAAAAAAATGGTGTTGATGTAGTTGATGCAACATGTCCATTTGTTACAAAACCTCAAGAAATTGCTCAAGAGATGAGTGAAGCGGGTTATAGCGTAGTTATTTTTGGAGATGAAACTCACCCTGAAATTAAAGGTGTTAAGTCCTATGCAACACATGGTGCAACCGTTGTAACGAATGTATTTGACTTGATAGAGTTAAAATTTCATGAAAGAATAGCTTTAATCGCTCAAACCACAAGAAAAGTAGAAGATTATATGGAAATTGCAAACTATCTTATACCTCGTCATAAAGAGGTAAGAGTATTTAACACCATATGTAATGCAACTTTTGAAAATCAAGAAGCTGTAAGAAGATTATCTAAAAAAGCTGATGTAATGATTATAATTGGTGGTAAAAATTCATCAAATACTAAACAATTATCTAGCATATCGCATGATTATTGTGCCAACTCTCATCACATAGAAGATGAAAATGACTTAGACTATTCTTGGTTTAAAGATAAAAAAATATGTGGTATAAGTGCAGGTGCCTCAACACCTGATTGGATTATACAAAACGTTATAAATGCTATCGAAAAAGAGATTTTTTAAGAAGCTTTTTACTAATATCTTCTTTTTTATACAGCAATTTTCTTTGCATTTAATATCTATATAACTATTTTTTAGGTACAATCACGACAATTTTTATGTAACAAGAGGATAGGTAATGGCGTTCGATAACGAATCATTTGAAGAAGAAGAAAATTTTGCAGAGATGTTTGCTGCTAGTGAGAAAAAACAAGAGACAAGCCGTATAGTAGAGGGTGAAATTGTTGAAATCCAAGCGGATGAAAATAGAGCACTAGTTGGTGTTGGCGATAAGCTAGAAGGTATTTTAAGTTTAGATGAAATCAGTGAAAATGGTGAACTAAAGTTTAATACTGGCGATAAGATTAAAGTAATGGTAATGGGATACTACAATGAACGTCCTAAGATTTCTTACAAAAAAGTTTTAGAGCAAGAAAAAACTATTGAGTTTATTGATGCAAACAAAGATGACTTTGAAGAAGTAATTATTGAAGGTATTATTACAAGTAAAAACCGTGGTGGTTATGTAGTTGAAGCAGATGATGTAGCATTCTTTATGCCTCGTTCATTAGCTGCGTTTAAAGACACAGATGAAGTTGTTGGTCGTAAGATTAAAGCGCAAGTTATTAAAATAGATCCAGCAGAAAATTCAATTATAGTTTCTCGTCGTAAACTTTTTAATGAAGAAAGAAAGAAAAAGAAAGAGATTATTGATCAACTTATGGCAGATGATGTTATTGTTGAGGGTACAATCAAAAAAATTACTAGCTACGGCATGTTCGTAGATATTGGTGGTGTTGATGGTTTAGTACACTACAATGAAATCAGCTATAAAGGTCCAGTAAATCCATCAAAAATATACAAAGAGGGCGATACAGTAAATGTAAAAGCGATTTCGTATGATAAAGACAAACGTCATCTTTCACTCTCTATTAAAGCGGTTCTTCCAGATCCATGGGCAGAAGTTGAGTCTGAACTAGATGAAGGTGATACTATTACTGTAACTGTTTCAAATATTGAAGCATATGGCGTGTTTGTTGATCTTGGTAATGATATTGAAGGTTTTTTACATATTTCAGAAATCACTTGGGATAAAAATGTTAAAAATCCTAATGATTACTTAACAGTAGGTCAAGAAATTGATGTTGAAGTTATTGAAATTAATTCAAAAACTCATAAATTGCGTGTTTCACTCAAAAGACTCTTACCGAAACCATTTGATGAATTTATGAAAAATTACAAAGAAGGTGATGTAGTAACTGGTACTATTACTTCACTAACTGATTTTGGTGCATTTGTTCGTATAGCTGGTGTTGAGGGTCTTTTACATAACCAAGATATTTCATGGGATAAAAATACAAAGTGTAAAGATGTTTTAAAATCTGGTGAAGAAGTTGAAGTAAAAATCGCTAAAATAAATGCTGAAGATCAAAAAATATCTTTAAATAGAAAAACTCTATTAGAGTCTCCTATTGATAAATTTGCTACTACGCATAACAATAACTCTATTGTTAATGGTACAATCCGTGATATCAAAGATTTTGGTGTATTTGTTTCTCTTGAAGATGGTGTTGATGCACTTATTCGTGATGAAGATTTAATGCCACTTGTAAAAGAAGAGTTAGAAATTGGTCAAGATATTGAAGCTGCAATAGCTGTTATTGATACTAAACGTGACCGTATTCGTTTATCTGTTAAAAAATTAGATTATATTAAAAATCAAGCAATGCTTGAAGAAATTAATGATAATGAATCACACTCTTTAGGTGATCTAATAAAAGATAAATTTAAATAATCATTTACAATATAAATTATTATAAATAGCTTACTCCTCTTTTGGGAGTAACTATGCAACTCAGTAGTAAATGTTTCAAAATTAATCAGAAAAAATAACTAAAACTATTTCTTAAGGGGTGAATTACTCCGACTTTAATATTTAAAGATGTAGTGTTACTTATTTATTCACAAAATGTAAATAAATTAAATTCTTTACTAAAAGTACTAAAAAACTATCAAATTTCGGCAAGCGTAAAGCCGTATAAATGAGGAATACTAAATGCAAAAATACACTATAGTAGTTTGTGATCACATTCATGAAGCTGGCCTTGAAATGCTTAAAAACGATGCTAATATAAATTTTATAATGGCAGCAGATATTGATAAAACTGAACTTGTTGAGAAAATAATACCAACTGCTGATGTTGCTATTACAAGAAGTTCAACTGATGTTGATGAGAACTTTATTAAAAACGCAACAAATATGAAAGCAATTGTTCGTGCAGGTGTTGGTGTTGATAATGTTGATATTCCAGGCTGTTCAAAAGAGGGTATTATAGTTATGAACGTACCAACTGCTAATACTATTGCTGCAGTTGAGCTTACAATGGCGCATATGCTTTCATGTATGAGAATGTTTCCATACTCACATAATCACCTTAAAAATGATAGAATCTGGAAACGCGAGAAGTGGTACGGATACGAGATGAAAGGTAAAAAACTAGGTGTTATCGGTTTTGGTAACATTGGTTCTCGTGTTGCAAAACGTGCAAAATCTTTTGAGATGGATATTGTTGCATATGATCCTTACATTCATCCATCAAAAGTTACTGACTGTGATATGACATATACTAAAAACTTTGACGATATTTTAGCTTGTGATATTATTACAATTCACACTCCTAAAAATCAAGAAACTATTGGTATGATTGATGAACCGGAATTTGCTAAGATGAAAGATGGAGTAGTTGTTATAAACTGTGCTCGTGGTGGTCTTTACAATGAAGAAGCACTTTATAATAATCTTACAAATGGAAAGGTTCGTTTTGCGGGTATCGATGTATTTAACAAAGAACCAGCAATAAATCATCCCTTATTAGATCTTGATAATGTTACAGTGTCTCCTCACTTAGGTGCAAATACTTTTGAATCTCAGTACAATATAGGCACTCAAGCTGCAGCAAACGCAATTGAAGCTGCAAAAGGTATAGCATATCCTCATGCAATGAACTTACCAATAGATGAATCTAAAATACCTTCTTTTGTAAAGCCATTTTTAGAAATGGGACAAAAAATTGGTTTTTTAGAATCTCAAATGAATAAATCTCAGATTGTTGCTATTAAAGTTAGTGGTCATGGTGAGATAGCTAATTATGTTGATTCTTTAGCTACATTTGTTGCAGTTGGAGCTATGAGTCAAAACAGTGGGGATACTATTAATTATGTTAACGCTGAATTTGTAGCAAAAGAAAAAGGTATAAAAATAGAAGCTGAAGCATTAGCTGACTCTACTGTATTTAAAAATCTTATTACTATCAAACTTACAACTTCTGAAAAGACTACAACAATTTCTGCTACTATTTTTGATGATGGTGTGAAGCGTATAGTTGCAATAGATGGTTTTGATATTGAAGTTGCTCTTAAAGGTGATATGATTTTATTTAAAAATAGTGACGTTCCAGGTGTTATAGGAAGTATAGGTTCAACTCTTGCAAAACATAATGTTAATATTGCTGACTTCTCACTTGCTAGAAATAAAGAATCACAAGCGCTTGCTGTAATTCTAGTTGATAATGCAGTTAATGATACTACCTTAGCTGAACTTGCAGCTCTTGAAGCGTGTATTAGCGTAAACTACGCAAGAATTTAATTTCCTTCTACTCTCTCTTAAGCCTCTTTTATGAGGTTTAATCTTTCTCTTTATTAATATTATTTTTTACAGGATAGTTTTCACACAGCTAAATGCTGTGTGGAATTTTAAAGTTTATAGAGGATCATTAATGGATACTGCTTTTTTTTCATGGAAGTGAAAGTGCTTTTCTAAGTCAGACATATTTAAAAGTACTGGTACAATTATAAGTGAAGCTATAACAGCTGCTACTGTTCCAAATATGAGTGAAACTCCAAGACCTCCAAATACAGCATCTCCAGCCAGAAGTGTTGAAGCGAGGATAATTGCTGCTGCAGTTAAAAAGATTGGTTTAGCACGTGTTGCTGTCGCGTAAGCAATAGCTTCGTGTTTGAGCATACCTTTTTCATGCATAAGTGACGCAGTAAAGTCAATAAGAAGAAGAGAATTACGAGAGCTAATTCCAATAAGTGCAATAAATCCTATAAGGGATGTAGCAGTTAAGAAAAATGTATCTGTTGTAAAAATATCCATAATCCAGTGGCCAACTATCACACCTATAATTGAGAGAAAAGATCCTAAAAGAATAATGCCACTCAGAGTATAACTTTTATAGTATATAACCATGAGTAAAAATATAAGTACTAAAGCAGCTATAAACGCAGCGCCTAGCTCTACAAAGGTGTCAAGTGTGACTTCCATCTCACCGTCCCATACAAGTCTGTATACAGAAGAAGTTTCTTTATCTTTGAGCTCAAGATTAAATAGACCAGTTTTTCTTATTTCATAATCATTTGAGAATGTATCTAAAATTACGTTTCTTGCATCCATTAAAGGATAAACTTGAGATACCATGTCAGTCTCAGCAATTACGCTTGTCATTTCATATAAATTTTTATTTATAATCATTGCGTTTGATTTTTTAGGCACCACTGTAACTAACTCAGTAAGTGGAGTCATCATACCCATTTTGTTCATAAGTTTCAGTGCTGAGAGTTTTGCTTTGACTGCGTTTATGTCTTTGTTTGTGAATTTTTTTGAATCTTGACTGAGTGATAAATAGATGGGAATCTGATCAGTATATACATCTGAATTTTTAACAGCTATGTTCATACCCTCAAATGCTAGGTAAAGAATATCGTTTAACTGTTTTACTGACACACCCGAGCGTGAAACTTTTTCTGTATTGACGATGATTTCATAAGTGTCATAGATATCATCTTGCATGATATCAACATCAACTAAGCCTTGTGTATTCTCTAACACAGTAGAAACTCTATTTGCCAGTTTTCTGATACCTTCTGAATCATATCCATAAATTTCAGCAACAATGGCAGCTAAAACTGGAGGTCCAGCAGGTGGTTCTACAAAAGATATTTTTGTATTTGGAAATAGTTGTGTACAAGCCTGATTTATAAGAGGTCGCATTCTTTGTACCATCATATAAGATGGCTCAACTCTATCATGTTTTTTCGTGAGGTTTAAAACTACTTCAGCAACATTCTCTGAGTTTTTAAAGTGTGAACCTTTTATGAGTCCTGCAAAGTCAAGAGGGGCACCCATTCCTAAGAAAACTTCTGTATCGAGCACCTCTTTTTCTTTTTGTATAAAACCAACAACACACTCACTGACCTGTTTTGTTTGCTGTATTGAACTTCCATTAGCGAGATCAATATATATTGTAAATGTATCGCTGTTTTTCCCTGGAAGCATTTTTGCTAAAACTATATTTGTTGGAGCTATCATGATTACAGACAAGATAAACGCAAGAAGTGTTCCAATGAGTATAAATTTTCTTTGTCTGGAACTCTGTATGCCTTTTGCGACAGTTTTTTCAAATTTCTTAAACATTAATGCTCTCCTTTATCATGATTTTTTTCTTTAGAATAATCTGGTTTTTTTAACATCCTCAGAGCGAGATAAGGAGTAAAAATATAAGCGACAAAAAGTGAAGCAACAAGAGCTACGGGAACATTCGCTGGAATTGGTTTCATAAATTGGCCCATCATCTGACCAACAAATGCCATAGGCACCATAGTCATGATAATAGCAAGTGTAGCAATATTTGTAGGTGGTCCAGTTTCATCAGTTGCTTTTATCATTATTTCATCAATACTTTTATGTTGAGACTCTAAAGAGTGGTAATGTCTATGAATATTTTCAATCACAATAATTGCTGCATCAACAAGCAAGCCTAGTGAAAGTAAAAACGCAAAAAGAGTCATGCGATTAATTGTTTGTCCAGTGAGGTAGGCCACAAAGAGAGTAATGGCTAAGATTGCAGGGACAGTAAATGTAACGATTAAAGATTCTCTCCAGCCAAGCACTAAAACAAGTAAAATTGCAATAATGACAATAGAGAGTATGAGGTGAAATATGAGTTCGTTTACAGCTTCATTGGCTCGCTCTCCATCATTTCTAGTGATGACATAACTAATACCGCTTTTCTTGAGAAGCACTTTGTAAGATTCTAACTCTTTTTTAACTGCCTCAGCAATGACAACTGCGTTTGTTCCTTGAAGTTTTGAAACAGTGAGTGTAATTTGCTCTACAAGGGGTGAAAATTTTCCATCCTCTGTTTGTACGCTTATAGAAGCGGATTTGAAATTTTGTATGTCGTACGAGTCCCTAATGGTAGCTATATTTCTAAGATAGATAGGTGAACCCATATATTGTGCTACTAAAATATTACCAACATCTTTTGAGCTCTCAATAGCATTCTTCACGCCAACCATAATTATTTCATTGTCTTTAGTTCTGTTCTTAATTGCTGGAACACTGTATGAAAGTGATTGCACGGCTTGGACTATTTGACCCATGGAAATATTATAACCAGAGAGTTTGTTAAGATCAACTTCTATGTTAAATTGATGTTTATGATTACCTTTTATAGCTGTAACTGCAACATTAGGAAGTGCGTTGAGATGATGTTGAATCTTTTTTACTTCATCATGCAATGCAACGGGCCCAAGGGTTTCATTGTCAGAAAAAAATGCAATCGATACTATGGGAATATCAACATCAATATCAAGAGGTTTGATGATGGGATTCATAGCACCCTGAGGAAAAATATCTGCGTTTTGCATGATTTTATCATAGACTTTGAGATTTGAGTCTTCTTTCTCTTCGCCTATATAAAAGGCTGCGTTTACGATACCAACATTATCCATAGCACGACCATAGATATGTTCAACACCTTTGACTTCTTTCATCTTTCTTTCAAGTGGCTGGACTATAACTTTTTGTATCTCTGCCGCACTTGCACCAGGAAGGGCAACGATAACAGTAGAGCCAGAAACTACCATTTGAGGGTTTTCTTCACGAGGCATAATCATAAGTGCCAAGTAGCCTATAGCTAAAAGGAAAATACCCAGAACAACTGTAAGGGGACTTCTTAAAAACGCACGAGCGAGTTTTCCAGATATGTCTTTTGGTTCATAAGGTTTATTTTTTTGCATATTTTTGCCTTAGTCTATATCTATTGTTGCGTACATACCAGGATAAACTGATTTGTTGTCTGTTTTAAATGAAACTTTTATTTTAAATGTATGTGTCATTGGGTTTGAACTTGGAATGATGGCTGCTATTTTACCAGTTGTATTAATGCCTAGGGAAGGAATAATTACTCTCACCTCTTTGCTATAGCTGATTTGACTAAGATTGCTCTCTGCTATTTCAGCTGAAATTTTCAAATCACTTAAATCTGAAAGTACAATCGCTGGCATTCCAGGCATTGCCATCTCNCCAACTTTAATGTTTTTAGCAACTACAACACCATCATTAGGAGCTGTGATGTTTAGGTATTTGTATTGATTTTCAACTTCTTGAAGTCTAGCTTTTGCGATTGACATCATATCTTGAAGGTTGAGTGCTGCAAGTTCTAGATTTTCAACTTCATATTTAGAAACCATATCTTTTTCAAGAAGTCTCTTATATCTCTCTAGGTTTAGTTTTACATTTGTATATTGATTTTCATACATTTGTAGGCTAAGTTCAGATTGTCTTTTTGCTGAGTCTATTTCGCGAGAGTCAATTGTATATAAAATTTGATCTTTTTTTACCTTCTCCCCCTCTGAAACATTTACATTTGTAACAAAACCCATAAAACGACTTGTAATCATTTTTTGGTTATCAGAGATTATGCTACCCGAAAGTGTTAATGTTTCTGCTATCAGTGAAGCACCAAGTGCTGTTGCTATTAAAATTTTCTTTATCATTATTTTTCCTCTTGATTTGCTATTTTTTCAAGTGCAAATACTTTTTGATTACGTTTGTTTTTTGCTACTTGTAGTTCTAAGATTTTTTGAATCTGCTCTGACTGTTTAATAATTACATCACTCATTGAAGAGAGTTTTTCTCTATATCTACCTTCATAATTCTCATAAATAAGATCCGCTAAGGCTAACTCATCTTTTAAAGATTTTATTTCATCATCTGAACTTGATATTTCAGTTCTGATTTTTGCTACTTCTAGAGCAATGCCATTTTTTGCAAGTTCTACCTGAGCTTGCGTTTTAAGATGTGCTAATTTTGACTTTTCAATATTTGCATTATCTATGCCACCATTAAAGATGTTCCATGTAAGTCTTGCCCCAACTGTGTATGATTTATGATCACTTGCATCTCCAAGTAAGGTGTCATCAGCAGTAGCAAGCTCGGCAAACGCACCGATAGTAGGGTAGTATGAAGCCTGTGATGCATCTAACATACTTTCTCTGATAACAAGTCCAGTTTTTGCTTTTTGAATGTCAAGATTGTTATTTAATATATCTGCATCAGTAAAAAGTGGCATGGGTACATCAGTATTTGGAGTTGAAATACTTTGTACTTTTTGGTTGAGTAAAAAACTCAAATAGTGATACAAAAGTTTTTTATTTGAGTCCATGTTCATCAGGAGTCTTTTTACATTGCCTTTTTTTGCTTTGACTTCTAAAAGGTCAACTTTTTTGGCATAACCAACATTAATCATACTCTGCGTCATCTCTTCAAGTACTTTTATATTTTCTAAAATCTTGTTCAGATTTTTCATAGATGATTCTAAAAGAGCCATGTCATAAAAACTTTTTCGAAGCTGATAAATTTTTTCATTTACTTGCTGCTCTTTTTCTAAAGTTTTCATTTTTATCATAGAGCTTTTTATCTCAGAGTAACTAGAGAGTGCAAAACCAGTAAAAAGTGGCACTTCGTACTTTAGTTTACTTTGAAAATAGTTTCTATCGTCTGGGTAGTTTAAGCTTGAAGGTGGAGTGTCCATTGGGAAAGCACCACCAAAGTCACCAAATCCAAAATCTCCAAAAGTGGCTTCACGCGAACTGAGTTTAAACCCAAATACATTCCCTGCATCGTTTGAACGAGCAATGTTTTGTTCAAAATCTAGTTTACCCCAGTTCATACCTGAAACTGTGGTTTCATCTTCTTTTGCAGCTTTGACATCGAATTTTGCTGCTTGAATTTCTAAATTTTGTGCTTGTAGTATATTTATTGCTTCATTGAGTGTTAGTGAACTAAGTGTAATTTCAGACGCATTTAAACACAATACGAGTGAAAACATAGTTAATATTTTTTTCATTTATAATCCTCTTATAACTTTAATTAAA
>JGI11705J14877_10000327_pt1 | contig 30022 bp, 16 predicted proteins | sample Etolaghawater15m_FD_14877 | JGI IMG/M metagenome (IMG submission 14877)
CTCTGAACTTCACTCTGAAACAGATATCAGAACTTGCTTTCCAGCCCTGTTTCAGCTAAAATCTAAGTCAAAGGAGATCATTTATGAAGGACCTGTCCCCGGAAACCTTTCTGATTCACGGAATACCTGCCGCCTCAAAAGACATTCATGATGCTCTGCGCCCACCTGTCTACGAAGCCGCCGCCTTTGAGTATGATAATGCAGAGAATATGGAAGCAGCCTTCGCCGGCGAACTGCCCCATCACAGCTACAGCCGAAGTTCCAATCCCACCGTCTCAGAACTGGAAAAACGACTGCAGCTACTCAGCGGCGCAGACCATGTCCTCGCCCTCAGTTCAGGTATGGCCGCCCTGTCAAATCTTACCCTCCTCCTCTGCAGACCCGGTGACAATGTCCTGGTTTCACCCTATCTCTTCGGTAATACCCTGTCTTTTTTCCATCAGACCCTGAAAGAACTCGCCATCGAGGCCAGAACTGTCGATACAGTGAAGGACCCCAACTGGTTTCAAAAAGCCGATGAGAATTCCCGCCTCCTCTTTGTTGAGAGCGCCAGCAACCCCCTCCTGAATACACCCGATATAAAGGCGCTGTCCAAAACCCTGCAGAACAGCTCAGTCCTGCTCGTCGTCGACAATACTCTCCTGACACCGCTGGGTCTCAACTGCCGTGAATCAGGAGCCGATGTCGAAATTCTCAGCCTCACCAAGAATATCGCCCCCGGAGGCACAGCCCTCGGTGGAGCAATCATGATCTACCCCTCATCCAAATGGCAGAAAAATCCAAAACTGTCTGAAAAATGGTCTCAACTGGGTTCAGCCACCCCGGTCAAAATGCTCAGGAAATTCATTTTCAGGAACCTCGGTGCCTGCATGTCGCCTCAGGCTGCCAATCTGCACCTGCTGGGTATCGAAACCCTCCCCCTCCGCCTGAAAAAGGCATCCGACAATACTCGCCTCATCGCAGATGCCCTGATCAAAGATCCCCGCATCCTCAGTCTGAATCAGGCAGCAGTCTATCCATCCAATGCTGCATTCCCCGGCAACAGCCTCTTTACTCCGCCCCTGATCAGCTTCGAACTCAAAGACCGACCCGCTGCCTTCTGCTTCCTCAATGCTCTCAAACTGATTCGAAGAGCCACCAATATCTGTGAAAATAAAACACTGGCCCTGCATCCCGCCTCCACCATTCATCGGGAATTCAGCGAAAAACAGTTGCAATTGCAACTAATATCTGACAAACTGATTCGCCTTGCAGTCGGTATTGAAAACCCGGACGACCTGCTTTCTGACCTGAAACAGGCATTGGACCACTCTGAATAATCAATGCATAATTATTCATAATTCACTGATTTAAAGTATTTTATTTAATATTTTCTAACTATTTCCTTGTTTTTCATGGTATTTTTTTACGTATATTAGTTGTAATTGACAAATATCCGCCAAAGGCGACATTCGAGGGGGAACACCGCTGTATTCCCCTGCCTCAGCGGAGAGAAACACAAGGATCAGAGCATGCAGATTCTGGACAAAGCAAAATTGCCCCTGCGCAGTGAGGCCAGGGACTTTATCAATCTCTACCGGTCTATGGACCAGCAGGCCGAGAATTTTCTTCCTGCGCACATTTTCGACCGCCTGAGGGAGTTCGTTGAGCTCTGCCATCGTGAGGCGGAAGACCCGGCGCGGCAGACCGCGCAGATGGACCGTTTCATTCTCGAGCTCCGTGAATACTTCCCCTCCTATACAGATGTCTCACTGCTGCTCTTTCCCCATGAAAATTCCAAGGCCTTCGAGTACAGTGCCAGAAAAGGTGTTTTCTCATCCCGCCTGAAATATTTTATAGACACTGAATCAGTGAATGAACAGATGCAGCAGCAGAGCCTCAATATCCTGAACAGTCATGATCACAGCATCGGCACCCCTCCGGTGACCCGTATGCATCTGGACACCATGTTCAGCTTCTGTCTCGGTGACCATGCCAATGAACTTCGGAAATTCCGCAGCCTGCTGGGTATCACCGGAAATGTGGAGGAGGCTCAGTTTTCCTACCTTATGGATGTCTTTGAACAGATGATCATTCAGAGCAGCCATTATACTACCGATGCGGAAAAAAGGGATTTTCTGCACCGAACAAACCTCAGCGTCAATTTCAAGGGTTTGAACGGCTTCATTCGCAGCGTCGTCGGCGGCGGCGCCGATACAGCCGTGGATCTCATATCCTCCGAAGTCTTCAGCAGCGGTCTCTGCCGTATCATGGACTATCAGGACCCGGAACACCTCTTCGCCGCCATGAATACAGATGCCTCCGCCATTTTCATCGTCAAGATACGCAGCATGCGCCGCAACATATTCCACGATCAGAAATGGCTCTCCGTCCTCTCCCGCCTCGTTCTCGTTGATGACAGCGATCTCAGCCGCAGCACCAATACCAGCATGGTCTACTGTATCCACAACGGGATCATCAATACGCTGAACAAAGTTCACACCAAAGTCCTCGGAGCCCTGCCCAATTCACAGCTCAATCTCCGTCTCATCCTGGATAAGGTGAATCCGGAAGTCCTGGAAACATTCCGCCTTGCCACCCTTGAGAAGATCCGGGACTATGATGAGGAACTCAGTGCTATGAAAGCCGAACAGCTCGGCACAGAAAAAGATCCCCGCAGGGACATTATCCTTTTTAAGTTCAACGCCTTTGCCCGTCAGATCATCCGCGACAAATATACGGTCCAGAAACTCCACGATTATCTCGTGCTGATTCAGAATACCCTCGATCCGAAAAAACTGAAGATCCAGAACGAACACCTGATCTCTGAGTTTGAAGTCCGTACAAAAGCCTATTTCTACAGCAATATCGACGCAGTGCAGATCGCCACCGTGGTGGAGGGCGGCGGCCGCAGCCAGCTCCGCACCTACGGACGCTATCTGCTGCAGCGCAGACTCAAAGGCCTGCGCAAAGATGTGACACAGAAATGCCGCACCGTCATCGATATTATTCCAAACACACTGCAGCGAACCATCAAAAACCATTTTCACAGGAATTTCGGCATCAATATCTTCCTGGAGCGCTATCGGGAATTCATCACCAAGGCGGAGAATGAGGGAGACAGCAGCGGCCGCTTCAAGAACCTCCTGATCGATCTGGGCATCCACGAGGCCTATGAACAGAGAAATGAAGAGGAACAGACCATCATCCGCGAATTTCTCAGCAATCTGGCCAATATCGAGGTCACCAGCATCGCCGATGATGTACAGATGATCATTCGGGACATCCTCGATGAAACCGTTCTCAAACCCTATATTCTCTTCAACCTCGAAGCCTCCTGGGAGTATAAGGACATCTTCCCGGTGGACCGCTTCGACATCAATCCCTTTGACCTGGAGATCGGACTGAATGCCGCAAAGAAGATCGACTTCGAACGTCTCCACACCCGCCTCCTGCGCATGAAATCCTCCTTCCAGCTCTTCGATGACACCGGAAGCCTCTGGGACCGCTTCTGCTCCAATCTCACCATCATCATCAATGATCCCTCCAATCCCGCAGGATATACCGATTTCAACAATCCGGAACTCATCCGCTTCCTCAAATTCCTNAACAGCAGCAGAATCACGCTGCTTCTCGATGAAGCCTACAACGATGCCATCCGCATCGATGATCCCGAAGAACCCAAATGGCGGACCATCAGCCGCTATATCATGAATAATTTCAACACCCTCTCCAATCTGTCCATGGTCTCATCCCTCTCCACAACAAAGAATCTGGGAGCCACCGGTTCACGACTCGGCTCCATTATCGCAACACCCGTCCGGAAAGATGTGATCGACTTCGCACGTAAGCAGACAAATGTTGAAAAAGCCAACACCAACTCCCTCTACATGCTGGTCAATGTCCTGGAAAATGCTCAACTGGCCAAAACCATCAAAGACCGGATGGAGCGTGAGCTGCCGAAAGAAGCCTCCAGGACCAAGATCAAAACCCGTATTGAGAATTATATCATCGATGAGATCGTCTCCTATATCACCAAACGCGGCACCATGAAGCAGGGCAAACTCATCCCCCGCTTCTCTCCCTTCGAAGGCGGTCCGCTGCACCTCTTCCTGCTGGAAGAGCTCACCGCCCTGGATAAACTGGAAGTACTGGAACTGCCCGATGATTTCAAATATAAGGGACAGCCCTTTTTCAGATACTATCAGGACTATCTGGTCAGAGCCATCAACCGTTTCCGTGTCAACAAAAACTTCCGCAGTGAAAGCAACAGACGGCTTCAGCTCGCCAAGGATCTGGCCAGAAAATACACCGAAGGCGAATACGCATCCTATGTCGATGTCCTGCCCTCCGACGGCAGCTACCTCTTCAACCTGCAGTTGAAACACTTCTTCTCATACCAGGATCTGGAAAAATTCTGCCAGCGCCTGGCCGAAGAAAGGGGCATTGCCGTCATTCCCTATCAAACCGGCTTCCTGCGCTTTTCCATGGGCGGCTTTGTTGAAGGGGACAGTAAAAGCTACCATATTTTCGCAGCGGAATTTGAAACGGCCCTCGGCATGATTCTCAAATACTGGAAAACCTTCCACAAGGCAAAAGTCAACCCTGAAAACGCGGAAAAAAGCAGTGACGAGATCCTGGATACGATCTTTTTCAGCGGAAGCGACAGAGAGTTTATTGAACAGGTTCTGGAAGATTACCGGCAGATCCGGGATGTGAAGAAGAATCCACTGATCAGCCTCACTATATCCGATATCGACACGCTCTTCATGCCCTATCCCGACGAATGCGGCGTGAATATCAACGGTATTCCCAGATCTAAAAATGCAGTATTCGAATTCAGCGGGGATGTCGGTGCCTGCACCGATCTTCTCTCCTTTATTCAGAGCCCGGCATTCAGCAAGGTCTATGAAAATCTGCTGCCCCAGATCTATACCCGCATCCCCATGATCAGGGATCTGGACTACAGCAGCGTCCTGGCACGCTACGGCAAAGCCACTCTGCTGAAATATATCCGCTCCAAACTGGATTTCCAGCCAGATGCATATATTCTGGACAAAGCCGATGAGAAACTGATCATGATGGAAATCCTGCTGGAAATGGAGAACATTCTCTTCTCAGATGCCAAGACCAAGATCCTGGCACTGGACGCAGGTGAGAATCCCACACTGGACCGGGCCAAACTGGAGGGTCTGAACCAGATGATGCGGAAGTATATACAGGAGATCCTGCTCCATTTCAATCTTCCCTTCGACCAGCAGGCCCAGACTGCGACTCTGGGCAGGATCAGCCGCCGGGCGGCTGAGATCTTCAGAGACATCTCCGGCATCTCTCCCCGGACCCTCAATTTCCTCCTCCCCCTCGACAGGCTTATGAAAAACTCGATGAAGAGCCTCTCCAAGGGTCCCTCCGCAGCGCAGGTCAATGGCCTTATACGCAGCACTCTGGAGTCTAAACTCATGGATCCCTCACTGCAGCCGGTGGATCGTCTGACCTGGTTTTTTCTCCTGGAACATGAGGATGCTTTCATTCACGGCCTGCACAGCCACATCCTGCCCGGAATACGTTCTGCGTCGGAAGTTGAGGACACAGAAGTCAGACTGATCCTCAATGATCAGGTCCTCTCCGAACTGCCTTCCAGGATCAGTCAGCTGGCAGATGAACTGAAAAGTGTTGAATATTTCAACATTCAGGAAGAAAATGTCTATAAAATGGCCCGCCGGGTCTCCCTGTATCTGATCGAACTGATGAACCGGACCCGGGGCAATGAGTACTATGACCGCTATTCCCACACGCTGATACACTTTGTTCATGCCGCTTTTCGCCGTCAGAACAGCAGCATCAATGAGATGATTCAGCACGGTATCACGGTTTACAGGTCTTTTAAGACCGACGGCAATCCTCTGGCCGAATATATGGACGGCCGTCTGGCCTGGATCACAGGACTGATGAGCCGCTGCGGGGTGATCATCTCGGAACAGCCGGTGCAGGTGCATACACGCATCGCCACCGATTCCAAGAAACGCATCTATCCCTTTCACAAGGCGGACAGAAGTATCGGAGCTGAAAAGGACAGGGACGTGAAGGATCCTCATGCCTTCATCAAGTGTCTGGACACCAAGCCGGACCGGGATTTTTTCCTGAGTCGACTGGAAAAATTTGTGAAGTATATCGACAGTGATGATTATCGCTGCAAGATCTACACCCGGGGTCTTGTCAAATCACTGTTTATCGTGGAAAAATCCTATCTCAAGTACTTTACCGACATGTTCAGACTGCTGCCGCCGGATGACATCACTTTTGAGGAGGTGAAGAATTTCGTACCGGATATTGTTCTGTTCTACGGTGCCCCGGAGAAGGTGATCTCCTTTCCGCAGATCGGATATTTTGATATACAGGGTCCCACCGGAAATATCAAGACCCTGGTGACACCTCTGAAGACAGAAACCGATTATTTCGGGAATATCAAGAAACCCTGGCTGACCATGATGAATGAGAAAGTCAAAGAACTGGGCGGCCTGCCGGTCCACGGAAGTTTATTCGCTGTGGAGGGCGAGGACGGCAGCATCTTTGTGGTCATGGTGGAAGGTGACAGCGGTGTCGGAAAATCGGAAATGCTGGCAGCGATGATGCTCAAGTGGCTGAAAAAGGATCTGCCCGGGGTCCGCAGTATCAAGCTGATCGCAGGTGACATGTTCCACATCTTCCCGGATGCCGCAGGTAATATCTACGGTATCGGCACAGAGATCGGTGACTTCAGCCGTGTCACGGATTTCGATCCGGACTTCATCCGGCAGTACAACAGCCTCTTTCAGTCCGCAGCCGACTCCAACGTCACTGACCTGAACAGTCGAAGCACTATCAGCGGACTCTGCGATATCTCTATGCCGTGGAAAATCGATATCATGCTGACAGCCAGCAATTTTGCCCGTGAGGAGGCCGGTATCGTCCGCTATGAGAACCCGGAAAACTACCTTCTCTACAGGGACAGTCACGGCGAACGCAAGGAAAAGGCCACGTCCAGCGATAACCCGAATTTTCAGAGAACCCTCCTGCGCTACAGTTCCGACCGCAGTATCGTGGAGGTGATGGACCGTCACGGAAATTATATTGACGAGGTCCTGGGCTGGGAAACGGACAGCAGCACCGGGAAAACCTATATCTGCAGCACCTACAAACTCCTGGACAAGATCGATCTGGAGGATATCACCCATAAGATCTTCCACGGCAAGGAGCTGAAGATCGGCGACCGCAGCTATCGCATCGCCGCTGTTCACTTTGACATCGTGAAAAACCGTTTTTCTGCCCGTCTGACGGCCCCAACAGGCAGCACTTCAGAGGATCCGGACCTACCCCAGAGCGGGCAGGCCTCAGTCCTCGACGAAACTGAAATCCTTCTCGACAGAGATATTTTCTCCAGCCTCTTCAACAGTCTGGCATCCACACCCAGCGGACAGCCCTTCATCGCAGAAGACGGGGAATATGAGGCAAGACGGCAGCTTATCCGGATCCTGAAGAACGGACAGCGGCCGGACAGCCGCATTGCCAAGGTACAGCTGGGCATTCTCAGCACAGACCTGGGACGGCCGGGTAAGGAGATCTCCGGCCCCCGCATGGCAGCCGCCGACCTGAAGAAGATGATTCAGGAAGTCCGCATCAGCAACCCGGATCTGAATGAAAAGAGAAACCGAGTGAAACAGCTCGTGGCGGAAAAGTACGCTTTTCTGCTCCGTGAGGGCCAGCACAGTCAGGAGATCATCCGGTACAATTTCTTTCTCTACCAGATCGAAGAGATGCGCAAAGCCCGTTTTGTGCGACTGGATGACCCCCGGTCCGATGTGGATCTGACCCGGATCAGAGGATTCGAACCCTTAGGGCCGGATCACGAATTCTCTCCCCTCCTGGTGACACCCAATATCAATATCGAGCTCAACGCCATGACCGAAACCTACAGACAGATCATGAGTCTGCCCCATGCCCTGGAAGTCGCCGAGGACTATTTCAGGGATACTGAGAAACTCTACACTGCCAGAGGATACAGCGAGGATACGATTGTAAACAATATGATACTGCAGCTGATGCTCTACAACAACAATCTGCTTCTGGAAGATCTGAGCAGGGGACGTATCATCGAAAAGGTCAACCGCGAAACCCTCGCTGCCGCAAAGTTCGCCGTGATCAAGAAACTCAGGGGCGTCCGCGGATAAGCTTCAGCCCTTCAGGTTCCACATACTCTGACTGCCCGGCCGGCTCCTTCTGTGTATTCTGCTGCCTCGAGTCGATGTTCTGATTGTCTGAATAAAGCTATCCAGCCGTCTGAAGGCCCTGTATAAATGTGTCCAGATCCAAGGAGGGCAGACCGGCCCGCTCCACAGTCAGGATCTGTTCCTCCGTGCAGTAGCCCCAGCGGGCGTGGTAAACCTTCACTCCGGTGGCTGCACAGCGGAGAACCGTATCCGCCTGGTCATCGATAAAATGAAACGCCGAAGCAGCACAGGCCTCCTTCTTCAGTATCGACTCAATGATCTCCTCCTTGGAGATCCCGCCATCCGCTGTATAGACAGACTCCTCCGATATGGGCAGCCCGTGATGCCGGATCAGAGCCAGCAGAAAATCCCGTCTCTTCGTTGAAATGACCTTCAGACTCTCCGGTCGGGGAAAGGCCTTCAGCGCCTCGCCGACCCCTGGAAAAAGAGGATTCGCATCGAACCATCCCTGCATGTCCCGACCGAAAAAATGTCTCCGTTCCCGGTAAAATGCCTCCATCAGCTCCGCCGGATCACCGCTGTACTGCTGCAGAATCTCATCGAATGCAGCCTGTGAGGCCGGCCGGCTCCGCCCCTTTAGTATCCTGAAAATGTGCATGTAATCCACCCCGTGACGGATATAATTCCTCAGGTATCCGGCATCGCCAAGCAGCTCAGGATCCATGTCTCCCAGTCCGGATATACGCCTCCCGCCCTGAATGGACTGATGCGCATTATATGCTGTCAGGAGACATTCATGTATGCTGTCCAGCAGCACCCCGTCAAAATCCAGGGCCAGAACATCCCCCTCCTCTATTCTGAAACACATCTCTGACCTGCATGGCCTCTCTGACATCTCTGACCTGTCGCTAGCTCCACCCGTCATAGCTGCTGTCCGCCTTCCTGTCACTTTGCTGCCGCGCCATTCCTCCGCTGTCTCAGCCGAGAACACCCCGGATCGGGACAGGGAACGGCATTCTGAAGAAATTATCCTATTCTCAACTCTATTGACAATGAAAAATCCTCCACTGTAACACTGGAGAGACAAAGACCTCCGTCCCTCCCTGGAAAAGTGACCTGAATACCCTGATTTACTTTTGGAAATCCGTCCCGAATCCATAAATTTCCGCTGATGAATACTAATTATACAGAGACCAACGCGTTCTGAAAGGAGTTGAAATGGACTGGATCGCTGTCTTTCTCATTGGTTTTGCCACCAGTTTTCACTGTATCGGCATGTGCGGACCCATCATTTTTGCCTACAGCGGAGTGGATGAAAAACGCAATGACGTCAGCCTGAAACTGTTTGCCAAGCATTTTGCCTACAACGGCGGACGCCTGCTCACCTATACACTGCTGGGCGCCATCCTCGGAGCTGCCGGAGGTTTCGTCTATCTGAGCATGGGACTGCAGTACTACCTCAGCTTTATTCTGGGTCTGCTACTGGTCCTCTTCGGCATCGCCGGTCTGGATTTCCTGCCATTTAAATTTGTCTACGCATCCCTCGGCAACACGGCTTTCTTCCAGGCCCTGACCCGCAGGACCATTCTTGCGGAAAGCACTCTGAGTAAATTCTACCTGGGCCTCCTCACCGGCTTTCTGCCCTGCGGACCGCTCTACGCCATGCTGGCCAAGGCCATGAGCACAGGTTCTGCATTCGAGGGCGCCTTCACTATGTTCGTCTTTACCCTCGGTACTGTCCCCACCCTCTTTGTGCTGGGCGTCGGTGCCAGCCTAATCACCCACGGTGTCCGCAAATGGGGCAACCGCATAGCCTACATACTCATTATTATTATGGGCATCTTCCTGATGATGCGCGGTGTAAAGGCCTATAAAATGAATGTGTACGAGAAAAAGATTCAGATGGAGCAAACCGGTCAGGCCGTCCCGGCAAGTCAAACTCCCTGCTGTTCAGGGACACACTGAAGCAGTCAGGACATCCCGGGACCGAAGCAGATCTCCCTGGCTATTCGGCAAAAAAACTGAGAAAAAAAACAGTTTCAGCACTGCCGTCCAGCGTCGGTTCGTTGCTGCTGTAATCCCATATATCGTCGTGAAAGACCGCCGGACCGCTCTGAAATTCAGCGTAAATATCCGGACGGGACAGTTTGACACCCTTCAGACTGTTGAAAATAGAAGCATAGACCGGACCGTCATTCAGCCCGCCGACGATCAGTTCACCGCTGAACAGCGTGCTCGGAGTGTGGGGATACGTTGGATAGATTCCGTATTCCGGAATACCCACGATCTGTGTGGAACCCCATGGATTACGGCCCAGCAGCCAGTCGCGGTGTGCCTGCATCAGTGAATGGAAGCGAAGGTCCCCTGTCATCTTTTCATACAGGATCACCTGTGTGATGAAGGCCGATGCCAGATTGTTCGAACACCAGATAAAAGGAATGCCGATGCCGTAGGCCGATGCCTCGGCTCTACTGTTCACCGCCAGAATATTTTCAAGATAATAGGAGGCCAGGACCTGCCTGTCTTTCCGCCCCGCCACCTCGTACAGAGCATAATGTCCCATATTCATAAAGGGATAGAATTCATAGTGTCTGGCGCTGTCCGCGCCCATCCAGGTCTGGCCTGAAGCGATACGTCTGGAAAAATCCAGTGCCTCTTTCAGATAATCCTTCCGCCCGGTGACCCGGTACAGTTCCGCAGCGCCCCATTCCATATCGTCCAGCCAGGAAACCTCGTGATAGCGGTAGGGCGCACGGTTCGGTGTGCCCTCCTGACATCCGGGCTGAGCCAGACCCATGCTGTAGACCTCCACTGCAGCCTGCAGAAAGCGCCCGGCGCTCAGCGGATCCTTCAGCTCCCTCTCCCAGATATCCGCAGCCATGGCCATGGCAGCGGCATAGCGCCCGGCGAGATTCGCGATACCCGTGGAAGTATTCTGCCACTGTCCCAGTCCCTGCGGCGCTCCAGAGGCATAATAGGCGGTTCTGTAGGAGCCGGCGCCCCAGTCATAATCGGCACTGTCCAGATAGGGAAGTTTGAAACCGATATGATCTCTGTCATCGGCCACCTGATGAAAGAGCTGATCCGGCTCAGGATGCATCTTCAGCATCCAGTCCAGACCCCATTTCGCCTCATCCAGAATATCCGGGATCCCATTGGCTCCCGGCTGACCCAGCGCATTGAAGCTGTCCTTCCATTTCTGCGGCGCCTCACGGTAGGCGAATAGCAGCCGGCAGACAGAGTTTCCGGAAGTCATCAGATAGCGCAGATGATCACCGGCATCATGCCAGCCCCCGCTGACATCGACATAGGTCGAATCAGGCATAGGGCCGTACATACTCCGCCCGTCCCGACGGTGACAGACCTCATCAAAGAAGGGATTGTAGCCGCAGCGCTGCTGCCGCATATAAGCCAGAACCTGCTCAGCATATCCTCCATAAACCCCGCCGCCGATACGAAAAGCCGCTCCCGCACTGTCTGAACCGACGATCCGGAGCCGGTAAAAACCCTCCCTGTCAAATTCACTGAAATCCAGAATATAATGTCTTTTAAAATCGCCCCAGACACCGGTCTCCTCCCCGGCAGCCGCAGGACCCCAGACCCTTTCTCCCGTCTGAGCATCCAGCACTTCGAAACTCAGCGGACCCTCATCCTGACGGGTAAATGCCAGAGCCTGTTTCAATTCTGCCGGAAGGTAGCCGACCTGATTCACCCTGATATGAATGTCAGTCCCTGCGAAGACAACGACCGCAGCGAGTAGGATTATCCCGCAGGAGGTATTGAGAACTCTGTTCAGCATGACATGCTCCGTCCCTGTTTAATGTTTATCGAATATATGGATTCGTATTGAAAATTCGGAGAAAAAAGAGATCCCCTGCGCTACCTGAGATCCCTTGATGACCTGTTACTGTCCGCTTATCTAAGGGGTTGAGACTACCCTCTCTTCTGCAGTCTTTTCTTCATCCCGGCCTCGGAATGAGCACAGAATTCCATCCGAAACAGCACAGATCTCCGCATCTCCGCCGAAGAAATCCATGGAAATTTGGCATCTCAAGTGCTATACTTAGCACCCTGTGGAAAAGAAAAACATGCACATAAACATTTTAACAATGGCCCGACCCTTTTGTATATTAGCGGGCAGATATGAGGAAGCATGGCCAAAGATCTTATAATTGTTGAATCACCCTCCAAAGCGCGCACCATCTCGCGCTTCCTGGGCCGTGACTATAATATTCAGGCCAGTATGGGGCATATCCGGGATCTTCCGGAAAAGGAACTCGGCGTGGATATCGGCGGGAATTTTCAGCCAAAGTATGTGGTCACTTCAGATAAGAAGAAAATTGTCGCTGAGCTGAAAAAAGCAGCGAAGGAAGCCCATTATATCTATCTGGCAAGCGACCATGACCGGGAAGGGGAGGCCATTGCCTGGCATCTTCTGGAAGCGCTTTCCCTCGATGAGAGCCGAACCCGACGCATCGTCTTCCATGAGATCACCAAGCCCGCCATTGACAAAGCTCTTGCCGAACCACATACGATTGACCGTAAACTCGTCGATGCCCAGCAGGCCCGCCGCGTTCTGGACAGACTGGTGGGTTTCGAACTCAGCCCCGTTCTCTGGAGAAAGGTGCAGCCCTCTCTCAGCGCCGGACGTGTACAGTCCGTGGCTGTGCGCCTGATCGTAGACCGCGAAGAGGAGATCAACGCCTTTCAGAGTGACAGCTTTTTCAAGGTCACAGCCGAATTCAGCTCTCCAGACGGAAGCCGTTTCCTCGCAGAACTCAGTGAAAAATTCAAAACACTGGAAGAAGCGAAGGATTTTCTCAACCGTGTTCAGAACAGGACATTCCAGGTAGAAAGTGTGGAGAAAAAACCCGGCAGTCGCAACCCCGCGCCGCCCTTCACCACCAGTACCCTCCAGCAGGAGGCCAGCCGTAAACTCGGTATGAGCGTAACCCAGACTATGCGGGTGGCTCAGAAACTGTATGAAGCCGGTTTCATAACCTATATGCGAACGGACTCACTGAATCTGTCCAGCCTGGCCCTCGCCGCTGCCCGGGATGAGATCACAGACAGCTACGGCAAAGAATATTCCAAAACCCGGAATTTCAAGACGAAAAGCAAAGGCGCCCAGGAAGCCCATGAAGCCATCCGTCCTACAGATCTCCACGAAGCATCAGTCGGCGGAGATGCACAGATGCAGCGGCTCTATGAATTGATCTGGAAACGGACCATCGCATCTCAGATGGCTCCCGCCCAGCTCGAAAAGACACAGATCATGCTCCGGGCCGAAGGTCTGGATGAACGCTTCACTGCCAAGGGAGAGGTCATTCTTTTCGACGGATTCCTCAGAGTATACATCGAAGGCACCGATGACGAAACCAGCGAAAACGGCCAGGATGGGCGTCTGCCGAAACTGTCAGAAGGCGATAAGCTCCAGTGGCAGAAAATCGAAGCTCTGATGCGCAGCAGTAAGGCTCCGGCACGCTATACCGAAGCCAGTCTGGTCCGTAAACTGGAAGAACTCGGTATCGGAAGGCCCTCCACCTACGCGCCCACCATCTCCACTATACAGAAGCGAAAATATGTTGTGAAGGAAAACCGGGAAGGCAGAAAAGTGTCCTATCCCCTCCTCATTCTGAAGCAGGGTGCCTCCTCTGTCGAAGAAACAGAAAAGACCGAAACCGCAGGAGCGGAGAAGCAGAAACTCTTTCCCACCGACATCGGTTCGCTGGTGAACCGTTTTCTCGTCGAGTATTTTGAAAATTATGTGGATTATAATTTCACCGCAGAGGTTGAGAAAGAATTTGATGAGATCGCCGAAGGCCGCATCGACTGGCAGGTCATGATCCGGAAATTCTATGATCCCTTTCATAAAAGAGTGAATGACACTCTTGAAAATGCCGGGAAATTCAAAGGTGAGCGGCTGTTGGGCAATGAAGCGGCGACGGGAGCTCCCGTCAGTGTCAAGATCGGACGTTTCGGCCCCATGGTGCAGATCGGCGATGCCGACAGCCCGGACAAACCCCGATTTGCAAGTCTGAGGGCCAATCAGAGCATTGAGACCATCAGCCTTGAGGAAGCTCTTGCTCTGTTTGACTTTCCCCGCAGTATCGGCAGCTACGAGGATGCCGAACTGACCGTGGCCATCGGTCGTTTCGGACCCTACGTCAAGCATAGAAATGCCTTTTTCAGTCTGGCCAAGGATCAGGACCCCGGACTGATCACCCGGGATGAGGCCGTCACTCTGATCGAAGCAAAGAGGCAGAAGGACAGAGAAGCGGTGATACAGCATTTCGAGGCAGAGGATATACGCATCCTGAAAGGCCGATACGGTCCCTATATCAGTCATAAAAAGAAGAATTACAAGATTCCTAAAGGCAGTGATCCGGCATCCCTCACCCTGGAACAGTGCCTGGAGATCATCGCCAAAGGACCGGCTCCTAAAGGCCGGGGAAAAGGCCGGGGAAAAGGCCGGTCCGGCACAAAAAAGTAAGTGCAGCACAGCCCCGCATGTCTCTGAGCGACTGGACCGGGGCAGCCAAGGGTGCTGCTGAAGCAGAAACAAACATTCGGAGAATAATAATGGCAAAACCCATTTCCTACCCACTGATGGAAAAGCTCGTGGCCCTCAGCCGCCGCCGCGGTTTCCTGTTTCAGAGTTCCGAGATTTACGGCGGCATCAATGCTGTCTGGGACTACGGCCCCCTCGGTGTGGAACTCAAGCGGAATATTAAAAATCTCTGGTGGCAGGATATGATCAGCAGCCGGGAGGACGTCCTCGGTATGGACACCGCCATTCTGATGCACCCTGAAGTCTGGGTCGCCAGCGGACATGTCCAGAATTTTCACGACCCCATGGTGGACTGCCGCAAATGTAAACGGCGCTTCCGACAGGATCACCTGCCGGAAGGAACCCTCAGCTGTCCTGAGTGCGGCGGTGAACTAGCAGATCCCAAACAGTTCAACCTGATGTTCAAAACCGCTCTGGGCTCCACCTCCGATACCGCCACCGAGATCTACCTCCGACCCGAAACCGCTCAGGGCATCTTTGTCAACTTTGACAATGTGGTCTCATCCAATCGCGTCAAACTCCCCTTCGGTATCGGACAGATCGGAAAAAGTTTCCGCAACGAGATCACCACCGGTAATTTCATCTTCCGAACCCGTGAATTCGAACAGATGGAAATGGAATACTTCCTGCGCCCTGAAGACAGTCGAGAATATCTTGAATACTGGGCGAATGAACGCCTGAACTGGTTTAAATCCCTCGGCATCACACCGGAAAAACTGCGCCTCAGACCCCATGGACCCGACGAACTGGCCCACTATTCCTCCGCCTGCTATGATGTGGAATATGAAATGCCCTTCGGCTTCAGTGAACTCGAAGGCATCGCCGACCGCGGCACCTATGATCTGGGACAGCATCAGGAGCACAGCCGTAAAAAACTCCTCTTCCACGATACAGTGAAAAATGACAAGATCCTGCCCGCAGTCGTGGAAACCAGCGCCGGTGTAGACCGCAGTGTCCTCACGGTCATGATGGATGCCTACTGGGAAGATGAGGCAAATGACCGCGTCGTGATGAAATTCTCACCTAAGGTCGCACCCTATAAAGCAGCTGTCTTTCCCCTTTTCAATAAAGAGGGTATGCCCGAAATGGCTGAAAAGATCTATAAGGACCTGAAGTCTGTCATGCCTGTTCAGTATGATACCGGCGGCAGTATCGGCAAACGCTACCGGCGGCAGGATGAGGCAGGAACCCCCTTCTGCATCACCGTCGACCATGACAGTATCAATGACCATAGCGTCACACTGCGTGACAGGGACAGCCTGCAGCAGGATCGAATCTCTCTGGATAAACTCCGCGGCGTACTTCTGGAAAAATGCAGCGGATAACTCCCGCTGATAAGGACCTGCGTTACTCCCGATGACAGCTCTTTCATCGCATTGTCAGTCTGTGATCGGAAGTCTTTCCTGCCCCTGCTCACCAAGCATCTGCCGGATACGCTGCAGCATTGCCTGTAATGTATAGGGCTTTCTAAGAAAATCTATTCCATCATTGATGACACCGTCCCTGTTGACCAGCACGTCGTTGTATCCACTGGTAAACAGAATCGGTTTGCCCGGGTATTTTTCCCCGAATATCCGCCCCAGCTCAGTTCCGCCCATTTCCGGCATCACCACATCCGTGAACAGGATATCAAATCCTTCCGCCGCCTTTTCCATCAGAGACACGGCCTCTCTGCCGTTTTCCGCCTCCGTGACATGGTAACCTCTGGCCCGAAGATATCTGGAGGTCATATTCCGGATCAGCTCATCATCCTCCACCATAAGAACATGTTCATCCCCGTGATATTCCTCACCTGACTCATCAATCGCCGCTTCCGCATGCTTTTCCGTTGTCACCGGCCACAATACCCTGAATTCGCTGCCCCTGCCCGGCTCGGACCGCACTTCGATCTGCCCGCGGTTCTGAGTCACGATTCCATACACCGTGGCCAGACCAAGACCGGTGCCTTTACCGACAGCCTTGGTTGTAAAATACGGCGTGAATATCTGCTCCATTGTGCTTTCGTCCATGCCTACACCACTGTCCTTCACCCGGATCAGCACATACTCTCCCGCCCGAAGATTTTCCAGTCCCAGATCCATATCCTCAGTGAATATCTTATGTTCCAGAATCAGCTCTACAGAACCGATATTCTCTTCACTGCCTGCATTGATAGCATCCCGTGCATTCACAACGAGATTGGTGATCACCTGTTCTATCTGCGACGGATCCGCCTTGACATGCACACTCCGGTCCAGCAGACCGATGTTTAGATCGATGTTTTCAGGCACAATGCGCCTCAGCATCTTCCTCATATCGTCCAGCAGCGCATTGATATCCAGGATCTGAGCCTCGAACTTCTGGCGCCGGCTGAAGGTAAGCAGCTGACGAATCAGATTCACCGCCCTAACATTACATTGATCGATCTGCTCCAGACTTTCCTTCGCTCGTGGATTTCCCTGCTCCAGATAATGCCGCGTGAGATCCGTGAAACCAATAGACGCCGTCAGAATATTATTGAAGTCATGGGCAATGCCTCCCGCCAGCTGACCGATGCCCTCCAGCTTTCTGCTGTGACTCAGCTGCTCCTCCAGATGCCTGTGCTCCTTTTCAGCCTCAACCCTCTCCGTAATGTCCTCTGCGACTGTCAAAGCGCGGTTGATCTCGCCTGAAGCATCCCTTATCGGCACAACCCGGTAGTTCAGTACTATCCTGTTGTTTTCATACAGAAATTCATGCTCCTCACCGGAAAAGGCCGCCGCCAGAGCCTCCTGAACCATTGCCTCTTTTCCCGGAAAATATTCCAGTACCGAATGACCTACATAATCCCTCTCTTTCAGTCCCAGACTGCTGAAAAGAGCACCGCTGATATAGCTCAGATTCATGTCCCGTTCAATAATGCCGACAAAACTCCTGGGAAAATTGTCCGCAACCGCCTTCAGAAGCTGCTGGTTTTCCTTCAGTTTGCTTTCAGACAGCTTCCTGTAAGTGATATCCTGTATGGTTCCCACCATACGGACGGCCCGGTCATCTGCTCCGAACTGTGCAATGCCGCGAACCAGAACATGTACATAATGACCGCCGTTATGACGCATGCGAAATTCCATTTCAAAACTGTCAATCTCCTGCTTCAGGTATCGGTAATACCGGTCCCTGACATCCGCTTCATCCTCTGCATGTATCCGGGTCAGCCAGGCATTCTCATCGGGATCCGCCTCATCCTCCATCAATCCAAGCATTGTCATACAGCGTTTGTTATACCAAATGCGCCCACTCTCAAGATTCCAGTCGAACAGCCCTTCATTCGTGGCCGAAACCGCCAGATCATATCTCTCCTCACTGGCAGCCAATGCCTGAAAATGCTGCCTTTTCTCACTGATATCCTCAAAAATACAGACAAACTGACCCTTCTTTGCACTGTAAACCGTCAAACTCACCCATTTCCCAATGTCCTTCAGAAAGTGTTCCCCCTGTACAGTCTCAATCATCTCCGATACGTTTTCCAGAGATGGCATCCAGGCCGGGAGCCACTCCTGAGCATCCGGCCAGATATCTATTGAGCTTTTCCCGATTACCGACTCTGAGCTGTATCCGAAAACCCTTTCAAAACTCCTGTTGCAGTTGAGGATCTCAAAATCATAGGCTTTCCCGCTCTCATCCCGAAGCAGACGACAGTAAATCACTGCCTGAACCATGTTCTCAAAGAGTGAATTCAGGTCACTCTCCTTTTCCCTTAATGCATTCTCAACCTCTATACGCTGCTGAATGATGAGACGGAAAATAAAATACAGTACAAGTATCAGGATCGGACTGACCAGGAAAATGATCAGGATACCCGTGATCAGCAGACCTTTCAAGGTCGTTCTGACCTCCTCAATCAGGGCAGACTCAGAGCGGTGTATGCCCAGCAGATAGGGCCGGCCTTCCGTCGTCCTGAAAACCGCAAGCTGCCGCTCCCCGGAAGAACTGATATACGTACCGATAAAATCACGTTTTTCCCGATTCAGAGACCCTAGTGTCGTACGCTCCTCCGGCAGCAGGTTGCCCGAGACATCATTCCCAACAGTCCAGGGAGCCTTACTGTGCAGAACCAGCTTTGTCGACGTGTCCACAATGCAGATGTATTCATCCTCCGGCTTGTCAGGGATCTCATCCCAGACAGCCTTCAGAGTCTCCAGATAATCACCCTCAGACCCGGCTCGTAATGCTGCTGTTTCCACCAGATGCTCCGCCTTTACAAAATAAAGACGATGATACAGCTTCACCCCGTTCTGAAGAGCCAAACGGTAGCTCTGAAAAAGTAAAAGCGGTGTGATAACAGCAAGGATCACAGCGATATACATGACAAAACGCAGCATTTTGCGCTCGTTGATCACCTTACGTCCTAAACCGATTATTTCCACTTCATCACTTCCTTTGCCATTGTCCTCCCCATCCACCGAATCCATTCCCAAGGCAGGTGAAGGATGTTCCTGCCAAAGCGGGGCCCGGAACTGTCTTCCCTGACAACTTTCCGGACCGACCGCTCAGCATTGACAAGCTCCCGTTTGGAGTAGCAACAGAATCAGTTATCCCCCTTCCGGTAAATGACTCTTCAATTCAGCATAATCAATATTGATGCCAAAGCAGAGTATTCAATCTAAACTTATGTAAAATAGTGTATTATAAAATATTCACAGAATGTGTCATAAGAAAAATAAAAGAGACATTTGTTGACAGATATATCATTTGTTCATCAATGATAATTTCATATCACCATACATAACAATACTATATCCATCACATTCGGAAATCACGACATGGGTTGACAAATGCGACAAATATTGACAATTAACAAAGGGCCGGATCTATATCCGGCCCTTCTGTATCTATCTGTCTGTTATAAAGTCCGCTGCCTAAAAGTCGTCAAACTCATCGTCCTCCAGAGGAATGACCTTAGCGGCCTCCCCTTTCAGAGCTGCAGGAGCTTTGGGTTTGGACACGGCTGCCGTCGGCCTTGATTTGGCTGCTGCGGGCCTCAGAGTCGGTGCAGGTCTCTCACTGCGGGCGGAGAGCATGAAGTTGCCCACCATGGAAGACAGTTCTGCCGCCTGGGAATTGAGTTCTTCTGCAGCGGATGCGCTTTCTTCACTGTTGGCCGCATTCTGCTGTGTGACCTGATTCATCTGTGCCACTGCTGTATTGACCTGTTCGATACCGGAAGCCTGCTCTTTGCTGGCAGAGGCGATCTCCGCCACCAGTGTATTCACCTTCTTGGAACTTCCATCGATCTTTAACAGGAGCTGGGCCACCTCATCGGTGATCTTCACTCCGTTCTCTGCATTGGCCACAGAGCTCTCGATCATTTCGGCGGTATTTTTAGCAGCCTCCGCAGAACGCATTGCCAGGTTCCTCACTTCTTCAGCCACCACGGCGAAACCCTTCCCTGCATCTCCGGCCCGGGCGGCTTCCACAGCGGCATTGAGAGCAAGCAGGTTGGTCTGGAATGCGATCTCGTCAATGGTCTTGATGATCTTGGCCGTCTCATCCGAACTGTCTTTGATCTTGTTGATCGCCTCTGTCATCTTCAGCATGCTGCTGTTCCCCTGCTGGGCAAAGTCCGTTGCCTCTGTTGCCAGTGCATTCGCCTGCCGGGCATTGTCAGCATTCTGATTGGTCATGGAGCTCATTTCCTCCAGACTGCTGCTGACCTCCTCCAGACTGCTGGCCTGCTCATTGGCACCTTCCGCCAGACTCTGACTGCCCCTGCTGATCTGATCGGACGCTGAATTGACCTGATTGACGCCTTCAGCGACCTGACTCAGAGCCATATCCAGGTTTTCAACTGCCTTATTGATATCCGTCTTGAATTCATCAAACTGACCACGGTAGTTCCCTGTCACCCTGGATGTCATATCCTTGTCTGCCATCTTGCTCATCACCGAGGCAGCTTCCTGTATCGGTTCCACAATCGCCTGCAGCATGGAATTGATACCTTCGGCGATTTCCAGCCAGTTTCCGTCAAAGCCTTTGGCATTGGCACGCTTGTCCAGCTGTCCGGCCTTGGAGGCATTGATCAGGGTCGTGATCTCACTGCTGATGGACTTGAGATTAGCACGAACCAGCTCGATCGTGTCATTGATGAAGGCCTTCTTCCCCGGGAACTGCTCCAGTTCAGCGTCAAAATTACCGTTGCCGAACTCCTTGATGCAGGCCATGGCTTTTTTCTTCACGGCGATATGGCCGAAGACCATCGCATTGATACCCTTTGCCATGGCGGCATACTCACCGCTGAAGCGCGTATCATCGATCTTGATATCGATATCCCCAAGGTCATGCTGTTCACTCATGGTGTTCATTTCCGCTATGAGCGTATTCAGGTTGTCGATCAGACCGTTGAGGTTGTTTTTGATCTTGTTGAAGTCTCCGAAATACTCCTTGCTGATCTTCGCAGGGATATTTCCTGCGGAGATCTTCTCCACATAGTCCGCGGTGGTTTCAATCGGTTCAACAAAAGCTTCGATCAGAGTGTTTGTACTTTCTGAGAGTTCCCTGAAATCCACGCCGACTGCGGCCACATCCATACGGCTGTCAAGTTTACCCCTGCTGATGTCCGCACCCAGGGACTTCACCTTTTTCACGATGTCCGTGATGCCCTTCTGAATATTCAGTGCGATCAGAAATCCGATGAAAGAGAACACCAGAACGATGATGAGTGAGAGCATCAGGATCTGATTTCTCAGTGCATTCACAGGAATGTCCACCTCAGCCTGGTCCTTTTCCACCAGCATAACCCACTGCAGGCCGCTGAGCAGGTCGACCCGATGGTAGGCTGACAGAACAGGATTGCCGTTGTAGTCAATAATGATCGCTTCAGCGTCACTGCCGCTGATGCCGTCCCGTGCGGCCTCTGTATCTACACCGTTTTTGGCTACGGTTCCGGCAAAACTCGCTTTGACAGAATGTCCGCTGGGATCCAGAAAGGAGTCACTTCTCATCCGCTTATCCATACCGATCACATAGCTTTCACCCGTCTCACCCATACCGGCCCGCTCCTGCATGATCTCATTGATCTTTTCCTGGCTGATCTGCAGGGCCACAACGCCCACAAGTTCTCCCTCATCGTGGATAGGGGCACCGATGAACTGTGCAGGAAGGCCGTTACTCGGAGCATAGGGCTTCGTATCCGACAGATAGTGATCATTGCTTTTCATGACATGCTTCCAGGTCTGTGCCAAATCCGTATTCTCACGGTCCAGATGGGTCGCGAAATCCGGTTCCTTTGTGACGGTAAAGACCACTTCACCGCTGGCGGAGATCAGGAACACATCGTAATAGCCGTAACTTTCCATATAGGAATTGAAAAAACCGAAAAATTCATCATGGGCCGCACGGTATTCCGGGTCGTTTCGAACGGCGGAGCCCGATGCGTTTGCTGCAAAGAGATCTTCAGCCGCTGTAAACATAGCATCCAGAGCCTGATGGGTCAGCTTTGTTTCAGCAAGAACCTCCACATCGGCGAGCCGGTCGTTGAAAAACATCTCCAGCTGCTTTCCCTTGGATTCCTTGACTGTAATCAGCTGATTGAAGGTCTGTTCATATAAAGCCTCCCTGCTGTTATTCAGTGCGATCACCGCTAAAGTAACAACGGCCAGGACCACGCTCAGGATAATCCCCGCGATCAGCTTGACCCTGATACTGATGTTAGATAAACTCATTTACCCGCCTCCTGTGTATGTATTCTGATACCAGCCTGCACTGCCCTCAGCCGAAGCCGTGAAGTGCAGATTTTCCTTAGTGTTCGTCATCAACAAACATAGCAGATCAAAGGCAAAGGAAGTGCCAAAATTACTTTACCACGCAAATGACTGTTATTATGTAAAATACTTAGTTATCAGGAATGGTTTATATTAAAATAAATAACGCGACATAGGTTGACATTTCAGATGCATGGTAATGTGTAAATCTGATTTTAACGTTTTATATCAACAACTTATAAAATATTCAACTTTTTGTCGCCATGGATTGACACTGTCAACAATAGTTGACATATTACTCTAATGAGCACTCGGTTCCTGCAGGCTGTCAAACAGATATTTACCGGCCACTTTCAGCTTTTTCAGCAATCCCCCTTTTCTGTCTGCGATGGCCTCATGCAGTGCGACGCGGTCTTCCGGCGGTGTGGCAGCACGGCCGCTGTCCGACAGTTCAAGAGCGGATTTGCTGCAGACGGCAACGCAGTGACCGCAGCCCAGGCATCTCTGCGCATCGATAAGCACGGAATCCTTTCCTTCGGACAGCTGTATCGCATCCACCTGACAGCGCCGGATACAGGCCCCGCAGGCATTGCACTTTTCCGGGTCCAGCACTGCGGTAAACGGTGTGGACCAGTAATCCAGAGGCCGGGGGATCTTTTTGTGAATGTTCAGGATCCCGCAGCAGCAGCCGCAGCAGGAGCAGATGAATTCCGCCTTCTGTGTATTGGAGGGCTGCAAAATGAGACCCTGTTTCTGATTCGTTTTCAGAATGTCCCTGGCCTCAGTCAGATCGATCTCACGGCCCTGTCCCGTCAGCAGAACTGACCGGGCCACATTGCCCATGGCAAGGCAGGTTTCCGTCCGCTCTGTCACACGGCAGTGTCTGCCCTCCATATCGGCTTTTTTGCGGCAGATACAGTCCACAATGACAAAGGGGCCATCATTGCTTCGGAGAAGCTGTTCGACCGTGTCATAATCTGCCACAGAATACTGAGGCCGGATACTTTTCTCGATGGGGATGGTCCGCATTTGAGGCAGACCCGTTCCGAGATAGCTGAGTCCGAAGGCCGGAGAACGTGTATAGCTGCGGAAATCGTGTATAAATTCAGGGTTGAGCCTGTACAGCTGCATCTCATACATGCCCACGATCAGGGGTGCAGTGCAGTAATAGCGCCGGCCCTCTTTTTCAATTCCTTCGATGCCGCCCTTCTCAAGCATCTGCTGCAGCGCCGCGGGAATATCGTCTATGCCGGAGAATCTTTCACTGTAAACAGCCTGTATCTCCTCTTCAGAACGGTACCTGTAATTCAGACAGGTGGCCAGTTCCGCCTCCTCCGGACTGAAGATATGCGAGAGGATGCGCAGATCCGAGCCGTCCCGGGTCCTGGGAAAACCCACCGGCTGTCTGTCAAGATGCTTCTGAAGGGCTCTGTAGACCTTTTTTGATTTATCCATTGCCTATTTTACGCAATCTTAGGCAGGAAGTCAGCGACGAAGCGACGCTTTGGTGAAAAGTTCAGCGGGAACCTCAGCCTTGAAATCAATGGAATTGACGATGTACTCTGTCCCTTCGCCTCGGCTGAGCATATCTTTGAAGGTCATGACCTTTGGATACCAGCGGCCCTGCACTTCCATAAATTCTCTGATCTCCGTCCGCTTCAGGAGTTTACCGCTTTTTGCAAATCGCTCTTCCCGCACAGGCAGAAAACGCTGACTGTCCACCCAGAGTTTGCGGCTGTGATAGGCCAGATCATCCACTTTTCCGGTCAGTTCGATTACATAGCAGTCCCGACCGTTCAGTTCTTCGCGACCCAGCATTTTCGCATCATAGGCATCCTGCAGTCTGTCATTTTCCGTCATATCCTCATAACTCAGGTCACTGCCCATGACACTTTGTCTCAGCAGATGACCTGAAATAGTGATGATGCGGTCATTGGGTTCCGGTGTATAGTTGTATATGCGGTCTTCCAGCTTCAGCATTTTCTTCCCCTGCTCACGCACTGGTTTCAGATATTCCACATAGGCGCTGTCCTGCCCGCGCACCCAGCTCCTGCTCTGTATTTCCCGGCTTCCGCTGCGGCTGTGTATGATCATCGTAGCCGTTGTCACTGCATGGTCAAAGACCATATTCTCATCGACACGGTCCAGAAGCTCCGTGGCCGAAAGGTCCTGAGCCTCCAGCACAGAGACGGAAAGCAGCAGGCCCAGCAGGACATTCAGGCTGATCACGACTGATTTATTCAACATCTTTCAAACCTCCAGTTCCTTAAATAGTGAAGCAGTCTGACGTTTGTAAATGGCCACGCCAGCGATCATCGTTCCGATCAGGGTTGCGCCGATTCCGGGAATGAAGCCGATGACATAGGATCCGCCTGTGATCTGAGCGCGCACCCTGTCGTTCATCATAATGGATGCATTATTCATAAAGGAGGTCATATCCACACCGTAGGTCTGCAGATACCAGGCAAAGATCAGAGCCACGGCTGTTCCGATAACTGAACCGGCAATGCCGATAACAACACTCTCCAGAAGCATTGACACATAGATATGGGTCTTGGTCTCCCCGATGGCCAGCCGCACACCGACCTCTCCATAGCGCCGGATACCCCCCATCAGACTGGTGTTCCAGAGAACGACCGACATGATCAGTATAAAAATGCTTACGATGATTCCGCTGGCCGCCTCCGCATAGCCCAGATAGGCACCCAGACCCATCTGATCGGCAAGTGGTCGGGCAGTGACGGAGAAGGGATCACTCTCGTCCCGGTGCAGGGCATTGATCTCCCTCATCAGACTGCCGATCTTCTCACCGTCGTAGATCATATCCGGGTCGTACCCAGGATCTCCGAGCTCATATCCCCCATATCCAGAGCGTAGCGCACTTCCTCAATATCAGCAATCACCGCCCCCCGGTCCATATTTCCGATGCCGAAACGCACCGTCCCGCTGACCGTAAAATTGTGGATGGCCATAGCTCCGTTGGACGTGGCTCCCACCAGTGTGGCCAGGTCACCGGGCTGAATATTCAGGTTTTCCGCCAGCAGATCACTGACCAGGATCTCATTCTGATGCTCCGGCATTCTGCCCTTGACGATGGCCGGGGCAATCTCAAGGCGCTCCTTCTCACCGAAGCTTTCATCCAGCAGGTGAAGCCCCATGCCCACCACCGGCCCCTGGTCACGCGTATCCCCGTTCTCATCCGGGATGTCCAGAAGCCCGCCGAACTTGATCCGGGGCACCCACTGATAATCAGGGTGCTCCTCATTCAGCTGTTTCAGAAGATTCCCGGTGCCGGCGATGGCCAGGTCATTGGGGACCTGATCCGAGATCTCATCATAGGCAAGCGTCATCAGTTTGATATGCCCCGTATCATAGCGGGCGGAGGAGTCCAGCATATCCGCAAAGACCCCGTTGATCCAGGAAAAGACCAGGGATGTCAGCAGCACTCCCAGAGACACGATGATCACTGGGAAGAGACTGCGGTGATGATCCCTGAGCAGGCCCTTAACTAAAAATGAAAACATGCTCGGCCGTCCTTTCTATCCGCGGCGTCCGCGGAGCGCTTCGGTGGGTTTAAGCTGCGTGATGCGCCGTGTCGGAAGAAATGAGACAACGACAACCGATATAAAGAGCAGCGAAGTGACGATCACAAAGAGTTTGAGTGTGAATTCCGGATAAATGGTGCTGGCCAGGGCCATCCCGAACTGTTCCATGCTTTCCTCCGGCATACTCAGACCGGTCCTTGCGGACCAGTTGAGAAAGGGAATTCCCCAGACCGCACCGAGAAGGATAGCCAGAACGCCGTTGAGACTGCCTTCATAAGTAAAGAGTTTGATCACATTCCAGCGCGTCATGCCCATAGCCATGAGCGTACCCATTTCCTTGTGACGACGGAATATCGCCAGAACCTGACTGTCGAAGATGGCCAGCAGGGCCATGGCCATCAGGATCGCAAACATGATGGATCCGCCTACCTGCTTGGTCTTCACCAGATTGTAAACCTCTGCCAGCAGGTCATCCGTGCTTTTCTGCAGCCACTCCGATGAACCCGCCGGAAGGCTTTCGACACCCTGGGGAAACACAATGATACTGGCCTGTCCGGGCATCTGCAGCATAGATCTCAGGATATCGATGGGCACCCAGAGCTGACCTCTGTCCACTGTCTGCACAAAGGTGTTCATCACGTGGACGATCTTCACTTCCGCAGCGTCAAAGGTTCCGTTCACATCTCTCCAGCGCAAGGTCACATAATCGCCGACCTCCAGTCCTGAACTGCGACTCATAATTCCCCCGATCACCGCCGGGATCACACCCTCCTCCTCAAAATTCAGGAGTGCGGCGCTGGGCAGTTCGAGAAAATCCTGGGACGGCTCTATCCCTTTCATGACGATATTGCTGACCCTGCCTTCCGGAAAAATAGCTGCCTGCCGCAGGAGTATCGGGAGCGCTTCTCCGCGGTCGATGAGGGCCTGCACATCCTGCCGCACCGGTCCGTGGGCGTCCTCCCAGCTGAGAGGATCATAAGGATCATAGGCCTGATGCCAGAGCTGACCGCCCCCCACTTCCCAGGCCGACATATCGCGCACCATCTGCACAGCCATACCCTCATAGAGGCCCTGTGTATAGATGATGAGCACAAAACTGAGACTCAGGACAAAGACATTGAGCCAGGTCCTGATCCCGTTATGGGTCAGATTTCTGAATGCCAGTTTCAATGACAGCATATCGCCTTCCTTTCCCGGACAGATCCTCCGGGTTCAGATGATTGTTTCAATGCAGCTCCGTTCCCGCCGCGGACTCATTCCGCCTGTCATCCACGATCTTACCATCGGCAAGGGATACCGTGCGCTGCAGGTATCTGATGACCTTTTCATCATGTGTGGCAAAAATGAAGGTCGTTTTCAGCTCTTCGTTGAGACGGACCATCATGTCCAGAATATTATAACTGTTCTTCGCATCCAGATTGGCTGTCGGTTCGTCCGCCAGCACGATCCGCGGTTTCTTCACCATGGCACGGGCAATGGCCACGCGCTGGCTTTCACCGCCGCTGAGCTGTGAAGGCCGGCTTTTTACCTTGTCCTTCAGCCCCACCCATTCCAGGGCCTCCATCACCATGTTCTTCCTCTCCTCAGAACTCATTTTCAGCAGCAGAAGCGGAAATTCAACATTCTCATACACCGAATAGACCGGCAGCAGATTATAGGTTTGGAAGATAAACCCGAGATAGCGGTTCCGCAGCGCCGCCGACTGACTGTGATTCAGACTTCCCACCCGGCTTCCCATGACCTCCGCATCTCCCTGCGTCGGATTGTCAAGGGCTCCGATGATGTTCAGAAGCGTGGTCTTCCCCGATCCGCTGGGCCCCACCAGTCCGAGAAATTCCCCCTCGTGAATATCCAGGTCTACGCCGTTGAGGGCCGTGAACTTGCTCAGACCCATGGGGTACTGCTTCACCAGCCCCCTTACCTTCACCAGTAATCCGTTCTTTTCCATGTTGATCCTTTCAGAATCAGTTGTTTAGAGCTAGTCTCAACTCCCGCCGCAGCGTCTGTCTCAGATTCAGAGGCTTCGCAGACGGTGACCCCGCCTTCACAGATTCACCACCATCGTCAGCCGACCGCTCAGATACTCGCCGTCTGAAGCGCCCATGGACAGGCTGGACACCATCAGCTGCCATGTCAGACGGTCATAGGTTCTCAGCCAGATAAGACTTCTGCTGTCTATCTCCTGTTCCATGTCTCTGAGGAACAGGGCCATGAAACTGTCGAACAGTCCCAGGGGATAGCTGAGCATGAACAGTGCCTGCTCCTGCTTTGGCGGCAGTCGGTCAAATTCTGCGGAGGGACTGCGCTTTGCATACTCCAGCATCGTGTAGATCCCGTTCCCTATTCCCATTGTGTAGTCCGCACCCAGGGTCAGAGCCCGGCTGCTCTTCTCCAGAAACATGAAAGGATCCCAGCCGAAATAGGCCGGTCGGTCGAAGTCCCCGTCCTGAATCTCCCCGCGCTGAATCTGCATAGCCTCCAGCCACCAGCCGATGCCCCACTCACCCCTCAGATCCAGAGCCGCCCTGTATTCGCGGTACTCATATCCGGCATAGTCGGGCTGCCTGTGATGCAGACTCAGACCCAGATCCACGGCCGCAAGCTGTATCTGCACCCGGCCGCCGAAGGGCTGTCTGACCTCTGTCTCCCTGTTGAGAAGAAAGATCGATGGGTTCTCCGGATCCTCAGTGAGCAGGTAGTTGAGACCGTCTCTGCGATCGGCTGCCAAGGCCCAGAACCAGACATTCACCCGCCAGTGGGGATACATTCTCAGCAGCACGGCCTCCACTCCGTCACTGCGTCCCGACGGATCCAGAGGATTCAGCGTATCAAACCACTGCAGCGTCCTTAAAAACTGGGCCGGACCGAAATTTATCTTCTGCAGTCCCAGCTTCAGATCCGCCCTCTCTCCTGAATAACGCAGAAGGTATCTGTACCAGTAGGCACCGATATCCCTGTCCTGCCCCTCATTTTTCAGGTATTCCAGCTGTCCCATCAGCAGCAGCTCCAGGGTCCGTCCCCCCCGGCTGTATGTCTGCCGCCAGTCCGGTGTGATATGCAGCGAAACTCCGTTCACCACCGCTTGAGGCCCCTCAGTCTCCGTCAGTTCAAGACCCTCCGTATACTGAAACACCGACTGCAGCCGAAACAGCGTCTCCGCCTTCAGAGGGGATTGAGAAAAAATAAATAAACCTGTCATAACCCACAGGATCAGCCTCGCCAGATCCGACCCTGTTCCCCCGGCAGTTTTTAACCTGTCACACCCCGCCCTGTGCATCCTAGTCCCCCCGCTTTTCCATCGGCAGAATGCCGTAATAGATGAAACGGTTCACTTCCAGCGCAAATTCTGTGTAATCACTGTACATCCTGTGCATCTCTGACTTTACCAGACCCTCTGACAGGATATTGATGGCCGCCAGAAAGAACTCAGGTTTCATGTCCCTGCGCACCTCGCCCCTGTCCTGACTGTAACGGATAAATTCCACAAAGCGGCCCAGTACCCGCCCCGTCAGCTCCCGGTAGAAAAGACCCAGCGATTCATCCAGATGCAGAATCTCATCGATCAGTTCCTCACTCATCCCCTCCACATATCTCTTCTTCAGAGCCAGCAGCCTGTCGATCTTCTGTGTGAATGGGATGTCCAGCGTCTTCAATTCCTCCACCTCCTCAAAACCCCCTTCATACAGCTCGGTCAGGAAGATCTTGAAAACATCCACCTTATTCGAATAATATTTGTAAAAGGTCATCTTGCTGGCCGATGCTTCACGGCAAATGTCCTCCACCGTCACCTTCTTCAACCCGAATCTGCGAAACAGCCGCCCCGCCGCCTCGAGTATGGCCTGCTCCTTGCGCGATCTGTTCTTCTTATGACTGTCTTGCGGCATGGTCTCAACTCCCTTGCAACAGTTTAGGGAGTTTTAATAGACGAATCAAGGAATAATTTACGAAATTTATAATATTTCTAATATTTCGTAAATATCCCTCGCTTCAATACGACCTATTTTC
>JGI11705J14877_10000328_pt1 | contig 29987 bp, 25 predicted proteins | sample Etolaghawater15m_FD_14877 | JGI IMG/M metagenome (IMG submission 14877)
CCGGGTGGAACCATACCTTTATTGTGACAGGCTGTCCCTGATAGACCCCGAAACTGGGCTGTATGAACTCCTCGAAGTTGAAATCTTCGGGAATCTCAAAGTCCTCCCCGGTCCGGCGGAGCTCCCTGATACGGTCCAAAGCAAAAATCCTGACCTCCTTTCGTGTATGGCAAAGGCCGATCAGGTAGAAAGTTCCGTTAAAGAACCAGACACGATACGGGTCCACCTGCCGTTTGGTTTTCTCCTTTCGCCTCATACTGTAATAGACCATCTCGATGGATTCCCGATCCATGGCTGCATCCTGGGCCCGGCCGATGATCTCACTGAACCTGCCATATTCCTTGTACGGACTGATGCCCACATCCAGGGTCTGTTCCAATTTTTTGACATAGTTCAGGGATTCGGGAGGGAGCGTTGTCCTGATTTTCTGGGAGAGGGATTCGAGCGCGTCGTAGAAAACGGCGCCTCTGAAAACCTGGAGCATGCGGGTGCTGAAATGGATCGCCATGAGTTCCGGCAGGCTAAAGGGGATGGGCGTCTGATGTTTCACCGAATCGAGCACGGACCAGAGATTCCTGCCTCCCATTGCCTCTGTATAAATGGGAAAGCCTGCCATCTGGAGGGCATTCAGGTCACGATAGATGGTCCTGGGCCGGCAATCGAGTGCTGCTGCCAGTTCCGCCGCGGATTTTCCGCTTCTGGAAGATATCAGTATCTGAATGATCCGCCATTGGCGGCCTAATTGATCGCCTCTTGCCATACAAACCTCCCCGTATCTGAAAATGATTTCATATCCTTACACGATTTCAGCGGAAGATCAATACCCTTCCCGCACAGCCTTTCATTGTTCTTTTGAAAAAAACTCAAAAAAGTTTTGCAACTGTGACCGTATCTGACAAAGTCCTATGCTATGATTGCGTTGCCTATGAGACGAGAATATGGGCATGATAGGTGTAATGGGGGACTGTTCAGGCATGGCGATGAAGAAAAGTCAGTAGAAGGAGGTCGTCTAATGTGTGTGGAACAACAATTCAGGACCTATTCAGCTGCCGTTAATCACCAACCACGCCCATAGGGCGTGGTATGAGGAAGCCCCCTCGAAGGGGGCAAAAAGCCCAACCTGCCGCTTTGGTGNTTCCAAAAGATTGCAGCTGGAACTTTTCCAACTTTTTTCGGAGGCTTATTAACACACCCCATTGAGGTACCACCACCATTATTCTCCAAGTTCGCGATAATGGGATTCTGGCATGTTGAAATGTTTATGGGGCAAAGCCATCTCGCTGTTTAGGTAGAACCTTTCGGGTCACACGGGCGTAGCCCGTGGTTTAATTAAGGGCAATTATTTGGACGAAGCTCGGAAATCTCTGAGAAGATGTCAGTACCAAAATGTTTTGACAGGAACGAATAGGGAAATGAAAACCGCCTTAATTTCCAAAAAGGCATCAACTCGTTTGAGAAGCAGAATAGAATAGAGTCATGTAGATTGACGAAGATCATAAAGACGATTCGAGGTGAAGGCATGAGTGTGTTGAAGCATTATGTGCAATTCCTTCTATTGGTCTCTACACTTTCTGGCTGGTCCACGCCATGTGTGGCACAATCGTCCGGGGGACAGGTTGTGATGGAAGAGGGCGGTAAAATCTGGCGGATCAACGCCCAGGGATGGAAGATTAAGTATTATCTGGCGGCCAGCAGTAAGAACAATATCGGCCTGCAGGTTCGAGACGACAGATTCTATGTCCTCAGAAAGAATTACCAGGTCTTTGTCTTTGATCTGGATGGAAAAATGATCAAGGTCTATTTTGTAGATTCCAAGACCAAGGTCTGGGTGAGATAGACACAGGATTCCGGGAATTGGGAGTCGGGCGGCAGACCCCCTTTTCATTCTTCACTTTTTCGAGCGCAGAATCCTCTCGGCGCCATGAGGTCATGAATCCATTGCTGACAAATGGAAATCACAATGGTTTTTTGATCTCCAACCTTTGTGATATAATCGAGAATGCTATCTGATCTTCGGTTGAGACATGCAATGAAAACAGATCAAATCCAGGCATTAGAAAACTCCATATACCTTGACAAAAACCCTGTATATTGGGGGGCAAAAAGCGTGTAATATACTGAAGGCGGGGATATTGTTTAGAGCTGATATATCCATTTGGTATTTAGGTGCCTTACATCTTCAAGGAGGTAGCGAGAGATAGTATATACAGCCACCCTTAGTTCATCACTAGGTCAATTCCAGAATCGAAAATCTCTCCAAAATAGAGGATACTTCGGGTGAGTAAAGTTTCTGTTAACCAATCTTATGCTCAGACGATTAGGACCTTTTCATAAAAATCGAGCTGGTAATACCTTCAAGACTTGGGGGAAAACGGACAAATTCATCCAGTATTTGGCGACTCAAACATGTCTTCCTGTATTTTGGAGACCCGAAAGAATCAGCCCTAGCAGAGCTTTAACATGAACCTTGACGGAAAGACGGAACTGGTAAAATATTTACCGATGTCCCGAGGCCATCCGTTTTGCCTCCGGCAGGCTCCGAAGTTTCAGCATGCTCCAGATCCCGAAGACCGGTCCGGGTGCGAGGACCACAAAAGCCCATTCCCATCCAATGACCTCAACGATGGGGGGGATAATTCGAATGGAGATCAAGGTCAGCAGAAATCCGAAGGTGGTTTGAACCGTTAGTGCTGTTCCCACATATCGTGAATCGGTGAGTTCGCTGACAGCCGCGCTGAACTGAGCGCTGTCGGACACCACCGTGAACCCCCATAGAAGGCAGAGGACCGTCAATAGTCCCGGAGTGGAAAAGAAGATGCCTGCGCACAAGGTGCATACACCCGATAGAATCAGGCTGGCCACCGTCACTTTTGAACGGCCGAAACGATCGGCCAGAAGACCGCCTGCCAGACTGCCGAAGGCTCCAATAGCGATCACTGAAAATCCGGCAAGTCGCGCCGAAAGCGTATTCCACCCGGCAGCACCATAACTGACAATTAAGAACATGGGAACCCATGTCCACATTCCGTAAAGCTCCCACATATGACCCAAATAACCAAAGTTTGCAAGTCTTGTAGGCCTGTCACTCAAAACCCTTCCCGCAAAACGCCAGTTGAACGGGGCAACGCCTGTCAGAAAAGGGCCTTCACGAACCCCGACCCCCACCAAAAGGGCGCCGATAGCCGCTAAAGCGGAGGTCGACAGAAGGACCTCACGCCAGGGGGGCATGCCATCGCCACTCAAAAATGGAAGTGCGTTGATCAGATGCGGAATAGACTTCCCCAGAACAATCCCGCCCACCAGCAGGCCGATACCCAGGCCCCGGTCTTCCTTGCACCATGTGGCGGCCAGCTTCATCCCTGGGGGATAGGTGCCGGCCAGCCCCATTCCGGTTCCAAAACGTAAAAGGAAAACAAGGATGGGGGAATAGTCAAAAAATGCAATAGCCGCATTGCATGCGGCGCCCCCCAAAGCGCAAACCGCAATGAGACGACTTGCCGCTATGCGGTCGGCCAGATTCAAAAGGGCAATGATGAGCGCACCGAACACAAAGCCGATCTGAACACTCATGGTTATCCAGGATTGGGCCGCCCCACTGAGCCGCCACTCTTCCGTCAATTGGGGCAGTATAGCCGATGCGGAAAACCATAAGCCAAAAATAAAGACCTCCACCAGTACCAAGAGGGCGAGGCTGCGCCACTTTGCCGTAATTGAGATCTTCATTTATCTTAAACTGTGATGAATAAAGTTCACGATAGCAGGTTACTCTTTATGAGGATTCTTTTCAACAACCTGGGGTGATACATCAACGGGAATGCCATTCAAAACCGCATTGTTGGACAGTGGATCAAAGCACTGGTCATCGCTCAGTATGTTGCTGTTAATTCCGCCATGGGCCCTTGCCACAGCCATTCTGACACCGGGCAGATCATGTCCCCAGCCATGGGGCAGGCTGACCACACCAGGCCGGATGTCCGGTGTTATTTTAACGGGTACCGTCAGCTGCCCCACGCGGCTCTTTACGACTGCTGTGGCCCCGTCTTCAAGCCCGAGACGTGAGGCGTCCTCCGGATGAACCTGCAGAACGCACCGGGGAGGACCGGATACCAGGGACGGAATATTGGCCATCCACGAGTTATTGGTTCGAAAATGCCGTCGTCCCACCAGCACCAGACCATGGGATTCCAAACGATCGATTGCTCCGGTAAGCCGACTTGCATCTTGGATCATGGGTTTCGGCGCCAGATCGATCTTGCCGGAGGCGGTGCGCACTATGCCGGGGATTCGGGGTACAAGGGGTCCAAGGTCAATGCCGTGAGGGTGATCTCTTAGCTTGGACAACGACAAACCATCAGGATTCAGGCCAAATCCGTCACCGTATGCCCCAGTCCGAAGCATGAAATCCAGCATCCTGTCCGGACCCTGAAAATCTTTCATGGACTGTAGTATTTCCGTTTGCTTACCGAAAAAAGGTGACGTCTCATCCCTGGCCAAACCCTCCACCATCCTGCTGATGATGGCATCATCCATCTCTGCGGCGTTTGCAGAAGCCCCTTTTCCGCTAAAAACCATGGCCAGTCGATATAGGATCTCCCATTTGTCCATTTCGTCATGGGGTTTCGGAACGACAGGGGGTGAATAGTTGGCGATGTTTCGGATTGAAAGGTTGTAGAATGCGAAATCATACTGAGCCGTGGACAATGGCCCGGTGGGAGGCAGGATCACGCTTGCATGCCGGGTGGACGCGTTCAGGTAAAAATCCACCGACACCATGAAATCCAAACCGGCTAACGCCCGGGCCACTCTATCCGAATTGGGCAGCGCGATCACGGGGTTGGAGGCCACAGTGATCAAGGCCCGGATTTGCCCTTTTCCCGGGGTCTCAATCTCGTCACATAAGGTACAGACCGGAAGCTCGCCCATGACCTCGTGCAAACCTTTGACCCGGCTTTTCCACCGGCCCAGCATCCAACCCTTTCCGCCGGGATGGTTCCGGCGCGGCATATGGGCCGGCGTAGGAAACATGGCCCCTCCGGGACGATCCAGGTTCCCGGTCAAAATGTTGAGCAGGTCAACGAGCCAGTTGGTGAGGGCCCCGAATTCCACGGTACTGGTGCCCATGCGGCCGTACACTGCCGCAGACGGTGCCGCGGCAAAATCCCTTGCTGTTCGATACACCGTAGCGGCATCAATGCCGGTGCGCTTTTCCACAGCCTTGGGGGAAAAGGGCCTGCAGAGCGCTTGAACCGTATCCAACCCGATGATGTGATCAGAGAGGTGTCCGGGATTCACCAGATTCTCTTCAAACAGGACCTGAACCAGCGCCATGAGCAGAAACGCGTCCCCCCCGGGTTTTATAGGCAAATGTTCGTGGGCCAGTTTCGCGGTTCGGCTGGCGCGGGGATCTACCACTAAGAGCTTGCCCCCTCGCCCCTTGAGAGCGCGCAATCGTCCCGGCCAGTCCGGCGCCGTAGCCAGCGACCCGTTGGATTCCAGAGGGTCTGCACCGAGTATCAATAGATAGTGGGTACGGTCTATGTCAGGCACAGCAATGGTACCGGGATGGCCGAACATCAAGCCGCTGGACACGTGTTTGGGGATCTGGTCAACCGTGCTGGCGCTGAAAATATTTCGGCTTTTTAAGGCCTTGAAAAAAGGCTTCATGGACAGGGCGCCGGCCATGGTGTGGGCACAGGGGTTCCCCACGTACGCAGCCACCGCGTCGCGACCGTACCGGTCCATCAAAGGGGCCAGACCCGCCTCCACTGCTGTAAATGCCTCATCCCAACCCACTTCCACCCAGCTGCCGTTCTTTTTTATCAGCGGGTGGCGCAGGCGATCGGGATCATCATGGAGATCGGCCAGGGCGGCCCCTTTTGGGCAGAGATACCCTTTGCTGAACACATCGTCCTTATCCCCTTCCACTGATACGGCACGGCCGCCGCGAAGGGTTATCTTCAGGCCGCAGGTGGCTTCGCAAAAAGGGCATGTTCGATAGGCAATTCGCGAATCTTCGATCTCATTTCGATAATTGGTCATAGAAGCCGCACCTCAATCAAACAGAATTTAATATTTTTCTCAATTCCCTGTTGATAATGGATGGAATAATCTGCCACCTTATGGTTGAAAAATCAATAGAAATGCCGGAGCGTTTATCCGTCACCGCAGGATTGACTATGAAACCCAAACCCTATTGACAGGAGGCTTTCAATGGTTCAGAATCCAGGTAGCCCTATTGTGAGCCCCTCGACAGTCATAGATTGGAGATCCTATTATGAACGCTTCAGATCACCCTCTGAAGGATAAATCCCTTATTGCCGGAACTCTGGAGCTAATCATCCATGTGGGCCTTGTGTTGCTGCTGCTGTTCTGGTGTTTTAGGATCGCCCAACCGTTCATTCAGATATTTATCTGGGGCGTCATCATTGCCATTGCCGTTTTCCCCTTGTACCACTGGGTGAATTCCTTTCTGCGCGGTCGTAAAAAGCTGGCTGCATTGCTGGTGACCCTGCTGCTTCTGGTCATCATCATCGTTCCCTGCCTCATGTTCGCGGCTTCCCTGGTGGAAACCACCGAGAAATTATCCGATGGTATTTCCAAAGGATCTCTTCGTATCCCCGCGCCGCCGGATGACATCAAATCCTGGCCGGCCATCGGCCAGAGCCTCCACGAATTCTGGCATCTTTCCTCGGAAAATCTTACCGCTGCCATCAGAGAGGTCGCCCCTTACCTCAAATCGTTGGGACTCTGGTTGTTGAATGCCGCCGCTGGCGCCGGTTTCGCCATCGTAAGTTTTGTGGTCGCCATCCTCATCTCCGGTGTCCTGCTGGCCAACAGCGAGCGTGGCGTTCGGGTGGCCCGCGCCATCGCCCTTCGCCTGGCTGGCGAACGGGGTGATGAATTCTTACACCTTTCCGGCGCAACCGTGAGGAGTGTGGCCCGGGGCATCCTCGGCGTAGCTATGATACAATCCATCCTTGCAGGTTTCGGTTGTCTTGTGGTCGGTGTTCCCGGCGCCGGACTCTGGGCGTTGCTTGTTCTGATTTTGGCGGTTGTTCAGCTTCCCACTTTTATCATCCTGGCGCCAATCGTCATTTATGTATTTTATACGGGCAGTACGGTTCCCGCGGTCCTTTTCGCCATCTGGAATCTTCTGGTGGGAGGATGCGACTCATTTCTGAAACCCCTGTTAATGGGGCGCGGTGTCGACGTACCCATGCTGGTGGTGTTCATCGGCGCCATCGGCGGGTTCTTGTACAACGGCATTATCGGCCTTTTTATCGGGGCCATCATTCTCTCATTGGGTTTCAAGTTGTTTCAGGTATGGCTCAATGACGATGTAAAAAAGGAAGAGGCGTCTGCGAAAACACCTTCCTAACGGGTATTGTTCAATAAGATGTTGAAACCAAATCTGCCTTCATTTAACGATCCTGAAGGATCAGCTGTCCCGCATGAACTCCCTGGCGTCATCGATGCGCACGTGCATGTTTTTCCAAAACACATTTTTTCAGCCATTCGGCACTGGTTTGATGAACATGCCTGGCATATCCGATATGAATTGACCACAGCGAGAGGTCTTTGATTTCCTGCTCGCACGGGGGGTTCGGCATATCATCGCGCTTCAGTATGCCCATAAACCGGGAATCGCCCGCCATCTGAATCAATACATGGCCGAGAACTGCGCGAAACATGAACATCAGGTGACCGGCATGGCCACCGTATTTCCGGGGGAAGAGGGTTCCGCGGAGATTCTGCAGGAAGCGTTTGACAGCGGGTTGAAAGGTTTGAAGCTGCACGCCCATGTGCAGTGTTTTGACATGAACTCAAACGATATGAATGAGCTGTATGAATGTTGCCAACTGAATCATAAGCCTGTGGTCATGCATGTGGGCCGGGAACCCAGAAGTCCGGCCTATAAGGTCGATCCCTATCAAATCTGCAGCGCGGACAGGGTGGAACGGGTTCTAAGGGATTTTCCGGATCTCAGAGTCTGCGTTCCCCACCTGGGCTTTGACGAGATAGAGGCCTACCGAAAAATGATCGAAGCACACGACAACCTCTGGTTGGACACCACCATGGTGATTACGGACTACTTTCCCATTGCCGGCGAAATTGATCTGAACCACTACCGATTGGACCGGGTGATGTACGGTTCCGATTTCCCAAACATTCCATACGCTTGGGACCGAGAGCTCAAAAGACTGAAAGCGCTGAATCTCTCCTACCCTGCGATGGAACGAATACTGAACCGAAGCGCCACCGATTTTTTCGGTATTGGGTCATGACCCCATAACCGAAGCTCGCCCGCGGACAGGCTTGAATTTTTCAATCAATTGAAAAATCGGCAAATCTTGAACAAAATTCCACAGCCAGAGCGAAAATGATATCAAGGGCCAGATGGTCGCCGATGCTCCTGTCGAAGAGCATCTTTGCTTGGGCCGGAAATTCATCATCCCCCTGCCATAACAATACCGCAACCGGTATGCGAGGTGCGATTCTGAAACAATAAGCCGCATCCGCCATATCAAGCACCGTGCCACCCAGTTGAACAGAGACCTCATGGAAGCCCTGAAGATCATCTCCGTATTTCTTTTCGATCAGATCGGCCGGTATTTTGTGGGGCCCTCGAAAAAAAGTCTCCCCGCCAAGGATGTCCTTGCCCGAGATCCATTCTCTGCTGATGGGTATCTCCTTGCAGGTTAAGAGATAATGAACCACAAAAAGACCCAAAGAGGTCGTGACCTTACCAGTGGGGTCATTTAGGCGCGTTATCTTGGATCCTTCAGGGAATATGCGGTACNCTTCTCCCCATACAGATAATGTATAGCATTTTTGTCGAACATCATAACCGCATAAGGCGCGGCTGCAGACATGGGCCGGATCCATCNGCGCCAGGTCTTGAAAATGACGGGGATCAACCCCAATGCTCATTTTATGCCTCCTTGTAACGGGATTCTTCCCGGTTCAACTGGGTTTAAGAGACTTTGAACCGTGAAACACCGTCCTGAAGCCCCTTGGCCGCATCAATCAACTGTTGGATGGCGTCATAGGTTTCACGAAAAGACTCCAGGGTCTCCTCCAATTCCTCTTTCAGGTTTGTCATGGAAATACTGATGGTCCGGGCATCATCAGACTGACTGCTTACCGCCACGTTGATCGCCTCAAACCTGGGTGAAATGGTTTGCACCCGATCAATGATCAGGGCCAGTTGTCCACTGATCTTTCCCACATCTTCAGCGCTCCCCTTCACCTCCGAAACAAACTTATCCATTTCCATCACACCCGCCGAAACGGCGGACTGCATTCCCTGAACCATCTGTTCAATATCCAGCGTGGCGACAGCCGTCTGGTCCGCCAGCCTGCGGATTTCCCTGGCCACCACATTGAACCCCCTTCCATATTCCCCGGCCTTTTCCGCTTCAATGGCGGCATTGAGAGAGAGAAGATTCGTCTGATCGGCCACCTTGGTAATCGTGTCCACCACATGGGTCACATTTTCGGCCTTTTCATTGATGGACTCCAGATGGTTGGATATGGACCTGGAAGCGTCCTCCATCCGGACCATGGCCCCCTTCATGCCGTCCAGATCCTTCTGGCTTCGACTGGCAAATCCCGCGGTCTCCTCGGATGCGGCAACCACCTCTTTGACGGTATTCACAAGCTGAGCGGCCACCTGGGATATTCCCGCCACCGACTTGACCACCCTGTCGGTGGAACTGACTTGATGGCTCATGGTGGCTTCCTGCTCTTTGGCCGCCGCGGCCAGTTCGTTGGAAGAAGACGTTACCTGAACACCTGAACGCTGAACCTGTCCGATGAGGCCGTTGAGATTCCGTATCATGGAACCCAGGGAAGAAAGGAGGCGTCCGGTCTCATCATCGGTGTTCTCCGGAACTTCAACCGTAAAATCCCCCTTGGAAACCTTGCCCGCCACGGTCACGGCCTCCGTAATCGGACGGCTGATTTTTTTTGCCAGCCATGCCAGCACGAAAAAGGTGGCCAGAAGCCCGGCAAAGGAAATGAGCAGAATGTGAAGCAGAATTTCTTTGATGGGACTGATAATCTCATCTTCGGAAACCCGCATGATGATGGTCCAATCCCCGGTATCAATCCGGGTCCCGCAGAAGATATCCTCATCACCATCCAGAGGATCCGAGGCCCGAATGAGAAGTGGTGGTCCGTTATGGGTGTAGAAACGCTTCAGTATCCCGGCGTAATCCGTCTCATTGATATTTCGGGTCATCATCCGTTTGAGCATCTCCCCTTCCAAATCCCCGGTTTTCCCTTCGGAACGGATCCTGGCAGCGGTATTTTCAGATATCAACGGCAGGGTGGAAGAAATGATTTTGCCCTTTCGGCTGAGCAGCACAAAAGCGGCTGATTTGTAAGGCTTGAACCCTTCAAGATATGCATGAATTTTGGTCAAAGCCCGATCCACACCGGCAATACCCACAAACTTACCGTCGATCTCGATGGGGAAAGTCTGCTCCACGATCATTTTGCCTTCATAGAAATAGGGCTCCGTGATCATATATTTTTCAGGGCCTTCGGACAGAAACTTCTCCTTGCAACCCTGATAATAAAGGCTGTTTTCCATATCGATGAGGGGGCTCAATTTGATTGACCCCGTTTCACCTTTCTCAACAAACCAATAGGGCAGAAACCGTCCCTCACTGTTCAGGCCTTTCTTGATGTCCCCTGCCCTTTCCAGAAAGTCTTTGTCATTCTGGTCCGCATTGGACTCATAACCGAAATACGCCCCGGTAAATCTCGGGTAATTGGAAAGAATATTCCGGGCATATCGCGTGGAAGCCTCTCGATTTCCAAACAAACCGCTCATCTGTGCCAGCGCCATGGCCTTGGAAACAGATACGGCCTCCAGATTCTGTTCCTCGATCTTGTTGGCGATTTCCCGTGTATTGGCCTTGATGAGCTGTTCATTTTCCATCATCAGGTTGCGGTACATGCCTCGGGAAAAGGCCGCAACAATGAGGAGAACCACCAGCGTGACGGTTATGCCGAAATAAAAAATTAATCTTCCTTTGATGCTGGTGGGCAAGACGCTTCTAGTCTTCATGCTAAGCCTCCCGAAACAATTGAACTTCACATAGCAAAATACGGCTTATGGCTTAAAAAATAAGGACCTCCATCATTTCTTCTTCCGCCTTTCCAAAACCTGTATGATGCGAAGAAGTGTTTCGTTTACCGGAACCGGAACATCATACTGCCGTGCGAGCTGAACCACCTTCCCGCCAAAAACTTCCACCTCGGTTTTTCTCCCGGCCTCCATATCCTGAAGCATGGATGTTTTTCCATCCGGGGACAAGGTCTTTAGGACCTTTTCCCATTCGTTTACGTCTTCCTCCACCAGGTTAACCCCGGCCGGTTGGGCCAAAGCGATCACTTCCTCCATCAGGGAAGTCATCAACGCCCTGGCTTCAGGGGACGTCTGGAAAACCCCGTAGGGAGCTCCCATCACGGCGGATGCCTGGTTCATGCCCACGTTGACCATGAATTTCCACCACATGATACGGATCATGTCCTCGGGGCTTTCATAATTGATTCCAGCGCGTTCAAATGCGCGCTGAACCCGTAGCACCCGCTGGGAGAGCTTCTTGTTCACAGCCTCTCCAAAGTAGTGCTTTCCAGGGATACTGAAACTGACATGATTCCCCTGCCTGAGGGCATCGATTCCCACTGAAACCGCGTAGAGAATTTTGTCCATCCCGTACATGCTTCCGATATAGGGTTCACTGTCCAAACCATTCATGACGGAAATAATGGTGGTATTTTCACCGACCAGGGCCTTAAGATCCTCGGTTGCTTCAGGCAAATGGTGATGCTTGAGTGCCACGATGATAAGATCCGCCGACGTATCAACCTTGTCCGGATTCAAAACAGGCACCGCACAGACCTTTCCATTTACAACAAGGCCATCTTTCGCCAGCCGCTTGCCCCGCTCACCCCTGGCGACCAGTGAAGTGGAAAATTCCCCGCTTTCAAAAAACCTGGATGCGAAAAACGAACCCATGGCGCCTGCTCCCAGGATGGCCACTTTCTTTATCTCTATCATGGTTTCCTCCGGTTACGCTTACCGAACCGTCTTTTTAAATAGCACGTTAAGATCCAGCCGAAAACCCTATTAATTCACTTTACTGACAACTTTTTAGAAAATCCAGTACAGACCCGTTAAATTTCATTGTGATCTTTTCATTGAGACCATTGACCTGGTTTTGTTATAGTGCCATAAGTTTAAGCCGTATTTATGAAAACAGGTGGATCATGGGGAATGAGCGTTTGGTCTCCAGAAAAGCGATTTTTCTTTTGCCAATCATATTGATCGGTAGCCTTTTTCTCCTGACAGCCACACCTTCGGTTGCTGCAACTTATGCTGTATCGCCGATGGGAAGTGATGGGGGTTCAGGTTCTTCGTCCGATCCCTGGCGCACCCTTCAACACGCGGCCAACAGCGTCACAGCAGGGGATACGGTGCAAATTAGAAGCGGAACCTACGCAGGATTCCGGGCCGTATCCGGTGGCACAGAGGGGCAGCCGATTACCTTTATGCCAGTGGAAGGCGCCGTTGTACTGCTCAACAGCGTCAGTATCAATGGCGAAAAAGGGAGCATCATTGAAATCGAAGGATACGACTGGTGGGTTCTGGCCGGACTGGAAGTATCCGATGCACCGGTCAATGCGGGGATCGATATTCGGGTAGCGGACCATGTGACAGTCCGGAACTGTCATTGCCATCACAATCAGAAATGGGGCATTTTCACAGCTTTTGCGGAGCATTTCACCGCGGAAGACAATGAGTGTAACGACCAAACGGAAGAACACGGCATCTATCACAGCAACAGCGGCGACAACGCAATCATCCGATACAATATCTGTCACCACAACACCGGCTGCGGAATACAGATCAATGCGGACCCCTCCATGGGGGGCGATGGCATCAGCAGCGCGAATGTCATTTCTTCCAACACCCTCTACGAAAACGGCTCAGCTGGAGGGGCGGCCATCAACCTGGCCTCGGTCCGGGACACCCTCATTGCCAACAACCTGATTTACAGCAATCACGCAGGTGGTATCGCCGCTTGGGATGACGGCCAGGGAAACCAATGGGGCAGCAAAAACAATCTTTACTATAACAATACCGTGCATATGCCGTCCAACGGCCGCTGGGCTGTCAACCTGAAAAACGGCAGCACTGATTCCAGGGTATACAACAACATTCTGATTCATGAAAATCAGGCAAGAGGTGGTATTGAAATTGATACATCGAGCCTTTCAGGGTTTTCCAGCGACTATAATATCCTGGCACGAATCAGCCTGGATGAGACCACTTTAAGCCTTTCAACGTGGCAATCCAACTATTTGCAGGATGTGCAGTCATATAACGAAACGGCTGCTCAGACGTTTGCATCGCCCGGCAGTGATTATCATCTACTGAGCAACGCCAGAGCAAAAAACGGCGGAACAACCCTTTCGGAGGTGCTCACGGACCTTGACGGCAACAGCCGGCCTCAGGGTGACGTCTATGATATGGGGGCCTATGAGGATGTCTCCGATACAGTTTGCTCACAATGTTCCGGTGATACGGTTATTCTGACCGGCGGAACCTTCTCTAACACCTGCGAGTGTGTCGGCACCACCTCTATCACCATTTCGGGAAATGTCACCGTTCAGACGGGCGCAACCATAACCTTCAAAGCACCAACGGTCATCATCCGGAGCGGTTTTCATGTGGAAGCGGGTGCATCGGTAAGAATTCAAAAAAACTGAATCAGAAAAGGATAGAAAATTAATGGAATATAAGGTGCTTCTAACCATTTTTGCCTCCGTTTTCGTTGCAGAACTGGGCGACAAGACGCAATTGGCGACCATGCTTTTCGCTGCTGATAAAGACGTCAGCAAACTCACCGTATTTTTCGGTGCATCTTTAGCCCTCATTGTTGCCTCGGGAATCGGCGTGCTGGCCGGTAGTGTTATTTCCCAATACATCAGCGAAAAACATCTGCAGTATATTGCAGGTATTGGTTTTATCGCCATCGGCATATGGACGCTTTTAAAAGCATAAGCGCACTCTTCGAGATACACTTGACAGCCGCCATACACCTTGACACCCGGGTGTCTTCATCGGTATAGTCCATTCCCGAAATAAAAAGTTCCCACCCCGTTATTTTCATCGGTGACCGGACAAAAGCCATGTTTCGATTCATTCATGCGGCGGACATACATCTGGACAGCCCGTTAAGAGGTCTGGAGAGCTATGAGGACGCTCCCGTGGACGAAATTCGAAATGCCACCCGCCGGGCCTTTGACAACCTGGTGGCGCTTGCCATTGAAGAGGAGGTTCGTTTCGTTCTCCTGTCAGGGGATCTTTACGATGGCGACTGGAAGGATTACAATACGGGGCTATTTTTCACCGAACGGATGGGACGTCTGAAACGGAACGGCATCCAGGTGTTCATGGTGTCGGGCAACCACGACGCCGCCAGCCGTATTTCCCCCCATCTGCACCTTCCGGACAATGTGACGGTTCTTTCTACCCGCAAGCCGCAAACCATTTTGCTGAACGACATCGGTACTGCCATTCACGGACAGGGATATACTTCCAGGGCCATCACGCACAACCTGGCACAGCACTATCCCCAATACCATCCCGGCTACTTCAACATCGGGTTGCTCCATACGTCCCTAAATGGCAGAGAAGGTCATGAACCGTACGCACCCTGCTCTCTGGATGACCTTAAATCAAAAGGGTATGACTACTGGGCCCTGGGGCACATTCACCAGCGGGAGGAGATCTCAAGGGATCCCTGGATTCTTTTTCCCGGTAACCTTCAAGGACGGCATATTCGAGAAAGCGGTTCCAAAGGTGCATCGCTCATCACTGTTGAAAACGGCCATGTGGCAAATGTGACGCACCATAACCTGGACGTTCTCAGGTTTAACAGAGTCACTGTTGATCTGTCTCACTACAGCACCATCGATGCGGTTCACGATCCTGTCCGGGAGGCACTGGAAACCGCACAAACTCAGGCAGATGAACGGATCCTGGCGGTTCGTCTGGAGCTCACGGGGGAAAGCCCGCTTCACACCCATCTCCTCTCCCATGCCGCTCGCCTCACCGAATCTTTTCGCAGCCTCACAACGGGACTGGGAGACATGTGGCTCGAAAAAGTCCTGTTCAAGACCTGCTCAAAGGATCCCTTTTTAACAATCCCCGAAGAAATGACCCCCCTTCGTGAGATAATGGCGGCGGTAGATGCAGTGAAATGGGACCCTAATGAAGAACCGGAACCCCTCTCCCTTCAAATCCAAGACATCGCAGATCTCAAAAACAAATTGCCCCCTGATCTCTTGGGCGGCGACGATCCGTTGTTTCCGAACCATTCCGAGGGAATCTCAGAACTCCTCAATGATGTCAAGGCGCTCCTGAGCGCACGGCTGAGCCGACCGAGGAGCCGCTCATGAGGATCAAGCGACTTGACCTCATCGCTTTTGGCCCATTCACGGATCAGACCCTGGCTTTCGACACAAAAGGTCCGGGGCTGACGGTCATATTCGGGCCCAACGAAGCGGGTAAAAGCAGCTCCCTGAGAGCCCTCAAATGCCTTCTGTACGGAATACCCGAACGGACTCCCGACAACTTCCTGCATCCCAATGACCAACTTCTCCTGGGTGGCGCTCTGATAGCCGACAACGGAAAAACACTCCCTTTTTTGCGGCGAAAAAGGCGTAAAACTTCCCTGTTTGACACCCATGACAACCCCCTCGCCCCAGAAGCCCTATCACCCTTTATTCGCGGGGTAGATCAGGATGAATTTGAAACCCTTTACGGCATCAATCACGAAGCTCTGGTACAGGGGGGCCGTGACATCCTGGACCAGAAAGGCGAGGTGGGCCAGGCTCTTTTTTCAGCAGGCGCCGGTATCTCATCCCTCAGGGAAGTTCTGGCCAAGCTGGACATGGAAGCGGATGAACTGTTCAGGCCTCGGGCTTCCACCCGCCACATCAATCGGGCGCTTGCCGACTATAAAAAAACTCAGAGGGAAATACGGGCTGCGACCCTTTCCGGACAGGACTGGATGAGGGTGGAACAGGATCTTCGAAAGGCCAAAGCCGAACTGGTGCTGATCGAAGAAAAAAGAAGAGAAAAAAACACCGAGCGACGGCAGCTGGAACGGTTAAAACAAGCCCTTCCACAATTGGCATTACGTCGGGAGTACCTCGACCAGCTGCGTAGCCTGGGGGAAACTGCCCCACTTCCCGATGATTTTACCAGAAGAAGAAAAAAAGCGGGAGATCTTCTCCAGCAAGCCCAACAGACCCGAAAAACAACGGCCCACCATTTGACGTCCCTCAGGGAAAACCTGGAAAGAGTTTCATTTAGTTCGACACTCCTGGATCAAAGCGAATGGATTGAAGCGCTCTACCAGAAACTGGGCAGCCACCGAAAAGCCATGAAAGACCGTCCCCGGCTGGAAGGGATGCGTATCGCCTGCAAGAGCGAAGCGGCAGCGCTTCTCCGACAACTCCCCACGGACCTCCCCCTGGATCACGTAGAACGTCTTCGCCCCTTCCTGGGCAAGCGAAAGGGCATCCAAACCCTGGCCTCAAAATACGAAGCCTTGAATCAAAGCCAGCGGCAACACCAACAGCAGCGGCGACGTCTGGAAGGGGCGCTTGATGAAATCGACCACTCTGTTAAACAAATGCCCTCATTCCCACCCACGGACGATCTGGTCCGGACCGTGAAGCTGGCCCGTAAAGCGGGAGATCTGGACGATCAGCTGCTAGAGAAATCAAGGTTGCATGAAACCCGGCAAATACAACTCAAAAAAGAACTTTCACAGCTGGGACTCTGGAAGGGAGATCTAAAATTAGCCTGTGAGCTTCCCCTCCCGCTCAAAGAAACCATCCTTCGGTTCGAGGAAGATTTTCGAACCTGTGAAGAACAACTGCGCGCGGTTGAAAAGGAGATGGAGAATCTCACGGCGGTTCAGAAACAAATCACAGGGAGCATCAGAGAAATTGAGTATGCGGGTGAGGTGCCTTCCGAAACGGAGCTGGATCAGGTCCGAAAGAGACGGGACGCAGAGTGGCAGTTGCTCAAAAGGCATTGGATGAAAGGGGAAGACGTCTCCTCTGAAAGCCGTTCTTTCACTGAAAAGGATGGTCTGACGGAAGTTTATGAAGCGGACGTTAAAACGGCAGATCAGCTCTCGGACCGGTTACGCCGGGAAGCAGACCGGGTCCACAAATTTGCCGCACTTAAAACGGGTCAGTTGGCCAACCAGGAAGCCACTTTAAACCTTCACGAACAATTGAAGCAGCGCAACGCTGAAGCTCAAATTATTTCAAAGAAGTGGCAACTGCTTTGGCAGTCTTGCACCATTATCCCCCTTCCTCCTAAAGAAATGCTGAATTGGTCCGATAAGTTTGAGAAAATTCGGGCCGGCGCCATGGAACTGAACAACCTTGAGGGCGAAATCAATACGCGCAAAACCCAAAGAGAGAAACTTCGAAATGGCCTTCTCGCGGCCATAAACGGTTTTGAAAACACCAAAGCGTTTCGGGATGAAACGCTGGAACCGGTTCTCATATCTTGTGAAACCCTTCTTGAGAATCTCGAGGGGGGAAAAAAGGACCGGCAAAAGTTGCTGGATAAACAAAACGACCTTAAAGAAAATCTCAAAACAGCACGGCAGCAGGAAGAAGCGGCAGGGGAGGAATTGGCAAACTGGGAGAAACGCTGGCGTGAATCCGCATCACTGTTTATCAAAACCGAAAGCATTTGCTCCGAAACCCCTTCCCTGATTGAACCGGAGGACGTTAACGACATCCTTGAGAATCTTCAGGGCTGTTTTCTAAAAGTCAAAGAGGCGGGTGAACTGCAAAAAAGAATTGAAGGCATTGATCGAGATGCCAAAGACTTTATAACGGAAGTTCAGAATCTTGTAATAAAAGTGGCGCCGGAGCTAAAAGAACTGGAAACGGAGCAAATAGTCCTTCAACTGCAGAAACTTCTGAAAAAAAACCTGGAGCAAAAAACCCTCCTCCAGAAATATACCCGAGAAATCGAAGAAGCAGAAAACGACATCAAAAGGACAGAAGAAGCCATTTTGGCTGCGCAAAAACAGATGTCAGAATTAAAACGGATCGCCGGTTGCGATGACTCGGATGATCTTGAAGAAGTGGAACGGATATCCCGAGAACACCTGGATCTTAAAACCAAATGCAGAGAAACGGAAACCGCGCTTTTGACCAGTGCCGAAGGACTCAGTATCTCCCAGTTGGAAAGACAGGCTGCAATGATCAATCCTGACGCACTGCCGGGAAAAATTGACGCTTTGACCAGTGAAATTGAACATCATCTTGACCCTGAAATCAGGCGCCTTTCCGAAATCCTGGGAGAGAAGAAAAGGGAACTGCAACAGATGGACGGCAGCGCAAAGGCCGCGGAGGCGGCTCTCTCCGCTGAACAAACACTGGCAGCCATTCGACGAATGAGCGAGCAATTCATTCGACTCAAAGTGGCAGCAAGCATTTTAAAACAGGAGATTGAACGTTTTCGGCGTGAAAACCAGGATCCCATACTGTCAATGGCGTCTCGGTTTTTCCGTCAATTGACCCTTGGTTCATTTGAGGGATTGCGAACGGATGAAGATGAGAGAGGCCAACCGGTGCTGGCGGGCTTAAGGCATCAAAACCGCATGATCCGGGTGGAAGGGATGAGTTCCGGGACCCGGGATCAACTATACCTTGCCCTGCGGCTGGCGTCCCTTGAAAAACGTTGTAAAATGGGTGAAACCATGCCTTTTATCGTGGACGACATATTGGTAAACTTTGACGATAAGCGCTCCAGAGCCACTTTGGAAGTGTTGGCAGACCTGGCCGTGAAAACCCAGGTGATTCTGTTTACCCATCACGAACGGATTGCAGAGGAAGCCACGTCAATGACGGGCAACGGGAATATCGAAGTGCATCCTATTTAAGGAGGAAAAACCTATCTATTACCCAAAAGAAAGGTCGGGGCTGGTCGAGCGTTTAGGTCTCGGGCTCAGTCACATCTACTACGGACAGGGGGTCGGCAAAACCACCCGTGCGGTGGGACTGGCCATCAGAGCTGCGGGAGTCGGGCTCAAGGTCCATTTTGTTCAATTCATGAAATCAGGCACATCCGGGGAAATCATCATCTTCGCCAACATTCCCAACATTCGATACCAGTGCCCGGGCAGGCACCCTTATATCATTTCCAAGGGTCCTGAAGCGGTTCACTATGACCATGCCGCACAGGCCCTGCAGATGGCCTTTGAAGCGGTTGAAGCGGGAGCAGAGCTGTTGATCTGTGATGAGATTTTAAATACCCTGATTTTTAAGCTTCTGGAGAAAAAGCTGGTCATTGAGCTGATGAAAATGTGCCGGAACAAAACAGAACTGGTCATGACCGGCGCCAGTGCACCACAGGACCTCATCGAACTGGCGGATTATGTCACGGAACTCCGTCAGATCAAGCACCCCTACTACTCGGGTGCCAAGGCGCGGCGGGGTATTGAATTTTAGGCTAAAATCGGGTACCGCGCATTTTCAGGGTTTCTTTTCAACTTCTTTTACAAACGTTAATATTTTGTCCAACTGACCCAAAGCCAAAGCAATCACTTTTTCTTGGGTATCGATAATGTTCAACAGGTTTACATCATTTATGCTTTTGTAAATCTTATCAACATAACCTATCGACTTTTTTATACTTTTCCTATTGGCATTAAGTCTTCCGATTATGTGTGAATTCATATTGCCTTGATCATTGTATGTTTGAGACAGCCAATGGGACAAATCACTGCACCACAAGAACGTTTTATAAATGTTCATAAACGACAAATATATTTCATAGGAATACTTATTCTTGTTGCTTTTCAAAATATTTCGGCTTCTTTTATTAATATAATTCATTCTACTGATCTGCTTATTTAGAACGAATATCTCTTCAAGCAAATGGGTCTTGGTTTTTTTATCAATTTTTTGATTGTCGGAAAATGCGATATTGCACGAAAATAGAAATACGAAAAAAATAAGGCCCATACTCAAACTTGTTTTCATATTGAATCTCATGTCAATCCTCTCTGTCTGCTCAACAATAGCCGGCCTCGGCATAAAAAGGTTTCATAAACCAACATCATCCTTGATCCACATCGATAAGCTTCAAACTTCAGCGGGTACTCGGATTTTCTGAACCGCCATAAGGCTGATGACGCTCAATCCCGCCCCGGCCAGAAAGGGGATCCTGTAATCCACCATCCACAGAATTCCCCCAAGGGCCGGCAGAAATACGGCTGCAATATGATTGATGGTGAATCCCACGGCCATACTGGGAGCAATATCCCTGGGGTCGCCCACCTTCTGGAAATAGGTCCGGATGGCGATGGCAAAATTGAAGAAAATGTGGTCCAGGATGTAAAATAAAGAGACCAGAATTTTTGAGTCAACAACCGCATAGGCCAGAAAAATAAACAGAAGGCTGAAGTATTCCAGGGACAAGACTTTCCGTTCGCCAAAACGCACGATACACCTTCCCACCATGGGGCTCAGGAAATAGTTGATGGCATTGTTGATGACAAAAAGCGCCGTCACCTCCTGTATGGAAAATTCGAACTTTCTGACCAGCAACAACACGGCAAAGGCCATGAAAATCTGCCGCCGGGCCCCGGCCATAAAGGTCAAAAAATAGAAGAGCCAATACTTTTTTCGAAAAATCATTTTTTTGTGCTGCGGAACGATAGTCTTATCCACGGGGTTCCGAGTGAAGGCCCAGCATCCCACGGCCATTATCAGCCCCCCGATGATCAGGTAGATCTTTTGGAAATTGAGAAAACTCGAGATGAGAAAGATAAAAACACCGATGCCGATATTGGATGCCGCGGCAATGCTGCGCAATCTTCCAAACACCATGGGGCTTTGGTATTTATCAAAATACTGAAGTGTCAGGGACTGGTTGGTGGTCTCATAATAGTGAAACCCAAAGCTCATCACCACAGTGGTCAACATCAATCCGGTATAGGTCGGAAAAAGTCCCGTAAACGCAAGGCCCGCCCCCAAAAAGAGGATAGAAATGGCAGAGAGGCGATGCTCCCGGATCACCATCATGACAAACACCGCGAGAAACGTCAAAAACCCAGGAATCTCACGCACCGACTGAATCATGCCCACCTGTTCCCCCGAAAGATGGACCTGTTCCACGGCAAAATTGTTAAACAGCATCATCCATGCCTGAAGGCCAATAGTGGAACTAATGGTCATCATCATCAGAAAACGGAACATGGGGTTTTGTTTTAATTGGACCATATGCTTTTAAAGACGGGCACTGATTCTAATGACCAATTGGCAAAAGGTTTTCAATCAGAGGCAGCTCCGCCCCCCCTTGTAGCGAGGCGCGTAATAGGTATTGGAAAGGGAATCCGTGCGAATGGTTTTTCCCCTTCCCGGTGCGTGAATGAATTTTCCGCCCCCCACGTAAATGCCCACATGGGAGACCCGATTTTTGCCGGAAATGTCAAAAAAAACCAGGTCTCCTTCAGACAGGTCATTTTTTGGAAGGGGTTTCCCGACACCATATTGCTCCCTTGAGGTACGTGGCAGATTAATGCCGTTCAGATAGTAGACGGCCATGACCAACCCGCTGCAGTCAAATCCTTTATCCGGTGAAGCCCCTCCCCACTGATAGGGAAGGCCGATAAAACTGCGGGCCGTTTCTACAATCTCGTTTCTGAGAGCATTTTTCGAAGGGGCTTCTTTGGCAAGGGAAGCCGCGTGGGCGGAAGGGGGCACCACATAATAATCATCGATAATACCGGCACGAACCAAACGGCCGGCATTTCTTTGCGCCTCAACCGACGAAGGGAAATCGCCGAAGCGGACCTTTATCAAACCTTGCTTCGTACGAAAATAGTAGGCCTTTATACCCTGTTCCGCCAGAGACCGGGTGAGGGTGACGGCGTTTTCCAGTTCACGAAATGCGCCCACCTGAACCGTATATCCGGTCAGGGCTGGAACTGTTTCAACCGGGGGGGCCAAATAATCCGGCTTTTTGGACGTCTTGGCGCATCCTTGCCCCAGAATCATAAATACAAAAAGGAACAGGACGCTCAGCCCTTTTGAACAATGTCTATCCAAAATAAAGGGCATGAAAAAATACCTTATTCCCTACTGAAAAGGGGTTTCCCCATCCCTCATATCCGGTGGTCGGCCCATGTCATTTTCCCATGAAGGCGTATCGGGAATCGGTTGGTATCGCCATTTGGAAGCATCAAATTCTTCCCGAAGATCCGCACAGGAAATGAAAGGTACGGTTATCCCCAAAAGGAAGAGTACAAAAACGGCAAGCTTTGTTTTGTCCATTAAAGTCCGTATGATAAATTTTATTTTCATTCCTCTCATGTGAAGACTTATCCTCCTATCGAATCTTGACTGGAAACCATGTATTGTATACGCTTTGGCAAAGGAAATTGCATGCAGGATTAAAAACCCTTAATTTATAGCACATTCAGAATCGGAAACGCCAGCGCCGAAAGGATTTTTTCTGAAAAGCAAAAAGGATGGGTGCAACCCGTGGCAATTGTCTAATTGCGAAATGCGGAATGTGAATTACATTAGTTGTTAAAGTCATATTTGAGAAAAATCGTAACCTTTTTGTTTTTTCAGTCTCAAGAGGCATATATAGTTTTGATTACAAGGGAGAGAAACCATGCCCATATATGAATTTAAATGCAAAAAATGCGGAGAACTCTTTGAGTCCCTCTGTTTTCGTTCAAACGCCGAAGACAAAGGGCCTTGCCCCTCCTGCGGGGAGAATGACAGTGAAAAACAATTGTCCGTCTTTTCGTCCGGCGGATCCGGAAAGAGTCNGGATTTGGGAGGTGCTNCGACTTCCGGGTCATGNGCAGGAAGAGGCGGCTTTTCCTGAGCGGGTTGATACNTGCAGCNGTGTGCTGCAGTTGACCAACATTAAGGAACACAATATTTATGGAAACAACCGACACAGAAAGAAAAGGTAAAGATATGAGCATCTGGATTATATTAGGGGTAATTGCTGTGTGGGTTCTTTTGCAGGCCTACATTCTGCCCAAAATGGGCATTTCCACCTGAATGAGCAACAGTTGCCAGGTCGGCGACAAACAACCCAAAAGCATCGAAATGCTGGATAAGAAATAGCCTTTATTCGGATTCAAAAACGGTTAGCTGTAGAAGAAATCCTATTCACGCAAAACCGCAAAGTATTGAATGGACTCCATTCTTTCTTTGCGGTTTTGTGCCTTCCATGATATGATTCCCGGTCACGCAACCAAACTTATACAGGAGCGAATCCATGGAAGATAAAAAAGCGGATTTAGCAGGTCCCGGCATTGGCGATTACGCTGAACTCGAAAGCATCTTGCCGGCCGATTATGTCACCTTGCTAAACCCCAGGGAAACCCAGGGTGCCATCTATGCTGCCAAAGACTACATTGAAGAAAACCTGTGCAGGGAATTGAATCTCATACGGGTTACCGTTCCCCTGATCGTGGATGTTGACAGCGGCGTAAATGATTACCTGGATCGGGACGGCTCCAGGAGTCCCATTGGGTTTCACATTTCAAACGATCATGACAAGAACCCCATTGACGCCCAGGTGGTTCAAGCCGCTACCAAATGGAAACGGGTTGCCCTGAAACAGTTCGGTTTGAAAACCGGTGAAGGGCTTATCACGGATATGCGCGCCATCCGTAAAGATTATTTTCTGGATCACGATCACAGCGCCTACGTGGACCAATGGGACTGGGAACTGGCCATCACAGAAGACCAGCGCAACCTGGGGGTTCTGAAACAGGTGGTGGAAAAAATATGGAAAGTGCTGAAAGGCGCAGAAAACCACGTGCAGAGCCTTTTCCCACAGCTCAAAACCGACAAATACGAGGATATGCCGGAAAAACTCACCTTCCTGCACGCAGAAGATATTCTGGCCCGATACCCGGATATGCCGAGGAAACAGCGGGAGACGGAAATCGTAAAAGAGTATAAGGCGATTTTTATCTATGGCATCGGCTGGACCCTTGATGATGGGTACCCCCACGAAATGCGGGCCGCTGATTATGACGATTGGGTCACGGAAACCGTCTCGGAGGACGGGCGGCCCATGCACGGCCTGAACGGCGACATCCTGGTCTGGAACCCGGTCACCCAGCGCCGTCACGAACTGACTTCAATGGGAGTACGTGTCAACGCCGAGACCCTCCAGCAACAGCTTGAAATTACGAACCAGATGGATTTTCTGAAAATGCCCTACCACCAGGCCGTATTGAACAATGACATTCCGCTGAGCATCGGTGGGGGCATCGGGCAATCCAGAACTTTCATGTCCCTGCTCAAAAAGGCGCACCTGGGGGAAGTAAGCGCCACGGTCTGGCCCAAAATCCTTAAAACCATGTGCGCGAAAAAGAATATTCACGTCATTGAATAATTTTGGTATTTTTCAATCCGTAACCCTCAACAATTCTGTAAGGAGGTCCTATGGCAGAAGCAATCAAGGCAGGATGTGCTCGTCCCACCGGTGGTCCTGTTGGCGAACCAGCGTCTGAATCCACCCCTGAAACCACACCATCGAAAAAGGAGGACAAAAAAATGATACAGGTCGGCAAAAAAGCCCCGGATTTTACGGCACCGGGCTACCAGAACGGCAACTTCATTAACGTCAAGCTATCTGAGCACCTGGGGAAATGGGTGGTGCTGTGCTTCTATCCGGGTGATTTTACCTTTGTCTGAGCCACGGAAATTTCAGCAGTTGCTGAAAAATATTCCGAATTCCGGAAACTGGGCGTGGAAGTTCTTTCCATGAGCATCGACAGCATGTTTGTGCATAAAATGTGGGACGATCATGAACTGAGCAAAATGGTGGACGGCGGTGTCCCTTTTCCCATGCTTTCAGATGCCGGCGGACGGGTTGGTAAGGTTTACGGGGTTTACGACGAAGATGCCGGTGTTGAAACCCGCGGGCGATTCATTATCGATCCGGATGGCGTGATCCAGGGCTATGAGGTGCTGACCCCGCCGGTAGGACGAAATGTCGCCGAAAGCCTGCGTCAGATTCAGGCCTTTCAACTGGTTCGTGCATCCAAGGGAACGGAAGCTACGCCTTCCGGCTGGAAGCCCGGTAAAAAAATCCTCAAACCCGGTCCCGACCTGGTGGGTAATGTGTGGAAAGAATGGAAAACGGATATGGCCTTTGATTAACTTGTACACAACCGTTCGGGGGTGATGCGGAAGGTTTGCTGGACCCGCCTCAACCCCGACGGTTAAATATCACCATTCCCACAATAATCAGCACCATTCCCATCACGTGATAACCTTGAAGCGTCTCCCCCAGGAAAAAAATGGCCATGGCGGATGCAAATACCGGAACCAGGTAGGTAAATAGTCCCGCCCGATTGGCCCCGATCAGCTCTATGCCCCGGTTCCAGCAGAAATAGGCGACAACGGATGGAAACAGGGCCACGTAGAGGATACTCGTGAGGGCAGCGAGATTCAGTGGAAATGGTCCCACCGTCCTCAGTTCCCAGATATAGAGGGGTAGCAGCATCAGGGCACCCAGGCCGAAAGTCAGTAACAGCGTGCTCAGGGGATGGATGGATGGGCGCTTTCTGAACAGTGCTGAATAAAGCGCATAGGTCACCACCGCAATCAGCATCAAAACGTCGCCTTTCACCAGTTCCATGGTCATTAGAACCCGCAATTGGCCATGAAGCACGATAATACAGGCACCCGCCATAGAGACCACAACACCGATCATCTGAATGGATGAGATCTTTTCCTTGAAAACGATCCACGATATCAGAATAATGGTCGCCGGCATGGCCGTCTGCATCAACGATATATTGATGGCGGTGGTGGTATGGGCTGCTGTGTAAAGCAGCGCATTGAAACAGGCAATCCCCAAAAAAGAAAGAATCAGCATCCACTCCCAGGACCGTACGGCCAATCTCCAATCCCGTTTTACATGGCCCGCAGCTAAAGGAATAAGAATAATAAACGCCACGACCCAACGCCAGAAAGCCAGGCTGACGGGGGGTACCACATCAACCACACCCCTTGCCACCACAGCATTACCCCCCCAGCAAAGGGGCGGTACCAGCAGTAGAAAATAGGGCAGCAAACCGGGACCGGATTTTGTTTTTTTTGACATTGGTTTCATCATATTCAGGGAGTCCCTCAGAGCCATCATTATCTGTCGCCTAAAATTTTTAACATAGATAAATTACCATGTCACTCACTAGTAAACATAATTTTCCTTGACTCATAAAAATTGATATTATAACTAAGAAGGCTTATTGGTGATTTTGGGATCACAGCACATAGTCACTAAAAAGGGATTCAGAGTTATCAAAAATCAGTTTCCTCTTTTTCTGGCCCCTGTTTTTTTCACGATAAAGTTTTGGATATATTTGGCTATAATCATGACATGGCTGTCCACCGGGAAGGAAGCCTCATGAAAAGAATGCCTCACAAAAATTCGGCAAAACCTTTAATCGTCAAAATCATTTCTACTTTTTTTGCTTTAATGTTCGTTTGCGGTTTGAAAGTCTATGCAAATGAGACCAGAGGTATCAATGTTGCTGTAAAAGACGATTCTGGGCAGGAATTATTACTGTACAAGGGCAGCTATGCTTTAATTATCGGGGTTAGTGATTACACAAACGGCTGGCCGGACTTAAGAAGTATACCGGAAGAGTTGGACCATATTGAAGAAACACTCCAAAAACAGGGCTTTCATGTGACACGGGTAATGAATCCGGATAGCAAAGCGCTGAATACAGCTTTTGAGAATTTTATCGATCAGTTTGGATTTGAACCTGACAACCGTCTACTTTTTTTCTTCTCCGGGCATGGGCATACGCGAAAAGGCGGCGAAAAAGGTTATTTGGTACCGGTTGACGCACCAGACCCCCAACGAGACAAAATTGGGTTTTTGCGAAAAGCCATCCCCATGGCCCAGATCCTCTCCTGGTCCCGCCAGATGGAAGCCAAACATGCCCTTTTCCTTTTTGACAGCTGTTTCAGCGGAACGGTATTCAAGGTCAAAGCACTGCCCAAAAGGCCACCCCATATTACCCGATCAACGTCTCTTCCGGTGCGCCAGTACATTGCTGCGGGTGATGCGGGCGATACAGTTCCAGCCAGCAGTGTCTTTACACCAGCCTTTATTGATGCACTGGAATATGGTTGGGCTGATTTGAATGGAGACAATTACATCAGCGGAACGGAGTTGGGAATCTATCTCCAAGAAAAGGTGCCACAGTACGCCGCGCAGACCCCTCAATATGGTAAAATAAAGGACTATAAATTGTCTCGAGGAGACTATGTTTTTATTATAAAATCGAAATCCGGCAGTTGTACCCTGCAAATTGAATCCTCCCCCTCCAACGCCAAGGTTTTGGTCAACGGACGTATAGAGGGAACGTCCCCTTGCGAACTAAAAGGCATTAACCCTGGCCGTTTAACCGTTGAAATCAAAAAGGAAGGGTATGCAATCTGGAAAGAACAGGTGCTCCTCAGAAAAGACCGATCCCTCGAATTGAAGGCCGTTCTCAAGAAAAACGTTTCAGGAGGTACCATTGAAGTACAAAGCGATATAGAACAGTCGCGCTGGTACTTGGATGGTGTCCTAGCCGGAAGGACTCCTGACAAAATGAAAAATGTCCCCCCCGGCACCCACCGCATTACGGTAAAAGCAAAAGGCCATTCCGAGTGGAGCGACCTCATCAATGTGGTTGAGGGGGAGAGCATCTCAGTCAAAGCGCGTCTTGATTCAGGGCCTTCCGAAATCGACCGGCCTGCTGAAAAAGAGAACAAATCGGCCCAAGCGCGTCTTGATTCAGGGCCTTCTCAAATTGACCGCAAGGGGGGTCGAATCTACGTAAATGCAACGCCCGCTAATGCACAGGTGAAAATCATGAATATTCGCCCGAAATACAGACAGGGGATGTTCCTTTCACCGGGATTTTACCGTCTGAATGTGTCAGCTGCGGGATATATCACCCAAAACTACTGGATTAAGCTTACGAAGGATGAAGAAAGGCATATTTCCATCCAATTGTCCCCGCTTCACAAAGCTACAGTAACTTCCTATGCGCCATCAAAGGAAAAATCCAAAGTCTTGGAGCCAGGCGCCTTGCCTTTAAAGCCATCTCCTGAAAGTGCTGAATCGTCCTCACTACCCGCAGCAGCAAAGCTTGAATCAACTTCCCAAGTCAAACCAGCACCGGCCAAGGAGGTAATTGAAAATATCAAGCGCGCTTTTGTGGTATGGAAGGATAGTCTTATTGCTGGACCTACGGGTCCGACTGAAGAAAGCAAGGGCAATTTGGATATTGGCGACCCTTCCAGAAGAGGCGCACCATAAAAAGATCTCAGTATAATTCGGCACCGATGCAATCCTTTGAATGCGTCTATTCTTTTTTTGAGTCAGGCCCAAAGCATTAATCCTTTATGGCGGTTTCCCCAGATTCTGTTCCACCCTATGTACTCATCATCGTTTCAAATCCGACCCTTAATCTACCATCCCCCCCCTGAAACAGGTTACGAAGGTTTTCATTGATCTATAAATAATGGTATTGTATGCTGATCAAAATAATATATTGGAGAGAAGTGCCGCATGGAAAACCGAATCAAATTAGGGGTTAGCAAGTGTCTCCTGGGAGAGAACGTTCGGTACGATGGCGGTCATAAACTGGACCGTTTCATTCGGGATACGTTGGGTGAATATGTGGATTTCGTACCGGTTTGTCCGGAGGTGGAATGCGGCATGCCGGTTCCCCGCGAAGCCATGCGGTTGGTGGGCGATCCCAAATCGCCGCGACTGGTGACCATTCGATCCCAGAGGGATATGACGAAACAAATGCTTGACTGGGCGGCCGCCCGTGTTCATGAACTTGAATCAGAAGGGCTTTGTGGTTATATTTTCAAAAGAAATTCTCCTTCCAGCGGCATGGAACGGGTCAAGGTTTACAACGAAGGGGGCATGCCTTCAAAAACTGGCGTCGGTCTTTTTGCCAAAACCTTCATGGACCACTTCCCTCTGCTGCCCACTGAAGAAGAGGGGCGTCTTCATGATCCCCAACTGAGAGAAAATTTCATTGAAAGCATTTTTGCTCTGAAACGCTGGCGGGAAACCAAAGCGGAAAACTTGACAACGGGAAACCTGGTAGCCTTTCATACGCGAAACAAACTTCAACTGATGAGCCACAGCATTGTGGAATATCGCGCCATGGGGAAACTGGTGGCCATGGGGAAAAAACTGCCGGTAAAAGATCTTTACAGTAAATATGAAACCCTTCTCCTCAAAGCGCTCAGTCTCAAATGCACGGTAAACAAGCACACAAATGTGCTGCAACACATGATGGGTTATTTTAAGAAACAGCTGTCCCCGGATGAAAAACAGGAATTATTGGACGTCATTTTCGACTATAAGAACGGTATGACGCCCCTTGTCGTACCCGTGACCCTTTTCAACCATTATGTCCGTAAATACGATGAAATCTATCTGAAACAGCAGACTTATCTGAACCCGCATCCCACGGCCCTCAAACTCAGGAATCATGTCTGAGTTGTAAAATGTAGTTTGCGGGACAATTTAACGGAAAGGAGGCATTATGAGAAAAATATCCGAAAAAAATTCAAAGTTTTTGATTCTCATAGCAATCCTTTGCGCTTTTTCCCTCCTGCTGGTCGCCACCGGTGAGAAATCTTATGCAGCTTCGAGCCGGGGCATTAAAGTGTCTGTAAAAGACACTTCAGGAAATGAAATCCCCATGTATGAAGGAAGTTACGCCCTTCTCATCGGCGTCAGCGATTACACCGCCGGATGGCCGGATCTTCGAAACATTTCCAGTGAACTGGACCGGGTGGAAAAAACACTCCGCAGGCAGGGGTTTCAGATCACCAGAATCATGAAC